>VTLG01005349.1_pt1 | contig 20786 bp, 15 predicted proteins | sample 4694571 | NCBI WGS metagenome assembly VTLG01 (sample SAMN12604809, study PRJNA352737) | marine metagenome | biome: ENVO:00000447; feature: ENVO:00000209|ENVO:00000569|ENVO:01000036; material: ENVO:00002151; isolation source: viral sequences binned using virsorter ... | reverse complement strand
GGTACGCTGGATACCCTTAAGCTGTCTAGACGGTGGGATAGACCACAACAAATAATTCGAAAAAATTTTCTCAACGTTGAGAGTATGTAAACCTATACAGACTCTTTAATATAATGGCTAACGCCACGCAGTCAGTACTTGGTGCACTGAATAAGGCGGTCTCTAATACCGCAGGCTCAGTTGCATACGATACCAAGTACGCAACCTATTTGAAGCTGTTCTCAGGTGAGCTATTCAAAGCTTATGAGTCAGCAACTATCGCACGTGACACCGTGCAAAGACGTACCCTAAAGAACGGTAAATCATTACAGTTCATCTTCACGGGACGTATGCAAGCGGCTTACCATACTCCGGGTGAACCAATTCTAGGATCAGGCGATCCACCAGTAGCTGAGAAGACCATCCAGTGTGATGACCTTCTTATCTCTAGTGCTTTCGTATATGATTTAGATGAAACACTTGCACATTACTCACTAAGATCAGAGATCTCTGCTAAGATCGGTCACGCTCTTGCAGAAGCTTATGATAAGAAAGTGTTTAGAACGATTGCTCTAGCAGCACGTGAAGCACATCCTATCACAGCATCTCCAGGTCCAGAGCCAGGTGGTACAACCATCGAGCTTGGGGTAACTAAGGAGTATAACGCACAAGCATTAGTGGATGCCTTCTTTGAGGCAGCCGCAGTTTTGGATGAAAAAAATCTTCCTAAGACAGGACGTACAGCCGTACTAAACCCACGTCAGTACTACGCTCTTGTATCTCAGGTATCTTCTAACATCTTAAACAGAGACTATGGTAACTCACAAGGTAACCTTAACTCTGGTGAAGGTCTAGTTGAAATTGCTGGAATCCAAATCAAGCGTTCTAACAACCTACCTTTCCTTGCAGGTACAGTTAACTCTGTGTCTGGTGAGAACAACAGTTACAATGGTGATTTCTCTACTCACTGTGGATTAATCTATCAGCGTGATGCTGCAGGTATTGTTGAAGCCATTGGCCCTCAAGTCCAAGTAACAGGCGGAGACGTATCAGTTTTATACCAAGGAGATGTACTTGTCGGGCGTCTTGCAATGGGTGTTGGTACACTTAACCCTGCTGGTGCAATTGAACTAACCTCTGCACGTAGCTAATTATGTCACTTAAACCCGGCACTTCACAAACTCTTACTAGAACTACTGGTAATGGTGCGAACCTTAGTGGTATTGGTCAGGTGGATAAATCAGTTACCAAGAACCCTCCTACTCCTGTAGAGTATGGAAGGAAGCATTCAGATAGTACACTTCTAGGAACAGTTTCTTAACAATAAAATATTATGGCAGTTCCAACAGCAGTAGCTGGAGCAGGGATATGTAAGGGTACTCAAACCCGTATCTCTCCTTCAGATACTAGTGGATCAGGCAACGCATCAGCGGTTGCTTCCACAACAAAAAATTTACGTTTAGCATATGGCACAGCTGGATCTTCTGGCGTGTATGATACATGTGCTGTAGTAGGTGGACAATACACCTAACTTAATAAGGGGGGTATTATTACCTCCCTTTTTTTTATTTATAATTCTTAATTATGACTTCTACTCCCACAACCGTTGATATCGATACCGAACTATCCGCAGTCAATGCGATACTGGGTAGTATTGGTCAGTCACCAGTATCTTCAATAGATTATAATAATCCTGAAATATCTTATATTTATAATATATTAAAGGAAACAAATCAAGACGTCCAAACTGAAGGTTGGATGTTTAATAAAGAACACCATGTAAAATATAATAATAAAGTAGGTGATAAATTTCATATTGATGCAGATGTAATACAAATAGATAATGAAGATGAATGGGATAGAACCCGTGACTTTGTAAGACGTAAAGATTCTGATGGTGTATGGAAACTATACGATCGAGTAAACCATACATTTGAATATCCAGATGACGATTATTTTTATGTACATGTAACCAGATTATTAGAATTTGAAGATATACCAACAGCTTTTCAACGGTATATCATCTATAGAGCATCTGGTAGAGCTGCAGTCCAATTAGTAGCGAATCCACAATTACAAAAGATGTTAGCCCAATTTGAAATGCAAGCAAGGGCTGCTTGTGTTGAATATGAATGCAATCAAGGTGACCATAACTTTATGGGTTGGCCTGATGATTCTGCATATCAATCTTATAAACCTTATAGAGCACTAAGACGATAATGGCAAGTATCACACAAAAGATTGGTAACTATATCCAAGGCATCTCCGAACAGCCAGATGAATTAAAAGCCCCTGGTCAAGTAAATGATTTGAAAAATGCTATACCTGATATAGTTTATGGTTGCGTCAAAAGACCTGGCAGTCATTTAGTCAAAGATATAACAACTACTTCTAATCCATACGGTGATTCAAAGACCTACGCTGTTGATACAGGATCACATTGCAAGTGGTTTCCAATATATACCGATAACGATGTTCAATATATTGGACAAGTTTCTAATGCTGGTGTAGTTAATATATGGAGATGTAGTGATGGTGCCTCAATACCAGTAGATTATGCGTCTGTTACTGGTACAAATAAAATCAATTACTTAGATAATAGCTCCTTATCTGATGAAAAGTCATCTGATATACAACCTCTTACTATTAATGAAACAACGTTCTTTTGTAATAGAAGAAAGAATGTTGCAATGTTGACAGGTCCAAGTGATAAATCACCACCTTCAATTAATGAAGCATATATTGCATTAGATACAATATCCTATGGTAAGCAATATGCTTTCGATTTATATGATCCAGCAGTTAATACTTCTTATACCTATAATAGAGCTACATCTATAGGTATCGATGAAGATGTAAGTACAAGTAATATATCTGGATATAATAATGATGGTAAATGTGAAGGTATGACAAAGGAGGTATGCCCTCCAAGTGGATCAGGTACTAATGCATTTACAAATACAGGTACTGTTATTCATGCCTCATCTCCTCCTAACCAAAGTGCATCAGGTAAAGCGAATCTAAGGTATGAAGTTGATGTACGTTGTCAAGGTATACCTGATCCAGATGATGATGATACAAGTGATTCAACAGATTATGTAGATTCTTATCAGACCTTTGCTAAACTACAATTTGGTGGTGAAGGATGGAGTACAAATGATACCCATACCTTTAGAAATACTAAAGGTTTAGAAACTACAGTAAAAATTACAAATCATATCACAGTTACCTCCAGAGCTAATATAGCTATGGTAAGACCTGAGCCGACATCTTCGAATAATGAAGAGCATGTTTCAGCGGCTGGTATTCTAGGTGATATGAAGTCAACATTAGATGCTATATCTGGTACAGGTATAACAGCTACAATTGTAGGAAATGGTATACACCTATACAGAGCTACTTCATTCGGTGTATCAACAACTGAACAGCAGTTAATGAATATAGCTACAAGTGAAATTAATGATATTGCTGATTTACCAAGAACATGTAGACATGGTTATACTGTTAGAGTAGCAAATAGTGGTGATGATGAAGATGATTACTATCTAAGATTTCAAGTAGAAGGAGTTCCTGTTGAATTATCTCAAACTGGTACATATGCAAGATCTGGAACAACAGTAACTATTACAGCTGCAAGTCACGGTTTAATAAATGGTGATCAAGTGATTGCTGACTTTACCAGTGGTGCTGCTAGTGATGGCCTATATACTATCGCCAATGTAACAACAAATACATTTACAATTACAGATGCAGTATCAGGAACTATCTCTGCAGGTGAAACTGTATACTTTACACCATTCAGATTTGGAGAAGGTGTATGGGAAGAGTGTGCCCAACCCGGAATAAATATTAAATTTGATAAGGATACAATGCCTGTCAAATTAACATTTGTAGATGCTGGGACTTATGCTATTAATGGTGGTTCAAGCAGAAACTATACTAATGGTGTCTTTAAATTTGATTACCCAGATTGGGGTGAACGTGACGCAGGTGATGATATAACCAACCCAACCCCTTCTTTTGTAGGATATCCTATTCAAAAGATGGTGTTCTTTAGAAATAGAATCGCTTTGCTTAGTGCAGAAAATATAATCTTATCCAGAGTTAATGATTTTTATAACTTCTGGGCTAAGACTGCTATGACAGTATCTAATGTAGATCCCATTGACTTACAGTCTAGTTCAACATACCCTACGAAACTATATGATGCAGTAGAAGCAAACACAGGTCTAGTTCTATTCAGTGCTAGTCAACAATTCCTTCTCAGTTCTGGTGCAGAAGCTCTTATGACGCCTGAAACGGCTAAGATAAGCTATCTAGCATCTTATGCATTTAACTCTGATACAAACCCATTTTCAATGGGTACGACAGTAGGATTCTTGAATAGTACAGCTAAGAATACAAGATTCTACGAGATTGCAAATATTAATAGTCAACAACAACCTACAGTTGTAGAACAGTCTAAAGTTATTTCAAAAAAATTACCAACTAATATAACATTATCAGCAGAATCGACAGAGAATGATACCCTTTTATTTGGTGTAGATAGTTCCTTACATACTGCAACAAATGAAGTATGGGGATATAGATTTTTTGATCAAGGTGAAAGACGAGAACAAGCAGCTTGGTTTAGATGGGAAATGCCTAATCCAATTATATATCATGTAATAATGGATGATGTGTATTATGCAATCCTTAAGCCTAGTTCACAAAATAAATATACATTAGAAAGATTTGATTTAAAAATTGATGATAATACTTTATTAATAGGAGCCTCTCCTGATGATAATAGAATCCATTTGGATACAAAGAAAACTATTGCATCAGGTGATATGACATATAATACATCTGCAGATACAACTACGTTTACATTAGGTTCTGGGTATTATAGTTCAAAAACTTTGACGGCATATTGTGCTACTGCTAGTAACTTAGCTGGTAAGAGTGAAGATATACCAGCTTCTGCTATAACAGGTACAGCACCAACTCAGACAGTAACATTAAATGGTAATTGGAAAACCTCCACTCAAGGTTCATTACAACAGACTGTGAATACAGATTTAGTTATTGGATATGAGTATGAATATGAAGTAGAATTACCTAAAGTTTATGTAACTCGTGTAGAAGGTTCTGGTCAAGGTGCAAAAATGAGAGCAAGTACAAGAGGCTCATTAGTATTACATAGAATGAATTTTAACTTTGGTGATGTAGGTGTTATAGATGTTACATTGAAACGTAGAGGCCGATCAGATTATACTAAATCTTATGAATCTTTAGAATGGGATAGTATTAAATCTAGTACCGCAACGATTGCAGAGACTTATATACATACTGTACCTGTTTATGATAGAAATGAAAACCTAACAGTTCATATAAAATCTAACCACCCATCTCCTGCTACATTATTTTCAATGAATTGGGAAGGAGATTATTCAAATAAATATTATAAACGTGTCTAAATTTCTTCACCCAATTACAATGGAGGCTGCTGTTGAAGTGGCCTCTAATCTTCGTCCTGATGATTTTAGAGAAGTATATGAAGGGCATGGGAGTTTCCCCCTTCTTCATATACCACAGGCTGCTTTCAGTGGTGACACAGTGTATTTTAAAGCCCCAAACGGTAAGACTGCCGGATTGGTAGGTGTTCAAAAAGGTGGTGCAATTTGGATGTTATGTACTCCAGTTATACATAAGTATCCTTTAACTTTTGCACGTGAAGCCAAACGTTATATAGAAAGCAGAGAAGAAAAACTCCTTTGGAATATTGTAGATAAACGCAATACCGCTCATCTCAAACTTCTAAAGTTTCTAGGATTTAAGTTCTTAAGGGAACTACCATACGGTCCTAACAAATTAACCTTTATAGAATTTTGCCGTGTGCAACCCAGCCGTAGCCATGTTTGCTGTCCAAGCGGGCAGTCAAGTCATGCAATACCAACAACAAGTTCAAGGAGTAAAGAATAGAAACAGATCTCGCTTGAACCAATTTGACAGGGATAATGAATCTTACCTTGTCGAAACCATGCTTAATAATAATGTATGGAAAAACGATGTAATAGAAGCTGAATATCAAACTGAAGAACAATTCCGAGCAATGGTAGGTCAGTGGGAAGAATATGATGCACAATTAGATGTTCTGTTTGCTGATGCAGATTTCAAGTTGCAAGAATCATTGATTAATATGTATAAATCTGAAAGTGCTAGAGAACAGACAGGTGTGACAGCAGCACGAATAGCAGCTCAAGGTGTTCGAGAACATGGACAAAAAATGGCTCGAAATACAGCTGAGTTAGTGTTGAATCAAAATGTTATAAATATCAATAAAGAACGATCACGTAATGCAGCACAAGCAAATATAAATACTATATTTGAAAAAGTTAGGTTCCCACCAGTTCCGGGTCAAACACCAATACCGCCTGAATTAGAAGCTAAACCTTCAATGGCTGGCTTAGTATTAGGTATAGCTGGAGCAGCTGTTTCTGCATATGGATTTAATAAATCATTTGGTGCTACAAACACGGGTATGAAACCTGTAAGTTCTTTCTCTGTCGGAGATTATGTTACAGGAGCCCCGGGAACTGCAGCATATAATCAATCATTAACTAATGCTTCTCATTTATCTCAAGGAGGGGCAATTGGATGGACTTCTGATATGTCTATTAGCGATTCCAATTTATTAAATCAATGGTAACTTACTTATGACATACAGAGAAAATGTAAACTACCTTCTCAATAGAGAACGTATTAATACTTCCCAAATACAAGCTAATACTAATGAACAGATTTCTAATATAAGAAATGCTGAGAAAACAGCCATTAGTAATATCCAAAAAGCAGAAGGTATTTTAGTAGGCACAGATCCTACAGCCAGCTTTGCACGTGGTCTAGGAGGCCAAGGAAACGCTGGTCAAGGTTTAATACCATGGCAATTTGGAAGATATGTAAAGGACGAAAGTGTTAAGGGAACCCAAGCAGCAATTGATGATCGTAAAGATCAATTAGCACGATTAGCAAAGCTACAAGAACATCTTGAACTTGTTAAAAGTCAAGATACGCAGATGCATGAAATAAAATATAAAATGCTTTTGAATGGTGCATATTATGAAGATGCTGATAGATTTACTAACCTTTCTCCACATGCTCAGGTTGCTTATGCTCAACAAAAACTGAATCTATATTCAGAGACTCTTGAGAATAAACTTACCTACTATATGGCTAAGTCTGAAGATCATTTAGATGTTAATGGAGTTGGATATACACCAAAAAGTATACACGGGTTACCTTTAGCTCCGATAGCACTTAAAGAACATGCATTAAATACAGCACTTGAAACAATAAGAGCACAAAACGGTATCAATGGTTTCAGCTCTGAAATGCTAGAATTAGCTGGTATTACAGGTACTGATGGTGCAGAACAAAAGGCAAAAAATAATATTTTAGGTAAGTATAGAAATCAATATACAATTGAAGCATCTCATAATACAAGAACAAAAGAGTTTATAAATTTTATTAATAATGAAGATTTTGATCTTAATCGTTTATTAACTATATATAAAGGTACTTATGATGAAAATTTAAACCTTTTAAATTATAAGGGAGCTTGGACAAGCTTTGAGGATATAGCTATTGATGCATTAGTAAGAGGTGATATAACAGAAACCCAACTTAGAAAAGCTTTTGATGTTGTAAACTATGACCCAGCTCATAAAGGTAAAAAATTTACAGAAACCCATGAGAAGAGACTTGAAAGTATCCTACTCGCTGCTAAAGAGAAAAAACATGGTATAATTCAAAAAGAAATAGAATTAGCAGCTATGGATGCTAACGGAGTAAAGGCAAAGTTTTTAAGTGATATAAACGGTGGCGATCCATTGATGACTGAATTATATAAAGCTGGTAAACTAGATGATGCGCATATACAAGTTTATTTCAAAGCTTGGACAGATGCTGGCGGTCAGAATAATGGTCAATTACCTGATTTTTTAGAAAAGATTTATACTGTACAAGATGCAGATCAAGACGCAATCTATGAGAAAGCAAAATCAATACTATCTACACGTAAATGGTTAACTAAATGGGATATTAGAAATGCATCATTTGACACTTTAAACAAGATAAGACAGCTTCCAGGATATCAAATGTCATCAGATGCAGCTAAAGAAAGTCTGCAACAATTCAAGACTGGTGACGGTGGTTGGGATAAAGAAATAACAAGAGCAATTAAAACAGCATTTGGTCTTACAGATTTAGATGAAGCTCCTCCTAATTTTGCAGTTTATTATAATAATACTTTTGCTGGTTATTCAGAAGCATATCATGATTACCTAGTCAATCAAAACATGACTCCTTTGCAAGCTCATAATGCAGCTTTAATTCATATAAATAGGAATTGGGGACACGCAGTAGGTGGTGAGCCTAGTCCAATTAAAGCTGAGGATAGCCCATACCGTACATTAAGTCCATGGGTAGATCCTAATACGACAACTGGAGCAGGAGGATCAGGAGAGGTTCAAGGTTATGTAGATAAAATTAAAGCTTTAGTTAAAAAAACAGGTGATTTTGGATTTTTACAGGAAGTTAGTATTATTGAAAGGGATTCAGCACAGCATAAAATGCTAATTGCTTATAGAGATGGAAAGTCTCTACAAATACCAAAAATACTTATAGGTATAAATAGACATTTCGATCAATTTACAGTAGAAGATTTAATCAATTCTCAATTAATAGCTCTTGAAGGTCCAGAAGGTGGATTAAGAAGTTACTCAGCTGTAGATGCAGCATTAAAAGTACCGGGTTTAGAAGAACTAAGAAGAAGGCTTTTACTGCATCCTACTAGTTCAAGTAAAGTTCAATCCAAATTAGATGCAATGGATGGTGAAAATAATTTCCAAGTTAACGAGGAAACTGGAGATACTGATGATACTGATGATACTGATAAACCTGAGACTCTTGACGAATTATATAATCAAGAAATTCTATCAGAAGTAACTGGAAATAAAGAAGAAGGAACAGGAAACATAGTTGCTGAACCTGGTACGGTTACAACTGCTCCTAATGGAAAAACTTATATATTCTTTTCTAATGGTTGGGGAGAAGCAAAAGGTGTAGAAGGTGGTAATGAAGTTAAATTTTATGATTTAGCACTAGATTCAAGACCACCTGAAGCTACTGCATGGCTAAATGCACAGGACAAAGAGAACATGAGTGCTACTGAATTTTTTGGAACAAATGAATTTGGTGATCAAGGAGATGGTGAGGATACTACTAATATAGAAAATACTGATACTAATGAGATAGAAAATATTGATACTAGTGAGATTGACGAGAAACATAATGTAGAAGAAGCATTAATAGAATTTAATAAATATATACCACTTTCTCAATTAAGTGAACAATATCCTAATGGTGTTCAAAGAGAACATATTGAATGGGATTCTTTCTCAAATTCTTGGAAACTTAAAACACTGACAACTGATACACTGGATACAGAAGATACTGCTGTATTAGATGATAAAGTTTCTTACTTAGAATCGATTTATAATTTACCAGGTTCTCCTGTTTTATCACCTTTTCTACAAGGTTATTCTGGAGAATTAATTGCAATGAATACTCCAAGTAATCAGGTAGCAGGTTCTTTTGAAGAAGCTATAGAATTAGATAAAACTCAAGGTACTAATTTTAATACATGGGATTATATTGTTGAAAAAGCTAAAGCAGCTGGCGCTAAATATCCTGAATTAGTTGCTGCTCAATATATGTTAGAAAGTGGTCGTGGTAAACATCAATCTGGTGTTAATAATTATTTCAATCTCAAAACTACAATAAATGATGATCATACATTTATGGAGACTGAAGAGTGGAGTGAAGAGTTGAATAAATATGTACTTGAACCTGCTTATTTTAAAAACTTTAATTCATTAGATCAGTCTATTAATTATTTAGTGCGTCTGTGGTATAAAGATTTTGGGGATTTTAAAGGTTTAAATAATGCTAGTTCAATTGAAGAAGCTGCAAGCCAATTATACAAAGAAAATTATTCAACTGAGAAGGAGTATGCTCCTCGTTTATTGGAGTTAATAAAAGAATTTAAAAATCGACCTGTTACGGCAGAGTTAGCAATGGCTTAATTTATGGACTTATCCGAAATTAAATATGATCCTACGGGGTCTACTTTTACACAAAGTGATATCCTAACCGAACAGTATTGGGATTCACGATGGAAAGAATTATTAAAACAACAACAATCTGGTACAATTGATCCTCAACTGGTTAATCAACAGGGTCAAATTGAAACTGAGGACCAAGATTTAAATCAGTATATTAGGAGTAAGGAAGAAGAACTCCAAATCCAAACTCCTGATGTTGTAACCTCAGCAAATGAACAGAACACTGCTAAAGCTTTCTATCAAACAACACATAAAGATGGTACTCCAAAACAGCATAAGTCTATTTTGCAGCACCCCCACCAAGAAGTATTAAAGGGTCATATACCGTTTGATCCTAATGAAATTAGAGAAGACCATCCTAATCACCAAGCTATCTATGGTGAAACACCAGTCTGGAGTTGGGGCCAAGCCCTTTTAGGTCCATTAATGTTTGGACAAGCTGATAATAAAATGGAGATGTATAAGAACCGTAAACATATGTTTACATCAGGTTCTGGTACAGCTGATTTAGCGACTAATCTCCAAGAAGTACAAAATACTGCAACTGGTGCAGCTTATCAATTAGTGAATGGTATATTACAATTACCAGAAGTTGCGTACTCTTTTGCTACTGGTGAGATTTTTGATCAAAATTTTGAATTAAAATGGGATCCATTAGCTTCTGTTGGTTTAGAAGAACCATGGACTGGTACAAAATTTGGTGATTTAGGTAAGGTAGTTGGTAGCTTTGCCGCAGGAGGTGCAGGTACTGCTGGTCTGCTTAGTAAATTAAGTAAAATAAGTAAGTTAGGTAGACTTTCTACATTCATTGGAGGCATGTCTAACTTAAGAAAAGTTATGGTGGCAGAAGGTTTATATATGATAGCTTCTCCATATAGATATGATGAAAATGCTGCAAATTTTCTAAAAGAATCAACATTTATAGGAGATGTACCAGTATTAAAAGAGGCTATAGATTTAATTGCTATAGGAGAAAATGATGCCCCTTCTGTAAAACTATTAAAAAATATACTGGAAGCTGCAGGATTAGTTGGTGTATTTGGTAAAATATTTGGTACACTTACTCCCAACCGGATATCACCAGCACAATTAGAAGTTGAGGATATAATTAAACAAAATGAACTTCTCAAAGTAATAGATGATCATGCAACTCAAGTTGAAGAGTATGGTAGATTTCAATTCGATGCCGATGCTAATTCATTTCGAGCACCAGATATACCACCTACAACTAGATCTAGATATGGTGCTTATAAGAATTATGGACTTAATGGGCCAGGTCAAGGTATTATTTTCTCAAGAAATTCTCCAAGTAAAATATTTAAACAATTAAATAAAATTGGAGATAATATGAATATTGGATCTACCGATAGTATAATGTCAGCTAAAGAAGCTCATTTAGCAGCTTCTTCAGTAGAAGGGTCGGTAGAGTTTTTACAAGCAAAGGCTAAAGAATTTTTAAGTGAACCTTATATAAAAGGTTTATCAAACGATTTACAAAGAGAAGGCTTAACTTTTGAACAAGTCTTTAGACCAGCTTTCGAAAGATTCCAAGAAGCAATCGGTAGAGATACTACAAGTTTAAGTTTAGAGGAATTCTGGGAACCAATATTAAGAGCATCTGACGATCCACAAACTTGGGCGTTAGAGAATATTGTATTAAATGATTTAGTTAATAGTTCATTATTTAAACAAATACGTGATGCATCAACTGTTGGACGTGAAATAGATCAAATAGGTGATATATTTGCAACAGATGGTTTAATGAAAACTATTGCAGATCGTTTAGCATTTGGATTAACTAATGTTAAAAAATCTAGATATTTAGTATCAGATGAATATAGAAATTTAGGTAGAGCACAACAAACAACAGCATTAGCTGCTAGAACAGCTGAATTACATGATGAAACTATAGATGGGGTACGCCTCATGATGCAGTTTTTAAAAGATAGTGGTTCAAATGAATTAGCACAAGGAATCCTTGAAGTTTTCTCTATGTCTAATAAAATCAAGAACTTTTCAGATTTTGATAATTGGATGAGACAGAAGCTTAGAGGTGGAGATTTCGCTGATAAAACTAAGCAAGGTGTGATGATGAAGGAATTAGGTGCTGTTATGGTTAACAGTATTCTAAGTGGTCCTAAAACACCAATACGAGCAATTCTAGGTACAACATCAAATACACTCTTAAATGAAGTTGCAACTCTGTTTGGAGCTACAATGAGAAGCCCTTTCACAGGAGACGTTATAGCAATGCGTTCTTCTGCTGCATCGGTACATGCGTTATTTGACACAATACCAGATGCTTGGAAAGTATTTAAAGCAAATATAGACTCTAACTTTACTGGAAGTATTTCTAATATTAAATCTAGATATAGTGAGTATACACAAGCTGATATCAATTTCGAATTATTAGGTAAATGGGCTGAGAAGCATGGTACTGATGGTGATAAAGCAGCTTTCTATATAGCAAATACTGCTAGAACAATGAATAACAATAAGTTGTTAACATGGTCTAGTAGAGTTTTAGGAGCTACAGATGATACCTTTAGATGGGTATTATCTAAAGCAAGATCTAGAAAAAAAGCAGTAGAAGCAATTTTATCAGAACAAGGAACAGATATAGCAATTTCTCCAAGAGATTTAAAACGAATGGAGAATATTGAATTTAATAATTTACATAATTCAGATGGTATATTAGATATAACTAAAGATAGATTTCTAGAAAAATCATTTAAAGAAGTTACATTAACAACTGAATTACAAGGATTTTCTAAAGGACTAAATGAATTGATGAATCGTTATCCATTAACTAAACCATTCTTTTTATTTGCAAGGACTGGTTTAAATGGATTAAGTATGTCAGTTAAGAATTTACCACTTGTAGGTGCATTAGTTGACGAATCTCGTGCTATTTTAGGTGCTACTCCACAGATGGTAAAAGAAGGCCATTTATTAAAATATGGTATTGAAACAATAAGTGATTTACAAACAGCTAGAAATTTGATAACTGGTAGACAAGCAATTGGAACAGCTGTAGTATATAGTTTATCTCAAAAGTATTTATCAGGTGGATTAACAGGAAATGGTCCTGCAGATGCCTCTATGCGTAAACTTTGGGTAGATTCTGGATGGCAACCACGTAGTTTTAAAGTTGGCAATGCTTGGGTATCCTATGATTCATTAGAACCATTCAACTTAGTTATGGCTAATATTGCTGATATCGGAGATAATTTGCAATTAATGGGGCCACAATTTGCTGAAGAACGTTTACAATTAGTTGTAGCTGCTTTAGGTAAAGGTATAACCAGTAAAACATATTTACAAGGTATTGGTCAGTTATTCGATTTATTAAGTGGAGATGCTGGTTTTGCTTCTAATAGAATTCTTGCTAATTTAGTTAATAATCAAATTCCATTAGCTGGAATGAGGAATGAAATAGGAAAAGTCTTGAATCCTTATATGAGAGAATTAGGTTCAAATTTTGCTGACCATATAGCAAATCGTAACCCATTTTTCAGGAGCAATTTACCAATTAAATATGATATGTTAAATGGTAGACCTATTAATGATTGGAACTTTATAACTAGAGCATTTAATGCTGTAAGTCCTGTACAAATAAATCTTGATCAAGGACCAGGTAGACAATTATTATTTAATAGTGGTTATGATTTAAGATTATTAGCATATTCTGCACCAGATGGAACAAGTTTAGTTAGAGCTCCAGAAGTAAGATCTTTATTCCAAAATGCTATAGGTCAACAAAACTTAGAAGAAGTTCTTAATATGTTAGCTGCTAGACCTGATATACAAGCGTCTATTGCAAGGATGAAACTTGATATAGCCTCTGGCAATTTCACCTTAGATCCAATGAAGGCTTATAAGCATAATAGAGTTATAAAATACTATTTCAATAAAGCTACTAAAAGAGCTTGGGGATCGATTAGAAATGATCCTAGAGTTATTGAACTTAAAGCGAATGAAAAAGCAAAATCAATTGCTAATAAACTAAGTTTACAGCAAACATTATTAAACGTCCCGAAGTAAACTAAATGGCACATACAAGCGTAACAAAAACACATTCCCAGAATACGGGAGCAGCAAATACATTTAGCTACTCAGGGAGTTTTGATACATTCAAAGAATCCGAAGTAGTAGTTACATTAGATGCTGTAACCTTGACTTATCAGTCAGGTACTATAAATGAATCCGCCTCACCACGTGAGTATACTGTCGATTATCCAAATAAAACTATCCATATAGGTGGTGCGGATTTATCAGCAGGTACTATAATAATTAAACCTGTTACAGATATGGGAGCTCCTACAGCAAGAGCTACCTATGCAGCAGGCTCATCCATCACAGCTGACGATCTTAACAATAACCAGAAACAACTCCTTCGTAAAGCGATGGAGTATGATGAACAGAAATTATCTTCTACTGGTGGTACGATGACAGGTGACCTCACTATAGGTGAGGATACGAAGATTATATTTGAAGGTGCAACAGCCGATGCTCACGAAACTACTCTCACAGTTACTGATCCTACAGCTGATCGTACTATTACCTTACCTAATGTATCTGGTAATGTTGTAACTACAGGAGATACAGGAACAGTTGCAACAGCTATGCTTGCAGATGATTGCGTAACAGATGGAAAGTTAGGTGATAATGCTGTTAACTCTTGGCACTATGTAGATGGATCTATAGATACTGAACATATTGGTAACAGTCAAGTTACCACTGCAAAGATAGCAGACGCTAATGTAACTACAGCTAAGTTAGCTTCTAATGCTGTAACCACAGCTAAAATTACAGACTTAAACGTAACTACAGCTAAGATAGCTTCTACTGCAATTACAGCTGGAAAGATAGCAAGTTCAGCAGTAGAGACTGCAAAAATAAATGATCATGCAGTTACTACGGCTAAAATAGCAGATGCGAATGTAACAGAAGCTAAGATAGCATCTTCTGCAGTTACTGCTGCAAAGATAGCAAGTTCAGCAGTAACGACTGCAAAACTATATGATGAAGCTGTAGAAACAGCTAAGATAGATGATACCGCTGTAACAACAGCTAAACTAGCTGATTCTGCTGTTACTACAGCAAAGATAGCAGCTGACGCAATTACAGGTGCTAAAATAGCTGACGATGCTATTAACTCCGAACATTACACAGATGGTAGTATTGATACAGCTCATATAGCTGACAGTCAAGTAACTACAGCTAAAATAGCTGCAGATGCTATAACAGGAGCCAAGATAGCTGATGACGCTATAGATTCTGAACATTACACTGATGGGTCTATTGATACTGCCCATATAGGTGGTACTCAAGTTACAGATGCTAAACTTGCATCCAATTCTGTTACGACAGCTAAGATTACTGATGCTAACGTAACAACTGCTAAAATAGCTGATGATGCTATTACTATTGCTAAGGTAGGTTGTGAGCAAACAACTATATCAGATAGTGACTCACACATTCCTACATCAGGAGCTGTTGTAGATTATGTAGCAGCACAGATTGCCCCTATAGGTGGTCTTGAAGTAATAGCAGATGAAGATAATTTCCCAACAACTCAACCATCAGCTGGTGTTGTAATATCAATAGCTGATGCAGGTGGTGTAGTATTTAATGGTAGTGGTGTTTCAACTACTGCTAGAACAGCTGGTAATGGATCTGATAACGTAACAATCAATAACGCTCCTTCTAGTCTTTATAGTGAGACTTTAGCAGCTGGTGTTGGTATGCAAGTCAGCTCTACTGGATCAAGTCATACTTATAACTATCATAAGATTTTAGCTAAGGAAGCTGATGTTAAACAGTTAAGTGATGATATAAACGACTTTAATAGCAGATACCGTATTCATGCGGGGGAACCATCATCTAATAATGATGCAGGTGATTTAGTATATGATACTAATGCTGACAAGATGAAGGTCAGAAATGCTGCTAATAATGCTTGGAATGAAGTAACCTCAACTGGTGACTTTAAATATCTTGTAATGACCAATGCAGGTACAACTAATGCTGCTACTTTAAATGGTAGTAATGTTACGTTTGACCTGAAAGAAACATCAACTGGTGGTAGTGCAGCTTCTGTAACAAGTGCAGCACAACTTATTGTTAGTGTTAATGGTGTAGTTCAGAAAGCTAATACAGGTACAAACCCATCAGGTTTAGATGGATTTGTCATGGCTGATGCAGATACTATTACATTCTGTGCAGCACCTGCATCTGGAGATGATATATTTATTGTACAAGTAGGTTCAGCAGTTAGTATTCCTACACCAGGAGATGGTACAGTTAGTGCAGCTAAGATAGCATCAGGAGCTGTGACAACAGCTAAGATTGCTGATGCTAATGTTACTACAGCTAAGTTAGCTAGTGACGCAGTTACTGGAGCCCAGATTGCAGACGATGCAGTTGGTGCTGAACATATAGAAGTATTAGATAGTCATTTACAATTAGCAGATAGTTGTAATATAAAAATTGGTACTGGTAATGATCTTCAGCTCTACCATGATGGCACAAATTCCTATATTGATAGTATTACAGGTTCACTGAAAATAAGATCAAATAACGGCAATATGGCTGTTTTTACGCCAGATGGGGCTGTTGAACTTTATCATAATGAGGTAAAGAAATTAGAAACTATAGCCACAGGCGTTGTTATAACTGGTTCTGATGATGGAGATGGAGGAGCTAAAGGTGACTTTAAATTCTTCCAAGCAGATGGCACTCTAAAAGTAATGTTTGATGCTTCTGCAGCTGCATTAGAATTTGCAGATAGTGCTAAAGCTGTATTTGGTGCTGGAGATGATTTCTCTATCTACCATGATGCAACTAATTCATTTATTAAAAATACAACTGGTGATTTCAATATTCTAGGTAATGCTATATATCTCAAAAATGAAGATAATGATGAGACCTATGTGAAATGTATAGATAATGGAGCTGTAGAACTCTACCATGATAATTCAAAGAAACTAGAAACCACCTCCGGTGGAGCACAGGTAACAGGTAATATGGTTGCTGATGCTTTTTATCTTGGAGATAGTGAGAAACTTTATTGTGGTGCTGGAGATGATTTACAGATCTTCCATGATGGAACCAACTCATTTGTCTTAAATAATACTGGTCATCTTTATGTAAAGAATGACAATAGTAATACTGATAAAAAGATATTTTTACAAGCTAAAGGTGATGAACATAGTGTTGAATGTGTACCTGACGGAGGTGTACTTTTATACTATGATAACTCAGAGAAATTTAAAACTACCTCCGGTGGAGCACAGGTAACAGGTAACATTGGTGATAATAGTAATAAAGTCACAAGAATATACTCAGATTTTTTTGTAAATCGAGAGGGTAGTAGTAATGGTGTAAGTCAGAATGAACAAGAAGCTATTTTTGTGACAGGAAACTTACATTTCTTCCATGATAATGTAACTTGTTCTAGTGCAAATTTCAGCCACGGCTTTACTGCTAATAGAAGTTATCCTACTATATTAATCCATCAAGACGGTAGTGGTGCTGCTGTTCATGCTGAAGATGGTGCTATTACAGAAGCTTCAGATTATAGAATTAAAGAAAATATAACTACTTTAGGAAGTGCTATTGATAAAGTTAAAACTTTAAAACCTATTACCTATACTCTTAAAAAGAGCTGGAAACCTAATGGTAAAGGAGAAGTTTATCATGGTTTCGTTGCTCATGAAGTAACTGAATCCTTACCAGGTATTACAGGTATTGTATGTGGTGAAAAGGATGCTATGGCTCCTGAGCTTTATGATACTCAAGATGAAATAGATGGTAAGATACCTGAAGGTAAACAGGTAGGTGATGAAACAGGAAATATGACTTCAGATATGTCAATCCAAGGTGTTGATTATGGTAAATTAACTCCGGTACTTACAGCTGCTTTAAAGGAAGCAATAGCTAAAATTGAAACATTGGAAACAAAAGTCGCAGCATTGGAGGCAGGCTAAATGGCAAACTCATTAAATAAAGTAACAACAAAAAGTATTTTAGATGCTACAATAGCAACTGCTGATATTGCTGATGATGCTGTTACAGAAGCTAAAATAGCAGATGCTTCAGTCGATGAAGCTAGATTAAAAATATCTAACTCTCCAACTAATGGGCAGTTCTTATCTGCTCAATCTGGTAATACAGGTGGTCTGACTTGGGCTACAGTTGATACAAGTACTTTAATGCCACTAGCAGGTGGTACGTTCACTGGTGATGTAACCTTTGATGGTGAAACAGCAGGTAGAGATATTGTTTGGGATAGATCAGATAATCGTCTTGAATTTGCTGATAGTGCAGAAATAACTTTCGGATCTAGTGCAGACAGTTCTATTGTTCACGATGGGAGCCATTTTACTTTAACTTGTGCTACAGGTAATATAAGAATCAGACCTAAAGTTGGCGAAGAAGGTCTTGTTTTAGAACCTGATGGGGCGGCAAAATTATACTATAACAATACAGAACGTTTAGCTTCATCCGCAACCGGAGTTACTATAGCTGGTGATTTGAATTTAGGTGATAGTAATATAATAGAAGTTGGTGCTTCAAATGATTTACAAATATGGCATGATGGATCAAACTCTTATATAAAGAACAGTACTAATGCTCTTACAATACAAGGTGGTGTTGTAGCTATAAATGATGTTGCTAATGCTAAAACTTCACTTTCTTGTGATACTGATGGAGCAGTATCCCTCTACAATGATAATACACTTGTAGCAGGTACACGAGCTGATGGTTTTGAAGTAAGAGCTGCCTCAAGTCAGTCTGCAATAATACAAATAATGGCTAATAATGCTGGAAGTGCAGACGATTATTGGAGAATAATAGCTGATACAGGTGGTGATCTACAACTTTGGAACTATGCTGGTTCTAGTTGGACAAAAAGAACTAATTGGACTTCAAGTGGAAGGCTTTCAAACCCAGAAACATACTCTGCTGCTGGATCAAGTATGCGAGATGTTCAAGTAGAAAGTAATGGTAATTTCTGTGGACAAAGTTCTATTAGAGCAGCAAAGAAAAACATCACTGAACTAACAGATGTTTCTTGGATTTATAATCTAAAACCAGTCAGCTTTAATTATAGAAAAAGAACAGATAACGCAGATGGAACTATTACTTGGTTAGAAGATATTGAATCTGAAAAAGCACATGGATTAATAGCTGAAGAAGTAGAAGCTGTTAATAAAGATTTTGTTTATTATAATAAAGATAAAGATGATAAAGATGTTTTAGCTGGTGTTTATTATAAACCTTTAATCTCACCATTAATTAAAGCAGTTAAAGATCTTAAAGCAGAAGTAGATACATTAAAAGCTAAAGTAGCTGCATTAGAATCAGCATAAATTCACTCAAATCATTATGACCGATAACATCACCCTAGCCGGAAAAATAGTTGAAAAGAAATTACTTATTCAACAACAACTTAAGAATATAATAGAACAACATAATGAAACAGCTCGTAAAAAAGAAGAGCTATTTAATCAAGTAAAACAATTACAAGGAGCTTTACAGATTTTAGACGAGTTGGACCATGTCTCAGATACATCTTCCGACTCCGAACCTGCCTAACGCTCTGGATATCCCTCAGCTGTACTTCAGACCGCCTACAGCGGACGTTCCGGCCTATAAGCCTATGATCATACCTCCAGCTGATTTGGAGCAGCCTGAGGGCGTAAAGAAGGAGGAAACAAAAGAAGAGCAGCCTGAACCACCCTCTTTGAAGATACCTGTATTAGATATACAGATGCCAATACCGGAAACAGCGGTAGTGGTTACGGCTGTAACAACAGCTGTAGTGGCAGTGGCAACCACCTCTGTTACACAAACCTTATTTGAACCAATTAAGAAAAAGGTTCAAAAACAATTACAAGCTAAAGTTAATAAATGGAAGGAAAACCAGAAGAAAAAAAAGGACTCCTCAAAAAACTCAAAGACGGAATAGAAGATCAAGAGGCTCAAATACAGATTCTTGGTACATTCGTTCGTCTTGGTGTAGTTGTTTGGAGTGGCTTTATAATAACTTTAAATTACGTAGAATTACCTATGGTTAAGAAATCTGGTAACTCAGATATCACGTTCGTTGCCAGTGTGTTTACGGGTGCACTTGCGACTTTTGGCTTGACCACTGGTAATAAAGGCGGTAAAGGTAACAGTACACCCGTCAATTGTCCTATGGTAAAGAAAAAGGAAGAATGAAAAAATGGCTTTTACTCTTCCTACTGGCATCACCCACGGTAGCAAGAGCCGAGTTGGTCACGCCCCAATTCACCCAAGGCTCGATGAACTCAACAACGACTACAACTCAAGAGATCGTGGAGGACATAACCATCACGACCTATGGGTCAGCATTAAACAAATGGTCTGGAGACAATATAACCCATACCTCCGCTTCAGGAGGTGGGATAGTAGATTCAGATTCAGTATTCACCATAACAACAGCTGGTTCGGACTTCTCTCTAGAGGTAGTAACCAGAGCAGCAAGTCAAGTATTAGAAGTAACAGAGATAGAAAGAGAAATCGACACTACCTCTACTACGGTCTCCTTATCAGTCTTCTCTCAATAGGTACGCCTGTTAGAGCTAATGAACCAGAGACTAACAACGTCAG
>VTLG01004461.1_pt1 | contig 20787 bp, 35 predicted proteins | sample 4694571 | NCBI WGS metagenome assembly VTLG01 (sample SAMN12604809, study PRJNA352737) | marine metagenome | biome: ENVO:00000447; feature: ENVO:00000209|ENVO:00000569|ENVO:01000036; material: ENVO:00002151; isolation source: viral sequences binned using virsorter ... | reverse complement strand
AACAAGGAGCCCAGAATATTTCGCAAGAAGATCTTGCGTTACCATTCTTAAAAATTTTGGGACAACTATCTCCAGAGGTAAACAAAAGAGATGGTAAATATGTCGAGGGCGCAGAGCCAGGCAAAATAATTAACACTGTAACTAATGCATTGTACGACAAAATTTCTGTTGTACCATGTCATTACAAACGACAATACATTGAGTGGCAAGATAGAGGTACCAGCAGTGGTGCACCTGTTGCAATTCACGATGCAGATAGTGATATTATTAGTCAAACCACTAGGGGTAAAGACTATAAAGATAGACTACCAAACGGTAATTATCTTGATAATACAGCCAGTCACTTTGTACTTGTTGTTGGTGATAATCCAGAAACAGCTTTGATTTCTATGAAATCTACTCAACTTAAAGTTAGTAGAAAGTGGAACTCAATGATGATGGGTTTGAAGATGCAGGGTAAAAATGGTTTGTTTACTCCGCCAACTTACAGCCACATTTATAATCTATCTACTGTTCAGATGTCTAACGACAAAGGAACATGGTTTGGTTGGGATGTAGCAAAGGTAGGACCAGTCACAGATAAAGCTATCTATGACATGGCAAAATCTTTTGCTGAATCTGTAGGTAAGGGTGAGATACAAGCTAAACCTGAAGTTCAAGAAGAAACTAAAAAATCTTTGAATTTATAAAATCCTAGGTAGTGGGCGTCGAAGCGAGAGTGGAGTCGCCCACTTTTAATTTATGAATGATAAGATAAATAAAGCTCCGGTTACGTATGAGGATTGGATAGATCTGGGACGGGTGATCATACCCTGCGATACAAAGCAGGCTGTGGTCGAGAAATGGTCCGACCCGGATTTTAAGATTACGAAAGAAGAATGGAGAATAGAACACACAACAAAACAAATAGGACTACGATTAGATCAATACATAGATTTTGATATTGATAATCCTGTTGTAAAAAGATTTGTAAACGATCACATAAAATCTTGTGGTGCAATATTTGGTAGAAGAAATAATCCATCGAGTCATTATCTTTGGTCTGGGACATCAGACTATAAAAAATTTGCATTGCCAAAAGAATTAGAAAGTTATTATAAAAATTATGGACATGGTGCTACGCTTTGTGAAATTAGGCATGGCGCTAACAAATACACATTAGTTCCAGAAACAAAATATCATACAACAAATGAAATAGTTCAATGGGTTAAGTACGATGGTATTGATGAATATCCTGGTAATTTAAAAGTAGACCTAGGTAAGATAGCACTAGCAGCAGCTTTGTGTATCACTTATGCAGGTTCAGGACAAAGAGATGATTACTGCACTGCAATGGCTGGTGTATTATTAAAACACACAGAATGGAACGTAGATGAAATAGATACTTTTATTTATAATATTGCTGTTGCATCAAAAGATGAAGAGGCAGAGAAGAGAAAGAAAAAGGGCACTACACATAAAAAAGCAAATAGAAAATTTGGAATGCCTAAACTAGCAGAGATTATAGGTTGTTCTACAAAAACAATAGCAACAATATTTAGTTGGATTGGTGTGCAGGAAGCAACAAGTGAAGAAGCAAAACAATCAATAGGTCAGATAATAGAATATGGTAGTGATAGATACTTTGTAAAAATAAATGCAGTAGTACAGGGGGAGGCAGTAGAAAAAACAATTACAGTTGATGGACCTACTCTTCGTAATAAAAAATTATTTTATGATGCAGTAATTAGTAAAGCGTCTGTTTGGATTCCAGAGATGAAAGCTGCAGATTTTGAAGAGATTATGCGTAGAAAATATGAAGCAAGAGAAAAATCAAAAGACTATGTTGAAGATGCAGAAGAAGATTTAAGATTTGTAAAACATTTTAAAAATTATATTTCAGAAGAAAAAGCATATACAAATAAAAAAGAATTAGCAAACTTTGGTTTGCCATACTTTAACATGAGTAGAAATATATTAGAATTTAATTTAGATAAGTTTGAAGATTATTTGCATAGACAAAAAGTAAATTTACCAAGGGTAGATCTAGTTATAAAATGTCAAAGCATACTTAAAGCAAAAAAGAATCACGGTAAGTTTGATGGTAAATCTTGTGTGTCGTGGCGAATGATAAATCAAAAAGTAGATATTGAAGATTTAATTGTTGAAGGAGAGTATAAGGAGATTACAGATGAGTAAGCTTCAGTTTATGGTGGGTCCACCAGGCACAGGAAAAACTTCTACATTCATAACAAGTAAGTATACAGAGTTGTTAAATAATTTTAATTATAAAAGAATAATAGTTTTATCACACACAAACGTTGCAGCTGATGAGATTAAGGATGAGATATTAAAATTACCAGAAATGCAAAATGTTACAAAGAAAGCTTTAAAAGATAATATTTGCACAATACATCACTATTGCAAAGACAAAGCAACAATAGGAGAACAAGTTCTTGACTATGATGACTATAAAAATCTATGTAGAATAGATTCTATATTTCAAAGACATAAAGTTACACAATCACAATTTGATAATAGAGAACATGGATATTTTAAATTTGTTAGAGAAGCGTATGGATTTAACAGATCTTTAAAAGAACATTGGAAGAAGTCTGATAAAAAATACAACACATACTCCATAACTGACATAGAAAATATGATGTCAATTGTAGAAACATATAACAAACAAAATGGTAAATTAGATTTTCATGATATGATTAAACGTTTTATAGATAAGGCAGTAGAGCCGGACATAGATGCTTTGATAGTAGATGAGGCACAAGATAGTAACAAAACACAAAAGATAGCATTAGATAAAATAGCAACGAATGCAAAAGAATATTGGTTTGTAGGCGATCCTGATCAAACAATATTTGAATGGGCAGGTGCAGATGCACATGAATTTTATACACTATCACAGGGTGCAAAAGAATTAGAACAAGGACACAGATGTAGTAAAACTATAAATGCTTTGTGTAAAAAAATAATAGCTCCTATATGGAATCACTATGGCACTCATAGAGTATGGAAATCTACAGACATAGAGGGTAATCATTATTATCTACCTAACCTAGAAAAAAATTGTAGCGCTATGGAGACTCTTTTAGATAAAATAAAAAATACTAATGAAACTTTTTTATTTACTTATCGACAAAAACCCTCTGACTCATGGATTAAAAAATTTTTTAAACAACATGGAATAGAGTTTGCACATGTAGGAAACACGGCCCACGTACCAAAGAAAGAATTAAAGTGTCATAAACTGTGGCCAGATTTTTGTAAGGGCACACCGATGTCATTAAGACAGATAAAAGATTTTTGGAGTTATATGGGTAGCAAAGTAATAGTTCATGGCAAAGGAGATGAAACTTTTGAAGAATGGGTAGATAGAGAATACACGATAGATTATTTAATTTACCATAAGTATTTAAAAAAAAATGCAGCACAAGAAAGAGACTTCGCATTAATAAGAACTAAAACAGAAGCTGATAGAATTTTATATATTAAAAAAATTTTACAAAATAAATATGATTTAGATAAAGATGTAAGAGTTAAGTATGCAAACATACATACAGTAAAAGGTTTAACATTTGACAATGTCATTGTTGATGAAACAAGATTTCGACCAGAAGATTATTTTAGTCAATTAAGATTAAAATATGTAGCTTATAGTCGAGGTAAATATGATTGCTGGAAAATAGCATCACAAGATAAATATACGTTAGGAGTAAGATGACAACAAAAGATATTTTTAAAGGATCAACATATAAATCATTACAAGAACAGGTAGGTGGAAAACATTATCACAACATGAAGATTCAACCTGCAGAGTTTATAAATGAAAACAAATTGCTTTTTGCAGAGGGCAATGCTATAAAATATATATGCAGACATTCTTCGAAAGGAAAAGAAGAGGACATAAAGAAAGCGATACATTATTTAGAGATGATATTAGAAAGGGATTACGATGTGTAATACACCAGAGGATTTAGATCTAAATGGTATAGATACAGTTGCAGTTGATATTGAAACTTACGACCCAAATTTAAAAACAAAAGGTTTAGGTGCAATACGTAAAGATGGTTTTATCTGTGGCATTGCCGTAGCGACAGATAATGATACTGCATATTTTCCTCTTCGACACTCTGACACTGATATAGATTTTAACAGGACTGAAAAGATATGGCAGATTCTTAATGATAAAATATTTCAAAACGAAAACATTACAAAAGTATTTCATAATGCAATGTACGACGTATGTTGGATTAGATCTATAACAGGGAAAATGATTAAAGGTAGAATAGTTGACACTATGATAGCTGCGTCTGTCATTGATGAAAATAGATTTAAATATTCATTAGACTCTCTATCAAAAGATTATCTTAACGAAGAAAAATATAAATATGATTTACAACAAAAAACATTAGAATGGTCTGGTGGCACAGTCAAAGATCCAATGACTAATATGCACAAGCTACCTGCATCAATTGTAAAAGATTATGCGAAACAAGATGTTAATCTAACATTAAAACTTTGGAATTTATTTAGCAAAAAAATTGATGAAGTATTATACACAAAAGATGACGGAGAGCAAAAAACTTGTAGACAAATATTTGAATTAGAAACAAAATTATTTTTATGTTTAGTTGACATGAAATTTAAAGGAGTTAAAATTGATGTCGCAAAAGCTATCGAGTTTGGAAGACATCTTAAAAAGAGAAGAGATCAAACTGTTAACGCTATCGAAAGTATAACAGGTATCAGAATAGATATTTGGGCAGCAGCATCTATTAAAACTTTATTAGATAATAGACGTATCAAGGATTACAAAGTTACTCCTAAATCTAAAATGCCACAACTTCCAAAAGATTATTTAAAAACACACAAAGATAAATGTCTACGTATGATTGCAAAAGCAAGAGAGTATGACAAAGCAGTAAATACTTTTATTGATGGGTTACTTGAGTATGTGCATGAAGGCAGAATACATGCAGATATAAATCAAATTAGATCAGACTCGGGCGGCACAGTAACAGGTAGGTTTTCAATGAGTAACCCAAACCTTCAACAGATTCCATCTAAAGGATATATAGGTAAAAAGATGAGAGAGCTTTTTATACCCGATGATGGTTATAAATGGGGTAGTTTTGATTACTCGCAACAAGAACCGAGGATTGTAGTTCACTATGCTATAAAATTGGGACTACCAGGCACGGAGACGCTCCAAGAAGAATTTGACAAGGAAGATGCTGATTTTCATAAAATCGTCGCTGACATGGCTAATATCTCCAGGAAACAGGCAAAAACAATTAACCTAGGTCTTTTCTATGGTATGGGTAAGATTAAATTACAGAAAGAATTAGGATTAGATCAAGCCAAAGCAAGATCATTATTTAATGAATATCATAGCAGAGTGCCTTTTGTTAGAGATCTATCGCAACAACTAATACAATTTGCTAAAGACAATAGATTATTATTTACCTTGTATGATAGGTTTTGTAGATTTGATAAGTGGGAAACAACTAATAAGCAATGGAACTCTGAAACAAATAGATTTAATGAAGTGCCCTTGTATACTGAAGCACAAGCAAGAGAAGCATTTAAAGGTGAGATGTTGGATAAATTTAAAGAAAATAAAATAGATCCTAACTACATGGATTACTTTGATAGATACTACACACCAGCTTTTACTTACAAGGCTCTTAACAGATTGATACAAGGATCAGCTGCAGATATGACAAAGAAGGCCATGGTAGATCTTTATGAAAAAGGTATAATACCTCACATACAAATTCACGATGAACTTTGTTTTTCAACCACGGACCACGAATCAAAGTTGATCAAACAAACTATGGAGCAGACTATACCCCTTGAGGTTAAGAATAAAGTTGACTATGAATCTGGACCAAACTGGGGTACAATTAAATGAGGATAAACTATGGCATATTTAAATGCAAACATACCACCAATCTATGCACAAATAAGAAGGGAATATTTATATGATTGTAAAAAACATCACGGAGAAGTTGAAGACTGTATTATCTTTGGTATTAGCTGTATTACAGGTCGCGCTATCTTGTGGCATGCTATTATGGAAAACGGCGCAGTCTATTATCGTCTCCCAATTACGGCTTTTATTCAACGTGATTATGACTCCGAGTCTGTTCCCATTAAAAGACTTGATGAACTTGAACTTTGGAATTCTTTTAGTTATTATCCTGCTGTTAATTGTTGGGATATTTTAAGCGATCAACACGGAAAGTATATCGGTAAAGATAAAAAATGGCATCATGGTAAATATTTATTTACCGTTGACTTTGCACATCCAGAGAGTAATATATTAGATACCGAACATTCGGAAATACCGCACGAACACAAGTGCGCTCACATAATTGCATTAGATGATGGCAATTTTGCAGCACAACCTAATAACAGATGTATTTGGGACCTACCTTCTTTTACTGTGAAGGATAACATTCCTGACTGGAAGGTACAAACAAATGAATGGAACGTAGAAGACACAGGTCAGTGGAAGACAGAAGATACTGACAATTTTTTTTACGAAATGGAGGAAAAGAAAAATGATTAAAAAAATAAAAGAACTTTGGAAAAAGTTTAAAACTTGGTTTTGTTGGGGATAAATGAATTTAGCTGATCTGTTAAAGAAAAATATAGTAATGGTTCCCGTTGTGGCTTCGGTCCTTGTCGGAACATTCACAGGTGTAAAATACATCGTTAACTTAACAGACACTATCAACGCCAATCAAGCAGAGATACATGAATTAAAAACTATGGAGTTAGAAAATATACAAAGAGATATGAAAGTATTGACAGACAATGTTAATACTGTCATTGCAAAATTAGAAAGAGCAGAAGGCACATGGGAGATGGCTGAAAACTTATACGAAGTTCTGGCTGATAAAGTTAGACAAATGGAATACGACATTAAAGATTTAAATAGAGAAATAAACTATTAGGATGAACTATGGAGATTGCCAGGATGGATTACAGATTTACAGCTATACTTATCTTGATGTTAACTGCATTAGCATTTTGTGCAACTCCTGCATATCCTAGAAACGAATATCTTAACAACAGTGATAGATGTGGAGAGTTTGAAGCTCGTATAGAAAAATATCAAAACGATACAAATTACAATTCCTCTGGCAGCACAGACTATAATAATGAAAATTGGAGATTTAATTTAGGTTTTAGAAAATACCTTGGCACAGATTGTAAAACTTCAAAAGAAAATATGCAGTTAAAACAACAACTTGAGTTGATGAAGATGTGTAACAAGGTAAACAGAAACCCTAGTCTTGCACAAAATCAAAACTTTACATTGTTGGTATCTAAATGCCGAGGGGTTGTGCCACAAGTAGATGAAGTAGAAAACATGCCTACAGGTAGCCTTTGGGATGAATTAAAAGATGATTATATCAAGGCTAATCCAGATTCGAAGAGTCTTGACAACAATAACTCAACATTGAAAATACCACCAAAAGATTATATACTGCCATTACCAAAACCAAAAGATGACTAAACCATTAAAAATTTCTGAACAAGCTGCAGTGCAAATGCCAATGAAAACGGTAGCCTCGTTAATTATGCTCGTCGCAATTGGAACCTGGGCTTATTTCGGATTGCACGAAACGCTGAATGCACACTCAACAAAGATAGAGTTGATGCAAAAAGATTTAGAACAGAATTCAGAGTTTAGAATTAAATACCCACGTGGAGAACTTGGTCAATCAAGTGGAGAAGCAGAACTTTTTATGTTGGTGGAGCATTTGGCAGGGTTATTAGAAGATATAGATGCAGAAGTTAAGAGTATGAGAAACAACGCAGTTAATATAGAATTTTTACAAGAAAGAACAAAAAAACTTACAGAAGATGTAGAAAAATTAATTAGAAACGGGAACGGTCATTAATGATAGAAATGGTATTTGCTCTATTACTCCTACAGGACCACAAAATTATTGAACATCGTTACCACGAGTCATTATCAAAATGTATGAAAGCTAGACGTTATGCTATGAAGGACAAATCTAGTAAAGATAGAGTAGTATATAAATGCATCCAGTCTAAAGCAAACGTTGAAGTATACATGGGAGAGAAAAAAATTCTTTCGTTAATTCTTGACTAAAAAAAATAACAAAATTGCTAAACAATTAAGGGATAGACGTTATCATCAACGTGTGGTAAAGAATAAGAAAACATATGACAGGAAAAAATTTCAAAATAACAGCAGAGATAGTTAATGGCATCTGTCCTACGTGTGATGAATACACACCACTAGTAGGATTAACAAAACAATTTTTTAGATGTTTAACATGTGGTGCAGATTTAGAACAACATATAAATGGAAAGATAAGTTACATACCTCATTTATATAAACATACATTAAAATCAGAGTTAGAAAAATACTTCGATGGCGAAGCGTAAATTTACACACTTCGTACCCAGAGATAAGCCTAGGAAAAGGCCGCGACGTCACAAAAAAAATTTAAATAAAAGTGAGAAAAGAGATAATAAACCTTACAACCGTCAGGGGAGAAAACAATAGTTGACAATATCCTAAAACATCCTACATTGTAGATATGAAAGAAAAAATAGTAACAATAAAAGTAGATGGTGCAGCACAAGGCCAATGGTCTAGTCTGTTGTTAGAACTTAACTTAATGAAACAAGCGTGGAAATCTTATGGTGTACATATAAATATAAAAGCACCTGGATTAAAAAATATTATAAACCATGGAACAAAAGTAAATGACGACTCTAAAAGAAATAGACGAAGCAGCGAATAATTATAATAAAACTAAAGATCCTAAATATAAAGATCAATGGTATAAATTAGTAAAGGAGTTTGCAAATGGACCTCATAATATTAAACGACGGATTATATCAGTTAGTTCCTGTCACAAAAACGATAATGGAGAATATCTCATTATTGGGCGAAGTCGATTGCTTTGAGTTGTGTGACATTCTTCGAATAAAATTATCAGGGTATGCTAACACATTAAACCTACATATTATGAATGATGGTAGTGGTGAGTTATATGGATGTATCTGTAAATAACACCTACCCTAGAGAGGGAAAAAATAAGGGTAGGTAATGGTGAGAAGATAATCACGCATTACCATTATTTTGCCATATTGTCAAATCATCTCCTCTGGTTCGCAATAAAACTTAATATACATGTTATATTTATTAATTTCTTGTCTACCTATTTCTTTAATTTTATTTGCAGATTCTTCATAAGCAAATACCATGCAATCATATTGACTATCAAATGTTTCTGGCCATTCATATGGCTCTAAACAAGTACCTGCAACTTGTGAACAAATAATTAAAGTTAATAAAAATTTCATTGACAATCCTATAATATCACCTATATTAGGCTTTTAAATTATGAAAGGAAACGCATGACAGACATGAGTAAATATAAAAATGTTTCTCTTACAAAAGAAACATACGCTACTTTAGATAAGTTATCAAAGGTATTATTGCCCGACGCTAAATTGTCTATAAGTAAAACCATTGAATCAATTGCAAATGAGAAAGCGAAGAAGTTAAATGGAAAAATTAAAAAAAGCTAAAGTAACAGTAACGATATGTCCTACCTGCAAAGGTAATGGATATTTAAAAGTTGCAACAGAGGATAAAGATACCGTTCACCAATGTTGGGACTGTGACTCGGAGGGAGAGTTTTATGAGATTAATGATATTGGTTGGATTGATGATGGTACTTCTGACAGCCTGCACTAAAGATTTAAAGTTTGATGGGTTTGATCCAACAACTTCAGTCGTGAAGTGGGTATTTACAAGTGATAAAAAATGATAGGTTTATTTTTTATCGGTATTGTAGTTTCAATTATTGTAATGGCTATACTAATACATGTGAGAAAATATGATTCCTGATACAGACAAAGCATACATTGCAGGACTCTTTGATGGTGAAGGTAGTATTTATTTTGCTAAACGACCCGAGAAGAAAAAGAAACATAACGGTGAAGGCTATCGAACTTCTATCTCTCAACGTATTAGTATGGAAATAACTATGACTGATGAATCTGTTATACGTTGGGTCCACGAAATTGTAGGTTGTGGTACAGTTGTTAAGAAACCTAGAAAAGGTTTACGTAAAGACGGCACAAAATACTTGATGCAATACAAATGGCGATGTACATTTAGAGATGCGTACTATGTGTGTTGTATGATTTGGCCTTGGGCTCACACTAAATTACCAAAAATTACAAAGATACTTGAACACTATTCTGATAGTGATAAAATTATGAATGGAAAGGTTGTTAGTTTAGAAGAATATAAACAGGCAATGGCATTAGAATGATGTTAAAATTTTATATATGGGTGATGGGTTGGTCTGGTGAGATTAATTCTTGGGCATGGCGTAAACATGCAAAGATACTTCGAACTAAACAAGGTAAAGAATTAGAAGAGTTAGAAAGACGTCAAGAAAATTATGAATATTTAGAGGAGTTAAAAAGAAAACTATGAACGAACAAATACCAATAAGTATATTTAACTGGGGACCTTGTGTAATTAAATTAAAAATAAAAGAAGAGTTTAAAAAATTATTATTAGACGAAGGTAAGAAATGCACCGAAGACTACACGGATAAGTTAGCAGGAATCTTGGACAAAGAAGTTGGTTATGGTCAACAATCAAAACAAAAGATACTACCGATGCTATCACAATACATTGGTGTATACGATCAAGCTTACCAAAAGTTTGTTAACAAACCATATGAAAAGATGCCAGAGTATGTGATGTCTGCGTTATGGATAAACTATCAAAGACCGAATGATTTTAACCCACCACATGACCATGATGGTAAATTAAGTTTTGTAATTTATTTAGATATACCTGATGAACTAACAAGAGAACACAGCACCTACAAAGGTAAAAGCTGTGGACCCGGTGGTATACAATTTATCTATGGCAACGGACCAAGAGACGCTATAACTTACATGTCTTTTTTTCCACAAGAAGGTGATATGTTTATCTTTCCTGCATGGTTAAAGCACTGGGTTGCACCCTATAGGTCTGACTGCACACGGATCTCGGTTAGTGGTAATTTTCATGACAGCGCACCTATAAATAATTTACATAAATTTGCTCCTAAATATTTGAAAGATAAAAAATGACTAATTGGGAAAAAATTGTAAATGGTAATCACTTTGTTGGTTTAGGTATTGGTCATTACGAATTACCTAAAGAACATTATAAGTGGTTAAAGAAAGAAGTTGTTAACGCTAAAAAAAAGTCAATTAAATTTAACACAAAATTAATCGGACATATAAGAGAAGAATACTCAATCATGCAATGTGAAGATTCTTTTGAATCATTTTTAATAGATTGTCTTGAGAGTCCTTGGCATAAAACAGTTACGTACAGCACTCTATATGATATCTTGCCAGATAAGAATAAAACATCTTTTTATTTAGATAGTATGTGGGTTAATTATCAAAAGAAATATGAGTTTAATCCAATGCACAAGCATAGTGGCGTATTTAGCTTTGTTATATTTATAAAAATACCTTACGATTTAAAAAAAGAAGACGATTATTTTGTTGAACTTGATAAGTCAGTTCATGAAGCTCATACTTCAAGATTATGTTTTGTAAATCAAAGAAGCGATGGTTTAATCCATAACACCATAGTTAATGTAGATAAAAGTTTTGAGGGTAAAATGTTTTTGTTTCCATCAATGCAACAACATATGGTTTATCCGTTTTACACAAGCAATGATTATAGAATAACTATATCGGGAAATATAAAATTTAAATATGATGGAAGATAAAGATCTGTTGGAATACGAGAATATTGGTCGAAAAATCAAGCGTAATGATAAGTATACCTATGTCGATGCTTCACGGATCGAGGACCACGGAACACGGCTCTATGATGTAAATGGTTCTAGACTTCCTAGTGTGACTACGATATTAGGGGCCACCAAAGATAAACAATTTTTAAAAGACTGGAAGGCTAAAGTTGGAGAACAAGAAGCAGAGCGAATCAAGAATTTATCTAGTACACGGGGAACAGCCATGCACAAATTCTTGGAACACTATATACTCGGAACTGGGTACGATGATCTTACAGAGATCGGACAGAAGGCGAAAGCCATGGCCGACAAAGTTATTGAGATCGGTCTTGCGCCAATCGAAGAGTATTACGGCTCGGAAGTCACGTTGTATTATCCTGGGTTATACGCTGGGTCTACTGACCTGGTTTGCATACACAATGGTAAAGATACTGTAGTTGATTTCAAACAATCAAATAGACCAAAGAAAGAAGAATGGATTGAAGATTATTTTATGCAGATAGCAGCATACGCCATGGCTCATGATTATGTCCATAAATCTAACATTCAACAAGGTGTAATAATGGTATGTACACCTGACCTATATTACCAAGAATTTAAGTTAGATGGGGCAGAATTAAGGCGATGGAAACATAAGTTTCTCAAAAGGTTAGACATGTATTATGACCTAAAACATGATGAGAAAGAACAAGCAAACATAAAAATAAAAGAGGAGGACTTTTACAATGGAGCGTGAAATAGAAGGATATTACTTTGACGGTAAAAAGTCATGGATATTATACAAAGACGAACATGGTAACATAACACAGGAGGAATGGAACGATGAATGAAAGCATGATTCACACTTTACAAATTAGATACGAAGCAGAGATCAAAGATGCTAAATATAAAATTAATGCTGCTTTGGAAAACAACATGGTGATTCCAGAACATATGGACATCACAGGTGAGATAGACAAGCTGCTATGTAAGATATCATCTGCTGAAGATAAGTTGGCAGTATTGCGTCGACATTATGTTCAAAATAAGGCAGACAAAGAAATACTATAGGATTATCAATTAAATTGTCCTGGATAATGAAGTATCGAATGGGTGTCGGCAGGGTGTCGGCAGGGTGTCGCAAAGGTGTCGAACTTTGGTCTAAACTGCGTCAGAGGTGTACAACTATGGCAAGATTAAGGCAAAAAGTCGACACTTGCGATACCCTTGCGATACCCTTGCGACGGGGGGGGTGTCGAAGCTACTATTCATATGTACCAACGCTTATAGCTCAATTTCAAGGTTTTGCGACACCTTCCAACTTTTTTTTATTTTTAGCGCAACAAAAAAATAAATTGTCATTTAGGTGTCGAAAGAGTAAAAAATAATTATGCCTAGGAAAAGACGAAAACGAATTGCAGCTGAAGGTTCTCCCGATATACCTTATCCGAGAGTTCGAGTGGAGTGGATAGATTGTGTCAGCGACTCGGGCTGGGCTACTGACAAAGAGTTTGACAAGATGAAGTTAGCAAGACCTGTTAATGAAGGTTGGTTATATTCCAAAGATAAAAATTCTATAAAATTATTTGCGTCTTATGATTTAGATGATGATAGTATTACTTTTGGGGATCGGACGATGATTCCTCGTCAGTGGGTGAAGAAGATTCATAAGTTATAGATGATGGAACGTCAGCAGAATCAGATGGAGTCACATCGATTATCTGTGCGTAGTCGTCTAATATCTGTTTCATCTTTGCTTCTAATTCTTGTTCTGATAGGTCCTCTAACTTTCCTGTTTTTATTATCTTCCTATCTATGTATAGTCCTGCTGCTTTTCCTCTGTTTGCTTCCGCATTCACTGCTGAAGAGAATGATCCTTTTTTTAAAGCAGCCTCACGCAGTCTCGCAAGTTCTGCAACGTGACCTTCGTAAGTGACTTCATGTTTACGTAATCTTTCTTCTCTTAACTGACCAATATACTTTACAACGAGTGGTGATAACTTTGGATTGTTAAGTTCAGATCCTTCTTGTCTTGCACGTTTAGGACTGTACCCAGCAGCTATGGCTGCTTCTGTTTGAGTCATAGGTCCTTCAGATCCACCGAATACTAAAAACTCTGCGAATCTCATTTGCATTTCTGTTAATCTTTTTGGAACACCCATGTTGACAATTTAGGGTAACATTGTTATATTGTCAAGATATGAAAGATGACAGAGGAGAATTAGATTTAACTCGAAAGATAGATGAACTTACTGAAACCATTGAAGGTTATAAAGTTTTAGTGAAGATGCAAAAGGATGAACTTTGGAAACTAAAACAAGCTTCAGCAAAATTAGATAAAGCAAATAATTTATTGCAAGGTTATGAAAAAGTGATAGGAGACTTAACCAACAAGTTAAGACAAAAAGATTCATGAGAGTACAAGACTTGCAATTATTTTTAAGTCAATTTACGAAAGGATCTGATGCTATTAAGAATGCAGTTATCTATGTAGAAAAAGATGGTAAACTACATGAGATCAGAAGAATGGAAGTACATGAAAATATGCATCCAATCATTGGTCAACCAGGTCGTAATTCGCATCGATTAGTTTTAAAAACTCAAAAACCTTCGAGTCTTATCTTACCAGATAAACTTCAGAAGGACTATTAAATGAATGACAGTGTTACCCCCAAAACCTTATGGGCCCAGAGCGTAAATTATATCAAAAACTTAAAAAAAATATCACTACAATATCGTGGATCAGACTTGAAAACATTAGCCTATCCGGCACTCCTGATCTATTGGGCTATAATAATTCTGGGCACTTTTTCACAGTAGAATTAAAAGTCACGAAGAGTAACAAGGTACGTTTCAGTCCACATCAAATTGCCTTCCATGTAAGACATCCTAATAATTCATTCATCTGCATTGAGGCCCTCGGTCCGGGTACCGTGAAACTTTATGAAGGGTCCAGGATCAAGGAGCTTGTTGCTTGTGGCTTGAAGCTTGAGCCTTTGTGCTTGGGGCTTGACGCTTGTCGCTTGAGGTTCGAGGAGCTTGGTGCTTGAAGCTTGAGGCTGTTGGCCCGGACCAGGATGCACGCTCGTTCCCGCCGTCGCGGCCCTGAAGCTAATGACCTGATCCGATATTCCACGCGGGAATTCTGTTTTAATGTTTACCATAAGAAACTGTTTTAATTGTGGCGTCCCAGCATGCCCGGCAATCCCTGCATTCATTGTTTTGTTTTGCAGCTGGACAGCTGGCCCCTGAAGTTACAACCTCCGAAGAATTGGGCCACGAAGCAGGCGCCCGCTGGTCCACCATGGGCGCGCTAAATCGTATGACTAAATTGGTTGGCTTACCCTGAAGATGGTCCTTAATCCATGCTTCACGGGTCGGTAACCAGTGACGTTTGCTAGGCGTGAGCTGGCATACCTTATAAATTTTTTGTAAGTGTTCCAGATCCTGGACGTCTCCTGAATCATGCCATCTAAATACATCCGGCTTTTTGCTGTTGATTACGTGAGCCATTGCCTGAACCCAGTCCGAGCTCTTGATGGCCGCCAGCCTCCGGTATTGCGCATCCTGAACAACCTTAAACACGTAGCAGCCCTTCATGGCATAACAGTCATAACAGACGCTGCCCGGGACCTTCTGGAGCTTGCCGCCAGTCTTGCATTCCTTGGCAGGTAAACCTATTGACCAGCCAGGCATCTTTGATGGCTTTGATAATGATCCACCTATAATTTTTAAAGCGTCTTTTGTTTGCATAATTTCTTTCTCCTATATTTTCCTATATCAGCATAATACTTTCTTGTCAAGCTTGCCGCTTGAAGCTTGCAGCTTGCCGCTTGTGCCTTTGATCCATTGGCCTCTAGCCAGCGCCAGTGATTTATTAAAATCACTGGGTTCTCAATCCTTCTAGTCATTTAATTTTTTCATTCGCTCTTGATCTTCCTTCACCAGCCGCAGTATCTCTTCCAGAGCTGCTGCTATTCTAATTAGCGGGTTAATCGATCTGTCTTCCGTTTCTTTGTCCATAATTATTCCTTTCTAAATCCATCCTATACTATCCTTTACCAGCTGTCAAGCTTGTTGCTTGAAGCTTGTCGCTTGTTGCTTACAGGATGATCCCAGAGCCCTTCTTGCAACAAACAACTGACCAGTCTCTTCCCACCGGGCTTATCTAGAATCCTCTGGCAGTAATAGACTGATCCCAGGTAGCCGGCCACTGTCTAGCGCTAGAACAACTGGCTACCAGGGATCAGACTGATCCCAGGTCCACTATTGCAAAACGAATTTTATAACGTCGACAAAAAGAATAGTAGACCAGGGATCAGTTGCAGGTGAGTAGTAGTTATCTTTCAATAACCAAGAACCGGAGCGACCGGCTCCAAGCCATCACCTACTACAACTGATCCCAGGTCCATTGGCTAGTTGGTTATTATCTAGAATACCTATATCTCCAATAGACCAGGGATCAGTAGAACCTACCAGCTAGAGTCGGTTCTACTACGATAAAGTCCTAGCCACCTTATCTGATCCCATATCTTTTAACCAATGATCGAAGCCATTTCTTTTTAAAAGATATAAATACAATATAATCCTTGACTATCCTACTGTCAAGTGTTAATTTAAAAATAATTTATGAAAGGAAAAAACATGACTAAAGAAAAAAGACAAACTCTTAATGCAGATAAGAGAAAAGTAATTGCAGATGTTTTTCAAAGCCATTTTGAAGATAATTCAAAATACAAGAAACAACATACTGATGCAATAACAAACTACAATCTAATGAGAGAACAGGCAAAAGTTAAAATGAATGACCTTGTTAGATTTCATCAACCACAGGAAGATGTAGACACAATTAGAAAGATGATTTCTAAATACAGTTCTAGTGGTGGCGATTTACATCATGATAATTGTTTCTATATTCAATCTGATACACCTCGCATGGACAAAGATTATAATGGAAATCCAAAAGAAGTCTATGATGAAGTGCGAATTAGGTTTGATGCTGATTGTGAATTTCTAACTTCTTACTATCGTGATGAGTTAAATGCAAAAGGACTTGATGCAGATTATGATGTTAGAGTTGACCACAGTGGTAAAGATAAAAATCCAACTTATTACAAAGCTGAAACCCATGTGAGAAATCATTTAGGTTTTGGTTCTCGTAATGATGAGAGTGGTAATAAAATGTATCATAAAGATGAATGGGAAAATGACTTTAAGATTTGGGTTATTGGAACATCATATTGTCATAGTAGACAATTTCAAACTAAAGACTTTGAGTGGTTTAAATCTTTTATGGTTGCACAGGAAAATGTAATTCTTGCCCACCAAAATCTATTTGCCCATGTTGAAAAGAAAATGGAAAAACTACGAATGGGTTTAAAGTCTTACAGATACTTTGACCAAGCAAAAGAGTTAGCTGATAAATTAGGTGTTGTACTCAATGAAAGTGTATTGAATGAAAGTAGTTCAATGGCATTATCTATTTATAGTCCGACTAATCTAGCTGATCTTTTAACTGATGAGGTTGAACAAACAAAAGATGAAAAAATCGCAATAGCAAAACAACTACTACGAGAACAAGTAAATAGTTTAAATTAGACTATTGACATATTAGGGAGTTTCCTATAAACTCCCTAATATAAATACAGGAGAAATAAATATGACTAAAACATTTTACATAACTTATTGGGCTTCTAAACATAAGAAGCATATAACAAGACAAGGAAAGCATGACGAAAAAAGCAGATATGGAACATCTAAACAAGGTGTCCCTTATTATGTTTATTATGATTTAGATGCACATGGTTATAGGACTGCAACTACAAGTTGGAAAGTGAGGCACTAATGGATTATAATTGGTGTCATGGTCCGAAGTGTCATACTAATCATACACAGGATAGAATACGAGGTGTCCAAGGTTCTAAAGTATTAAGGACTAGAAAGATTGCTCAAAGCAATGAGTATATTAGAAATAGTTTCTATTCGCATTTTTGTTCTACCGGTTGTTGGAATGATTTCACGTACGCACATTGGGAAGAGTTCATTAACTTACACCCAAGGACCGAGGCTCTTGAAACACCGATAGATTTAAAGTTAGAAACTAGGACCGATTACTTTGGTAAATCATATAAAATAAAAGTAATAAAAGAGGTTGACAATAATGCTAATCCATGAGAATATAGGATATGACAAAAACAAATATAGAAAGAACAGAAAAAAGAAAGAATAGATTTACAGGCGAATCTATTATGCTAACAAAAGAAGAGGCAAAGAGACATGACGCGATCTTCTTATGTGAAGTAATGGCAACACTAGAAGACAAAGAGCTAGGATATGGTGGTTCTAAAATCTGGGATACAATGCGAGAGCATCTAAACTGGTTTAGACAACACAACGCCAAAGCTTACATGGTCTTATTAGATTAACTCCTTTGTCCCTCGGCGCTAACGCGCCGAGGGGTCCCAAACCAAATCTCAATTACAAGTTGTATCGCGACCCATCCCCCCTTTATATACAAAAGGGGTCCCACTACTGTAGGTTGTATAGCTTGATTTAAACAGTTATACCTGGTAAAAACATATTGAACACTTTAAGGTGCGAAAAAAATTTTTTAAAAATTTTTATGGAATTGAATAATATAGATATAAGTAAACTACCTGCAGACGTACGTAGAAAATATAAACAGCTGCAAGTAATGCACGCTGAAAAAAAGATACAGAATAAAGCTAAAGATGACTTCTTATCCTTTGTTAAATGTATGTGGCCCGATTTTATAGAGGGCTCCCATCACAGGCACATTGCAGAAAAATTTAATAAACTTGCTACCGGCGAAATAAATCGTTTGATTGTAAACATGCCACCAAGACATACAAAATCTGAATTTGCATCTTATCTTCTACCAGCGTGGATGGTGGGCCGTGATCCAAAACTCAAGATCATTCAAGCAACGCACACAGGAGAACTCGCAGTCAGGTTCGGTCGGAAAGCCAAGAACCTAATCGACTCGGAAGATTATACAAAAATTTTTAAAACAAGATTACAAGAAGATTCAAAAGCAGCAGGACGTTGGGAGACAGCACAAGGTGGTGAATATTTTGCAGCTGGTGTTGGTGGAGCGATCACAGGTCGTGGTGCTGATTTATTAATAATCGATGATCCACATTCCGAGCAAGATGCACTATCACCCACGGCTCTCGAATCAGCTTACGAATGGTACACGTCAGGTCCACGTCAGCGTTTGCAACCAGGTGGTAAAATTATTTTAGTAATGACACGTTGGTCTAATAAAGATCTGACAGGAAAGTTGATACAGAATCAGAAAGAACCTAAAGCTGATCAGTGGCACGTGGTCGAGTTTCCAGCAATCATGGACCACGGATCAAAGAAGGCAAAGCCAGTATGGCCAGAGTATTGGAAGTTAGATGAGTTAGAGAAGGTCCAAGCAACACTGCCCACGGGCAAATGGAATGCGCAGTGGATGCAAAATCCTACAGCAGAAGAGGGTGCTATATTAAAACGTGAGTGGTGGCGAACTTACGAAGGTGAAAATATTCCACAACTACATCATGTCATACAATCTTATGATACTGCTTTTTTAAAAAAAGAAACTGCAGACTACTCGGCGATTACTACTTGGGGTATATTTTATCCTGATGAAGATTCAGGTGCTAATTTAATATTATTAGATGCAATCAAAGGCAGGTACGAGTTTCCAGAACTACGACGTTTAGCTTTAGAGCAATATAAATATTGGAATCCTGAAACAGTTATTATCGAGGCCAAAGCATCAGGACTGCCACTGACATACGAGCTTCGAAAGATGGATATACCGGTGATGAACTTTACACCATCGAAAGGCAACGATAAACACTCTCGTGTTAATTCTGTTGCACCTTTGTTTGAATCTGGTATGATATGGGCTCCGGAGCAGAAATTTGCAGACGATGTCATTGAAGAGTGCGCTGCATTTCCTTATGGAGACCATGATGACCTGGTCGATTCAACAACACAGGCTATCATGCGATTCAGACAAGGTGGACTAATAGACCACCCTGAAGATTACGTCGAAGAAAAAGTCGAGAAACAGAAAAGGAATTATTATTAATGGCAAACAAATATTATAGACAAAAATTTGCAGTAGGTGCAGTTGTAAAAGGAGCTGTAGCTGCAGCTAAAGGTGCTAACAAAACTGGTAAGGCAGCACTTAAAGCTGAAAAGAAAAAAGAAATAATTGATAAAAAAGACAAACTTGCGTTTGGTTTAAAATACAGAAAAATGAGGAAGATCCAAGAAGATTTAAATAAACCAGCTGTTGAAGAATATAAAAAAACAATGAAACAAATTAAATCTAATCCTGGATATACCGGTAAACGTAGAATGGATATAGAGTCTGAAATAGCTGCCTCTCAAAAATTAGAAAAAAAATTATTTAAAGATGCTAAAAGTCTTGCAGAAAAATACGAAGGGTTACCAGATATTAGATCAAGATTTAGAGCTCCACCAGGTCGTAAAAGAAAATTAGTTAAGGGTGTTAAGAATCCTTTTAGAAGAGCAGAAATATTACATGACGATTTAATAAGAAGATTCGGACCAATTAGAGGTAAGAAAAAATAATGAAGGCAGTTGTTCAATGGGTATTACGAACAATGATGAAGGATCAAACCGGAATCGTTCGGACAATGCCAAAAAAAGATTTAATTGATTTTAATGTAGCGATAACAATGGAAAAATTGATGCGTAATGGTATCGATCCAAATGCATTAAAGAATGCTAACCAAGTAGAAAATGTCATCAATCAGATAGAAGCACCAAGAAACGTGCAACAAGGAATTACATCTACAAAATCTGCAAAAGTGTTTAACACAGCAGGTGAAGAGTTAGATCCTAATCAACCTATTATAGGTGGCACACAATCAGGTAAAAAAATAAACACCGATGCTTTTATAAGAAAAGCTGAAGCACAAGAAACTGAAGCAGA
>VTLG01016671.1_pt1 | contig 20790 bp, 22 predicted proteins | sample 4694571 | NCBI WGS metagenome assembly VTLG01 (sample SAMN12604809, study PRJNA352737) | marine metagenome | biome: ENVO:00000447; feature: ENVO:00000209|ENVO:00000569|ENVO:01000036; material: ENVO:00002151; isolation source: viral sequences binned using virsorter ... | reverse complement strand
AAGTAGGATTAGAGGGATTTGAAAAAAGTTATCCTCATCAATTATCTGGTGGTATGAAGATGAGATTATCTCTAGCAAGATCATTGGTATTAAGACCCGATTATCTTCTTATGGATGAACCATTATCCGCCGTAGATGAATTAACCCGTGAAGTTTTACAAGAAGAAATATACGACCTCTGGAAAAAAGAAAAATTTACTGCCATACTTGTAACACATAATGTTCCAGAAGCAGTTTATTTGTCTAATCGTATAGTTGTTATGTCCCCAAGACCCGGAAAGATTACACATATTGTTGATGTTCCCTTTAAAAAACGTGATCAAAAATTAAGATCATCAAATAAATTTCATAAACTTATTAATGATATTTCTTGGAAATTAAGATCATGAAGAATGTAGTACCACCAATTCTAGTTTTAATAATATTTTTACTTGTATGGACATTGGGAGCCAGTTTATATAATATGCCATTTTTGTTACCAAATCCTTTAGAGGTTGCACAAGCATTTGTAACAGATTTTGACATGGTTATTGGTGGACTTTGGATTACTTTTCAAGAAGCATTATATGGATATCTTTTAGCAATTTTTATTGGGGTAACATCAGCTGCAATCATGAGTCAATCAAAAATATTAGAACGTAGTTTTTATCCCTATGCAATTCTGTTACAAACACTTCCAGCTGTTGCAGTTGCACCATTGATTGTTCTTTGGTTTGGATTTGAAATGAGATCGGTTGTTATTATTAGTTTAATTATTTCACTTTTTCCAATTATCAATAATACTTTATTGGGGTTAAAATCAACATCTATTAACTTAGTTGAACTTTTTCAAATGCATAATCAATCACGTTTTGTTAATTTTTTTAAACTACGTTTACCTGCTGCAATCCCCAATGTTATTGCAGGTATGAGAATTTCTGCAGGTCTATCTGTCATTGGTGCGATTGTTGGAGAATTTATTATAGGTTCAGGTAGTGAGGGTGGTGGTGTAGGTGTAATGATAATGTATGCACAAGCAGATATGGCAACGGCATTAGTAATAGCACTTATTTTTACTGCTACAGCTTTAGGATTTACTTTCTTTATGACAGTAACAACATTAGGACATTATCTTTTACATAACTGGCATGAAAGTGAATTATGAGTATTGATCAAATAACAGTAAATCGTAGATGTGGAACAATCGAAGTTGATGAACAACGTTCCGCAGGTGGATATACCTTATATGCTGGACAGACTTTTGATGGTCGAGTAGATTTAATTAATTTATATGGTGATATAGTTCACGCTTGGGCATTACCGATTCGGCCAGGTAGAGATGCGGTTCTTTTACCAAATGGAAATCTTGGATACAATGGAAGTCATGAAGAATCTGCAAATCTTTATCCTGCGTGGGATATTTGGCATGGCGGACATTTTATGGAAGTTGCACCAGATAGTAGCATTGTTTGGGAATATGAAGATATCTATCATCATCATGACGCTCAATGGTTAGATAATGGAAATTTACTTTATGCAGCTGCAGAAAGTCCGTCTAGATGGGAAATTGGTATATCAGATATTGTAAAAGAAGTAAATCGAAAAGGTGAGGTTGTTTGGGAATGGAAAGCTTGGGAACATCTCAGCCAAGTTGATTATCCTATACATGAATGTTTCAATAAAGACCATTGGCCAATGATTAATGGTTTGTATCAAACAAAAGATGGTTTGGTTTTAATGAGTTTGAGGACAACAAGTGGAATCATCGCAGTAAAGAAAAGTACTGGTAAAATTGTATGGGAAATAAAATATCCTTTTGTAGCACAGCAACATTGTCCAGTAGAAACTGATACGGGAACGATATTATGTTTTGATAATGGTAATATTCGTCCTAGTTCGATACATCATTCTCGTATTGTGGAGTATGATCCAAAAACAAGAGAACTGGTATGGTCTTATGTTGATCCTATGCCACCCAGTTTCTTTTCACCATATATGGGAAGTGTTCAAAGACTTTGGAATGGAAATACTTTTATTTGTGAAAGTGCGTTTGGTAGATTATTTGAAGTAACGCCAGAAGGCGAAACTGTTTGGGAATATATAATACCAGAGTTTCAAAAATATCCTGCTCCTCTTGATGAGTTTATAACAGGATATCATAATAGTTGTTTTAAAGCACATCGTTACAAAGAATATGTCTGATAAAGTATATCTTCCAATGGAACCAAAAATGAGAGATGAACTTCGCTATGCGATGAATACACAATTTAGGTATAAATTGTATAGAGATCCTGTGTTTCCTTTTCTTCCTTCTTTGGGTATAGATCATATTGTACAAAGTTTTGAGGCTCAAGAAGAATTGGGTTTTGTTGGAGTATTACACTTATGGTATGAAAATGAATCTGGTGAACTTTCTTATCATACTAAAGATAAACGATTTGTGGCAGGACATTGGAAACATGAATGGTATGACCGGCCCGAGGATGCAGTAGCATTAGCAATACATGTTCAGAAAAGTAAACCATATAATGAAGATAAATTAATACAAGTTGCAATAGATCAAGCTAAAAGAGTATTAGATATGAAAAAGAAAAAAATTGAAGAACAGGAAGCAGAGGAAGAAAGTGAAGATACACTTTTAAATTAGTTCTCCTCCAATCTTATAAATAATTACTCATTACATGGCTGCGGGGGTAGGATTCGAACCTACAGATTTTCTGCCAACAACAGATCGCGTTTGCCGGTTTCGCCACCCCGCAGTAAGTTTTTCAGCTTTTTCCATTTGTTCCTCTAACGTGAGTTTACCAAGTTCTCTAGCACCTCTATTTAATTCCTCAATAACTTTATAAATATCGTTTGGTTCATAAATGGAAATAACTTTCTTATTCTTCATCATTTTTAAGAATCAGATTAGCACGTTTCATTGCACTAATCATTCTAGTTACACCGATTCCACCACCGTATCGTGGAATAAAATTATGTGATAGGAATTCATCGAGTTCTGCTTCTACTCTTTCTTTACCAAATAGATCAAATAATAATTCAGCATAACCACCATCAGAGATAGTATAGAATTGTTTTCTCATTTCATCAACATCCGTACCACGTTCAGCACTACCGATAGTTTCCATGCCTCCCATGATAACATCACATTTATTAGCAAGTTTATGTTCTTTTTTCACATCCCAATCACCAAGTTTCATATTCCAAAAAGGACTTGTAGATTGGGGAAAATGTGTTAGAAAAAATACATCTCCATATTCTTTATACATTTCTTCTTCATGGCCAGCATCTAATTCAGGACCCGTATATTTTGCTAATACACTTTGATAGAATCCGCCAGGGAAATCTTCAGTATACATATTTTTTTCAATTCCAGCTTTAAACCCTAAATGTTTACAAAGATCATTTTCCATTTGAAGAAGGTCTTCAAAATCGCCAGGTGCTTCAAATTCAAACATAGGGAAGATTAATTCATGCCTTCCTTCTTGTGGATTTTGTTCTTGTCGATATGAAGTAGATAAACAATAACACCCCTCAAGCTCGGGCCTTGTTAGTAGTTCGTATTCTAACCACATTTGTCCTGTTTGAGGTAAAGGCCAGATTTGACCTGAATATTCGTATGTAGCAACAGTAGTTGGATCTTCACATGCTGCTAATATCGATAATCTGTTTTGGGTGTGTACTTCTTGAAATCCTCTATCATCAAAAAAGGATCGTAGTTGGCGGGTTACTTCTGTGAAATCATAAGGTGATATAAGTGAGCTCATTGCCTCCTTTCCAAAAAAGAATCTCCATGAGCCTTCAAAAGAGATTTCTTTTTATTTATAAAATTCAGGGCCTTGACATTTTGTAAATTTATGTTATAATACTAATATGAAATTAGATTTAAAGAAATATATTAGACTCAATGGTGGTAAAGAGGAACTATTCATAGATAAGGAACCTTGGCAGGGATTAAATGTCAAATATCGTGAATTGTCAGATCAATTAAAAGATGCCGATGAATCTAAAGAAAAGGAATTAAAAGAAAAAATAAAAGTAGAGAAGAGAATTATTAAAGAAGCAATATCAGATGCTATTGATGGTTTACCTTTACCTTTAATTCCCATTACTAGAGATCAGGCAAAAAAAGATTTTGAGAAATTGTCAAAATTCAATAGTAGACAATTATTGAAAAAATCTCCTCTTTATACTAAAGTTGAATACAAATATGGATTATCAAATTGGTATATAAGTAATGCCTTAGTAGGTAGAGATTCTTCTAATTATTTTCATCAAGAAGCAAGATTCCATGCGAAACATTGGAAATTTGATAGTCCTGTAGATTCATGGACACAGAAAAAAATACATTTAGAATTTTTAGAACCATTATGGACTATGAAGATGCCTTTAGTAAACTGGCATTCTTTACGTGAATGTATAGTTCTAAGAAAATATTTAGCTTCTCAATTTCCTCCAGCAGTGGCAAAAGAACTTTATAATTTATTTGATGCTAAACATGTTTTTGATTTCTCTATGGGATGGGGTGATCGATTAGCTGGTTTCTATGCTTCTAATGCAGAAACATATTATGGTACAGATCCTAATGTTGCGGTGTTTAAGAATTATGGTGAACAAAATAAATTATATGGTACAAATAAGAAAACTATTTTTAAGAATAGTCCCGCCGAAGATTTAGACTTGAGTGATAGTGAATTTGATATGATCTTTACTTCACCTCCATATTTTAATGCTGAACAGTATTCAACGGATGAAACTCAATCTTACAAAAGATATGGATCTGACATTGAACTTTGGTTAAATGATTTTTTATTTGCTACGATAGATAAATGTTGGAATAGTTTAGTGGATGGTGGAACAATGATTATAAATATTTCAGACCTCCTTCAAAAAGGAAAAGAAGTTAAGATTTGCGATCCAATGAATGATTATATAAGTAAATTACCTAAGGCTCATTATACTGGATGTACAGGGTTAAGACTTTCAAAACGACCTAATAGTAAAACACAATCCGAAGAAGCAAAAGACAAACAGGCTGTAGAACCTATATGGATTTGGAAAAAGAACGACAATAGAACCTTAGAGCAGATAATCGAAGAAAAATCTCCTCTTAATAAATTTTTTGTATAATAAAATGAAAATTGTAATTATAGGTGGGGGTAATGCTGGTGTATGGACGGCATTACATTATGGATTTTATACCCGAAACCATAAGGATATTGAAATAGAATTAATATACAATCCCGAAATTGATCCAGTTCCAGTTGGACAAGGTACCTTGACAGATGCACCGGCATTATTATGGTTTGCATGTGGTACAGATTGGTATCATAATGAAATAAGAGCTACACCAAAATTAGGTATCTTGTATGAAAATTTTAGTAAGAAAAATCCTAACATTTTTCATCCTTTCTGGCTGCCATCAACTGCTATACAAGCCGATCCAAAATATTTACAGAAATACATATTAAATTCTGGATGGTTTGATGTTAAAGAGGGAAATGTTACTGACCTTGATACAGTAGATGCTGATGTTATTTTTGATTGTAGAGGAAATAATGAAAAAGAGCATATTGAATATGAAACATTGTATTGTCCAGTAAATTCAGTATTATTAGCAATTAGTGAGGTAAATGATAATTCACAAAATTGGACTAGATCAGTAGCAACTCCAGATGGTTGGACATTTGTAATTCCAAATACTACAAGTACAACTTCTTATGGTTATTTGTATAATTCGGATATTACTCCTATGGAAACGGCCAAGACAAATTTTAGAGAATTGTTTCCAGAAATAACAGGCGAAATGGTTAATCTACCATTTGAATCATATCTGGCAAAAACTCCTGTACGAATAGATTCCAATGGGAGAAAAATAATATTAAATGGTAATAGATTAGCATTCCTTGAACCGATGGAAGCTACTGCGGTGGCATATTATCTGCAGACAGCCAGGAAAACTTTTGATGGGATTATTGAAAAAACTATCGAAACGGATCATACAAACTTTGAAATTAGAGGAAAGATGCATGAGGTACATACATTTATTTCATGGCATTATGTAAATGGGTCTATATATGATACTCCATTTTGGAATGAAGCACAAGCAAAAACAAATATTATGTTTGAAAAGATTGAGGGAAGTGATTATATTTTAGATAAAAACTTTAAATATATGGTTAATACAGTTAAATCTCTTAGTTGGGTTGAAAGTCGAGATGATAAAGGCGAATATGGTATATGGCCAACTTATAGTATTAAAAATTGGTATGAGGGGTATATAAATTCTTGATTCAGAAAAAAATTCAATAAACACTTGACATTTCCAAATGGATTTGATATAATATACTTACACAATGGGAGAAGGCTTGATCACCTGACTTATGAACTTCCAAACTTCATAGACATTGTGTGTGAGAATGTCCTAGTCCATGACTCTCGGAGACCCCAGATATCACTTGGCGAGCCCGCATAACAAAAACTGGACCCACCGAATTTATGGGGAGGCTGTGCAAGTGGCGAGCTCAACTGACTGTAAATCAGCCGGATATTCCTGTGGCGGTTCAACTCCGTCCCTCCCCACCAAAAAAATTGAATAAACACTTGACATTTTGATACATTCCGTGTTATAATATAATTAAACAATGAGAGAAAAACTTCTTTTTGAGAGAAATTATGAAAATGGAATTAGCCAATAAAGAGACAAAATCGATGTTAGCGAAGCTTCTTGCTTCTGAAAACATTACTGTCGAACATGGCAAATACAATACAGCATCATTTGACGTAAAGAATCGTGTCCTCAGACTTCCAATTTGGAAAGAGATGAGCGGGAATCTTTACGATTTACTTGTGCTGCACGAAGTTGGCCACGCATTATTTACTCCTGAAGAGGGAATGCATGATGCGAAAGGTTACGGAAAAGGTTTCAAATCTTTTTTGAATGTAGTTGAAGATGCACGAATTGAGAGAAAAATTAAAGTTAAATATCCTGGCGGCCGAAGAGCTTTTATTAATGGATATGCCGATCTTATGAATCGTGATTTCTTTGGCATTAATAAAATGAATTGCGATAAATTATTATTGATTGACAAAATTAATCTTCATTACAAAGTGGGAGATCATGTTGAATTATCTTTTACTGATGAAGAGCGAACATATCTTGATAGAATTGATAAAGCAAATACTTGGAAAGAAGTTGTTAAGATTTGTAAAGACCTTTATGATAATGCAATAGACGAGGAAGAATCAAGTACTGATAAGTCAGATCATGATTGGGATGAGGAAAATGATTCTGATTGTGAAGGATATGAGGATTTTGATGATGAATTTGATGATGACTCCGGAGATGATTATGATGAAAGCGATGAAAAAGAAAATGATTCATCTGGAGAGGAGTCTGATGAAGAATCAAATTCTTCCAATTCTGAAGATTCGGATGAAGAATCAGAAGATACAAAAGCTGAAGATACTTCTGGCAAAATGATGTCAGATGAAGGTGGCTATGAAAGTGATTTTGGCCCTGAGTCCGAAACAGATAATAATTTTAGAAATAAAGAATCTGAATTAGTTTCAGATGATTCAAAGCCTTACAGATATTTAAATGTTCCTAATAATATTGATATTGATAAAATCGTTATCAACTTCAAAGAGTTATATAAGGAATATGATGAATTTTTTTCTGAGAGAGTTCCTAATTCTTCTTGGCATTTTTCTTCTTCATCAACTCAGATTGAAGAAGCAACTAAGAGATTTAGAGAATTTCGTAGTAAAAATAAAAAAATTGTTGAATATCTTGCAAAAGAATTTGAAATGAAAAAAGCAGCAGATGAGCATGCGAGAGCAGCAACTGCGAATTCTGGAATTCTTGATTCTGAAAGACTTCACACTTACAAATATAATGAACATTTGTTCAAAAAATTGACTGTATTACCAAATGGTAAAAATCACGGATTGGTAATGTTTGTCGATTGGTCTGGTTCGATGCATTCAAATATGAAAGGAACTATTGAGCAAATGATGACTTTAGTTATGTTTTGTAAAAGAGTCAATATTCCTTTTGAAGTTTATGCCTTTAGTGATTCTTACATAAGAAATTCAAGTCATGAAGAAAGGACAGAAAATACAGATTATGATTCTAATGGATATTTGTTAGGAGAGAAAATTCGAACTTATGGAACATTAGCAGTTAATCGTTTTAAGCTTTTGAATTTGTTTTCTTCTAGAATGAAAGCAAAGGAGATGCATAATGCATTTGTTTACATGACATTAACTGCTGCATATTACGATAGAGCACATAGATGGAGATATGATGCAGAAAACATAGAATTTAATATTCCTTCCAAAATGATGTTGGGCGGAACTCCTTTGAATGTAGCGTTATATACTTCATTTCCTATATTGAGAGATTTTGTTAAGAGAAATCAAGTTGAAGTTATTAATAGTATTTTTCTTACAGATGGAGATTCACATTCATGTAATAATTATTGGGTTAGTGATACAGAGTGTAAAAATTTTGATCCTAGATCAGAAAATATTTTTATACGTGATTCAGTTTCGAAAAAAGAAGTTAGAGTTGAAGCAAAGCATAGATCATGTAGAGCAGTAACAGAAGCGATGATTAATCTTTACAGATCAGCATTTAATATTAACATTGTCAATTTTTACATAGTTTCGAAAATGAGACGGTGGGATTTAACTGATTACCTACTTGAAACTGGAGTGGCTTATTCAGAAGAAAATATTACTAAAGCACTAAAAGATTTCCGTAAAGATAAATACATAATTGCTTCAAATTATAGAGGATTTAATGAGGAATACAGAATCCTTGGAGGAAAAAATTTAGAAGTTCAAGAAGCATCATTAGAAGTGGCAGAGGGAGCAAGTGTGGCCCAGATGGCTAGAGCATTCAAAAAGTTTTCAACTGGCAAAATTCAACAGAGAAAACTCCTGTCAAGATTCATTGATATGATTGCAGCATAAAAAAAATTGAATAAACACTTGACTTTCCAGTGAATTTTTGATATAATAATAGTGAAAGATGAGAGATCATCTATTTTTAACCTTGTTATGAGAATATGATATGACATATACGGCGAAACGAAAATCTTTCTTAGCAGAAGCTTCAGATACATACGGTTCTGGCGCGATTGTTACCAAAGCAGAATTAACTGAAGTTGCTGAAAGACTTAATACTGGTTTTCCATATTGGATTACAAATGCCAAAGTTATGGGAGATTATAAAGTTTCTAAGGGAAAATGGAAACTTCCATCCCTTAATGGCGAAGAAGCGCCAATTTTTGATCCAGTAAATGATACAGAAGAAACCTCTGTTTCTACAGTAAAAGAAAATAATACTCTTGATATGAGTACATATTTTAATCCAGAAGAGTTGATTCCTAAAAAAGATCCGTTGTTTGTAGCACACGGACATTTTGGAGATTTAACTAAAGTTTTAAAAGCAAATAAATTTTATCCTGTTTTTGAAACTGGTGAATCTGGAACCGGAAAAACTTATATGACCGAACAGGCGTGTGCCAAACTCAAAAGAGAATTTATCAGAGTCAATATTACTGTTGAAACTGATGAAGACGACCTTTTGGGTCACTACGCATTGATTGATGGAAATACAGTATGGCAAGATGGACCCGTAGTAATTGCTATGGAACGTGGAGCAGTTCTTCTCCTTGATGAAATTGACTTAGCATCTAACAAAGTTATGTGTCTACAGCCTATACTTGAAGGAAAAGGTGTTTACTTGAAAAAAGTAAATAGAATGGTTAAACCTGCTTCTGGCTTTACTGTTGTCGCAACAGCGAATACTAAAGGTAAGGGATCTGAAGACGGAAGATTCGTTTTTACAAATATTTTAAACGAAGCATTTCTTGAAAGATTTCCTATCACTATGGAAGTTGGATATCCTTCATCTAATACCGAAAAGAAAATTGTGAACAAAGTTCTTGATTCTCTCGGAGTTCCTGATGAAGATTTTTCAGAAAAGCTAGTAAATTGGGCAAACGCAATTCGCAAAACTTTTTATGATGGCGGTATTGATGAAGTAATCGCAACTCGCCGATTAGTTCATATTGCAAATGCCTTTTCAATTTTTGGCGATAGAATGAAAGCAATTGAAATGTGTGTCAATCGTTTTGATGAAGACACAAAAACTTCTTTCTTAGATTTGTATTCTAAGATTGATGCCGGAGTCAACCTTGAAGAATCTGATGAGTCTTCTGAAGAAGCAGCAGATGAAGAAGAAATGACTGATGAAATACACTAATCTTAATAGAGATATTAAATGAAAAAACTAAATGTGGAAACTCTAGTGCCGAGTAAATTTAAATTCGTTGCTAGAGACTTAGATGGCAAAGTATATGCTTTCGAAAACAAACCAGAGTTAGCAACAGACATTGCTTGTGATACTTGGGATGTTAAAGAAGGTGAAATTTTGCAACTTACATTTCCAGTCGAAGGAACTACTGTAACTGCAGTAAGTAACGAATTAGGAGATTGGAGAGAATCCTTAACTGAATTAAATTAAAATGATGACCTATATACTTGAAGCAACTAAACTCATACTTATGTTGGGCATTTGGTATGTTGCAGCAGTAATGATAATGAGTTTATAAAACTAGAAATTACAAATAGTATATATATTTACATGAGTGGGAGTGTTCTGTGACCAGAACATCGGTTGAATTACACGACATGGGTGAGCGCAATGGAGGCAGACCGGCGGGCGAGGGAACAAAAACCCCATGCTCTACTCTGGAGACATTTAAGGGTGTCAAGTCAACCTTGAGGGGTTGTTAAATGGGAGGCCAGTGCTCATGCAGCAAAGGACGATGCTTGACTTAGGGGGTGTTAGGAGAGTTTCATTGAAAGATATGAAGGTGTCCGAACCATTTTCACATCCAGAGCTCTGTTCAACGTGCCCACACATGTATATTATTAACTTATATTATATAAAATAAAATGAAAATTGAAGTAAATATTACTGAATTGAGAAAAAAGAAAATATTCGTTGGTACTCCTATGTACGGCGGAATGTGTACGGGAATGTACACTAAAGCGAGTTGTGATCTAGCCACAACTGCTACAAAATATGGAATGGATGTAAAATTTTTCTATCTATTTAATGAGAGTTTAATTACAAGAGCTCGTAATTATTTGGTAGACGAATTTTTGAGAAGTCCTTATACTCATTTAATGTTCATAGATTCTGACATTAATTTCCAACCACAAGATGTATTAGCACTCGCAACATTGTGCGATGATGATAAGCCGATTATTGGCGGCCCTTATCCTAAAAAATGTATTGCTTGGGAAAAGGTTCGTAATGCGGTAGATGCGGGATTAGCAGATGAAAATCCTAATGAATTGGAAAAGTATACAGGAGATTTTGTATTTAATCCCACCAAAGAAACTACTCAAATAAAAATTGACACTCCTTCTGAAGTTCTAGAAGTGGGTACGGGATTTGTAATGATTAAGCGCGAAGTTTTTGAGAAGTTTAGGGAAGAGTATCCACAATTTTCTTATAAACCCGATCATAATCGTTCAGAACATTTTGATGGTTCTCGTTACATTCATGCGTTTTTTGATACTGTTATTGATAATGAAGCATATGCGGGTAAAGGTTCAAATAATTCAGATCGTTATTTGTCTGAAGATTATATGTTTTGTCAATGGGCACGAAAGATAGGTTTTACAACTTGGCTTTGTCCTTGGATGGAAGTTAATCATGTTGGAACACATGTGTTTAATGGGACATTAAAAGATTTGGGTAGATTAGATTTTGCTTCACATGGAGTTGATTTGTCTAGACCTAAAAAAGAAGAAAGAAGACGGCAAAAGCAATCGAAAAAGAAAAAACTTACAGTCCCAGAAAAATAAAATGATTACAATAAAACTTAGACCCGGACAGGATCCAAACAAAGCATTTCAAAAACTCAAAAATATACTTATTAATGAATCTCTTTTTGAAGAGTTAAAGAAACGTAAATATTACTCTAAACCGTCAAAGAAAAAGCGATTGAAAAGCGAAAATGCTGAAAAGCAAAAAATAAAAGATTTTCGTAAAACAGTCCGAAAGGCGGAACAAGAAGGGGGGTGGAATTAATGTCTTGACAAACTGATATTTCGTGATATAATACAATAATAAAACTAATACAACGTATACAAGGAATACTATGAAATTAACAGCAGAAACAATTAATATACTTAAAAATTACGCAGCAATAAATCAAAATATACAATTTAAAGAGGGAAATAAATTATCAACTATTTCACCTCAAAAAAATATTTTAACACATGCAGAGATTAGTGAAAATGTTCCAAGCACTTTTGCTATCTATGATCTTAATAAATTATTGGGAGCACTTAGTTTGTTTAATGATCCCGAATTAAATGTTGGAGAAACTAAGTTAAACATTAATGGTGGTGGATATGAAATAAATTATATCTATGGTGATCCTGCAATGTTAGTATTACCTCCCGAAAAAAATCTGGAATTTCCTGAACCAGAGATTACATTTAACATGTCAAAAGAAGATTATGATTCTTGTGTAAAAGGCGCACAAGTATTATCATTACCTGAACTTGTTGTAGAAGGTAATGGTTCAAAAATATACTTAGTGGCAACTGATACAAGTAATACTTCTACTGATGACTTTAGAAAAGAAGTCGGTACTACTGAAGCTACATTTCAAATGGTTTTCAAGATTGAAAATATGAAACTGTTGAGTGGTGAGTACAAAGTTGGAATTTCTTCTAAAGGCATTGCACATTTTGCACATGAAACTTCAAAATTACAATATTGGATAGCAACTGAACAAAATTCTAATTACAAATCATAATGGATAATTTTTTATGGGTAGAACAACATCGTCCTAAAAAGGTCGCTGATTGTATTTTACCTGAAAGCATTAAAGAATCCTGTCAAGGTTTTGTTGATGATGGTCAGATTCCAAATCTACTTTTATCTGGTGGAGCAGGTGTAGGTAAAACTACTGTTGCTCGTGCTATGTGTGAAGAAGTGGGTTTAGATTATTTGATGATCAATGGATCGAATGAGGGAAGGAATATAGATACTGTTAGAACTACTTTACAACAATACTGTAGTTCAGTTTCCATGCAAGGTGGAAGAAAAGTAGTAATAGTCGATGAGGCGGATTATATGAATGCTGAATCGGTTCAACCAGCATTAAGGGGGTTCATTGAAAAATTTAGTGCCAATGTTAGTTTTATCTTTACTTGTAATTTTCGTAATAGGATCATTAATCCTATCCATTCACGCTGTTCTGTAATAGAGTTTGTATTACCAAATTCTGAAAAACCGAAATTAGCGGGAACATGTTTAGCAAGAATTAAAGATATTCTAACTTCACATGAAATTAAATTCGAAGATAAGGTTCTTGTAGAATTGATTATGAAACATTTTCCTGATATGAGGAGAGTGTTAAATGAATTACAAAGATATTCAACAGGTGGAGTTATTGATGCTGGAATACTTGCACAGATTGGTGAAATTAATCTGAATGAATTAATGAAAGCATTGAAGGAGAAACATTTTTCTGAAGTTCGTAAATGGGTAATTCAAAATATAGATAATGATCCCACTACAATATTTCGAAAAATTTATGATGGAGCGAGTGGACATTTAAAAGAGACTTCAATACCACAAGCAATTCTTATTATTGCTGAATATCAATATAAATCTGCATTCGTTGCAGATCAAGAAATTAATTTAGTTGCCTGTCTCACGGAGATGATGGTAGATTGTGAGTTTAAATAATGGTCGATTACTTAAAATTAACTAAAGAAGAAACGTTTGATATATTAGATAAGTTTAACGAACACTATGCTGCATTTAATGATATTGAAGCATATTATCGTTATAAGAAGAAGAAACGTTTAGAGGAATTTCCATCTTCACTTTCACTTTTTGGAATGGGACCCGAGGAAGATTTATTTAATGATCCTGATCTTGCTCCAGAAGATATGGAATTTGAAGTTGTTACTACTTCAGATAAAGCAGAAGAAGGGAAAATGTTAGGAAAAGATTATACACATCTTTTAGAAATTACTGCATCTTTCAATGTAGAAAATAATCCGGGCAGATCAAGTAGATTTGGAATTAAAGAAAAGAATACAGGAAAGTTCGTTGGTTTTATTAAATTAGGATCTCCTGTATTGAACATTAAACCTAGAAATGATCATTTTGGAGTTAAAAATACACCATTAGATATTGCTAATAAACATTTTGTAAATGGATTTAATATTGTACCAGCACAACCATTTGGATATAATTGTTTAGGTGGAAAGTTATTAGCATTATATTGTTGTAGTCATGAACTTAGAGAATTTTTGAATGAGAAATATGATAAAATGGAAGCATTGTTTTTCGAAACAACTTCTCTATATGGTTCCATTAAAAATATTAGTCAGTATGATGGACTAAAACCATTTTTAAGACATAAAGGTAATACTGTAAGTAAATTGCTTTTAAATCTTTCAGATGAATTATATGCTAAAACTAGAGATTTTTTACAAGAAAAAAACGGTGGGCCGCTATATACTTCAGATCAAGATATTCCGACAAGCACAAAAATGAGAACTCAAGATAAGATTTATTCTATTTTGAAGAACAATTTAAAAGCATATGATATTAATAAATTTTCAGAATTTCAGAAATTGATTAAAGAGAAAATGGCAATTACTACTCAAAAGCGATATTACATTTCTGATTATGGTTTTGAAAATACAAAAGATTATATTTTTGGAAAAACAGATAAGTTGATTAAAAAGTCTAATTATGACAATTATTCATTTGAAAATTTAACCAAATGGTGGAAAGTCAAAGCACAAAAAAGATGGGAAAATGTTAAAGCAAATGGAAAACTCCGAAGAGAATTAGAGTTTTGGAGTGCTGATAATATTGATAAATTAGATATTATTAGGTAAAAGATATGTCAATCGCGAAAAAAGTAATACCACCAGAAGCTTATGATTACGGAAGTTATAATGGTTTTTTATACAGTTATACTCTGATAAAGGATGTTAAATCCCCAATACAAAAAGATATTATTTTACCAAAAGGAAAATGTTATATTGGTGCTCATGGGAGTGACAATCTTGATGAAAAAAATTGTAATGTTGATGATGGATATTGGCAAAGTTGTAGAAGTGAGGAGTTTAGATTATTATTTTCTGGAACAGAACCTGTATTTAAATATGAAGTATGGTATCTGTGTAAAAATTGGAGTGAAGCTAGAAATGAGGAGAATAGAGTGTTAAAAGAATTTGATAATGGAATTGGAGCAGCTGAAAGTGATATGTCTTGGAATCAGCATAATGGATTTCCAACACACAGTCAAATTGATCGAAAATCTTGTAAAGCAATGGTTACTGAAATTCTTAAAAGAGAAAACTGTAAATGGAAACCCACATATGCAGCTAAGAGCGAGTATACGGTTGGTAAACTTGCCAGAATACAAGTAAGAGCGAAAGATTACAACGAACACAAAAAAGATATTAAAGATAGGATTAATGATGTAAAAGGTATTGTAGATTTAGAAGAAAATCCAAACATCGATCCAACAGTTATTTTAGAAAATAGGCATCCTGATGGCCGCGACCAACTAATAGATGGTAATATGACTAGTTCAGCTATTTGCAGTAAAGATTGTTTGGCTGACTGGGTTCCAGAAATTCGTATTACTTTAAAAGATCATCAACATTTAACTGATGATGAGGTAAGACATATCAGTAATATGTTAAACCGAAAAGGTAAAAAAATCAAAAAACCTATTATTGTAGAAGATGCTATTAAATTTATTTTGGGTCTCACAAAAAATGGTGAAAAAGAATATGATACCAAATATAATAGGACTATGATTAAAGAAGATTATGATTTAAGTTCTTCCCAAGTTAATGATGTAATGAAAGGTGTTAAAGATTCTATATTTGAAGCAGAACAAAGAAAAATTAACATGGTTCTTCCAGATTATACCGATCAAGACAAACAAGATTTTGTTGATGAATTAAAAAAAGTATTTCCAGATGAAATAATATTTTATTGTGCCGTTTCTATTGCTGATAAAATCCATTATAAAATCTTAGAAAATATTGATAAAGATATTCAAGAAGCGCAAGCAGAAATTCCAGAAAGAAAAGAACTTTTTAAGAAAGTTAGATTAGTTGTTCATTATTCTCAAAGTAAAACCCTAAGAGACGGTTGGGTAGACCAAAATAATGGTGTTTGGGTTAAGTTGAAAAGATTTTGGGACAATATAAATACGGAGTACACACTTAACTATGAGGAAATGCCTCTTACAAAACCAGATACACAATAAAGCGAGTAGTTGTAGGCAACACTTTGGAATTCCATTCTAAAGATATAGGTTCGAATCCTATTGCTCGCTCCATACCGAAATTTGAGAATGTCATATATTCATGAAAATTTATTTGAACTTAAACCTCAAAAAACATTACGAATATTAGTTTACCCTAATATTACATACGCAAAAGATTTAGAAAAGGATAGTTACATACAAGTTATCCATTCTATGATTCTTGAGTTAAATAATATTAGGGATGATTTATTCTTTTATTTGGTAACACCGGAAACCCTGCCTATGTTTTCGGTGATTCCAAACGTACATCAATTTGTAATGTATTTTCCTAGTTATCCTCAAAATATGAGGATGCATTTTAATGTGCGAGATTGGAAAATTCTTAGACATAGAAAATGGGATTTTGATTTAATATTTTCCCACCTACCAGAACACACACTCAATATAAAAAATGTTTTATATAATACTTCTAGTCATAATCCTCCTGTTGTAGGATATTGTCATTGGTTTGATATTAAGGATGTAGTAGTTTCTACAATGCACGCATTAAATTATAATTTTGTTGGCTTGTTAGAAATGAAGAGATGTTATATGAATACCCAAGCTCAAAAAATCCTGGTTTTAGAGGAAGCCGAAAAACAATTAAGTAAAGCAAATTGTGCTAAATTGGATGAAATTTTGAAGGTACAGCATCCCGGGATAAAGGAAGAAGATATTATAGAACCTTATGGAAAACGTCCTAAAGGATATCCCATTTACAATGATAATACACAATTTTATGAGAAAATCATAGTTTTTAATCACAGACCAGCCACATATAAAGATTTTGATAATTTTATGGCTACTATGGATAAATTATGGGAACAGAGACAAGATTTTAAAGTTTGGATTCCACTTTTGGATACACCTAATCGACCTTATGTATATGTAACTACATACGATAAAGAAAAATATTATGAAGAACTTAGGAGATGTTGTGTAGGTTATTCACCAAAACAGATGTATGGAGGGTGGTCTGTTGCTTCTACAGATGGCATTATGAACGGTGTTCCTTATATCATGTATGATGCTTTATATTATAAAGAACTGAATCCTAATGCAGATTTTTTTAAAACTAATGATGATGCTATTAAATTATTAAATTTGTATTTAGATAAAATGTATCACAGGAATGATAAGGCAAATGAAGGATTACTATATATTAAAGAGAATTTGTTATATAAAAATGAAATTCGACAAATGCTTGAATATTTTGACAAAATAGTTTCTGAAGAAAAATCTATTACGGATAGGTCTGGTAGATATAAAGAGATGATAGAAATTGTGAAAAAAGAAAAAATTATATCTAAATATCAGTTAACTAAGTGGATAAATAATGATAGACCTTATGGAGTAGCATTAAATCCTTATAGACGGGCACTATTAAGTCATCCGAACATTTATGATTGTAATGGGTTAGAACCTCATTATATTTGGAAAGATTAGTATGGGACCATTTGAATTTATTAAGGCTATTAATAGCCACAAAAATATAATGAAAGATGATGCATTAGCAGAAAAAGAATATATTCCTTTTCTCGTTAATAGGGGTCTTTCGTTCTTTCAAGATACAATACTTCAAGTAAATGAAATGAACAGATGTCATTATCTGGATAAGCAACTCCAATTTGACTATTTACTAAATAATATCAGACCAAGAAACAGATGGTCTAAATGGTTAAAACCAAGCAAAATTGAGAATTTAGAAATAGTCAAATCGTATTTTGGTTTTGGTAATGAAAAAGCAAAAGATGCTTTGGAAGTACTTTCTGACACACAAATAGAAGAAATCAAAACCTTATTTACGGAAGGTGGAGTGGAGAAGAAATGATAAATATTGAAGATATGATAGAATGTCAATTAGACAAACCAGATGATTTTTTAAAAATTAGAGAAACCTTAACAAGAATAGGTGTCGCATCAAGGAAAGATAAGACTTTATACCAATCTTGTCATATATTACATAAACAGGGGCGATACTTCATAGTACATTTTAAGGAATTGTTTGCACTTGATGGAAAACCAACAAATTTTTCTGAGAATGATCAAGCGAGAAGAAATACTATTGCAAATTTATTAGCCGAATGGGGACTAATAAAAATTGTAACTCCTGAAGGAACTTCTACATTAATTGTTCCATTAAATCAATTAAAAATTCTTTCTTATAAAGAGAAGGATGAATGGACATTAATACCAAAATATAATATTGGAAATAAAAAAGGTGAAAATGAGCAAAGCGAAGAAAACTTCTACGACAAAGAGCAAAATTAAAATAGAAGAAAATACTGATACCACATGGTCTAAATCACCAATGATGGAAGAAAAATTAAGTTTTTTCAGAATAAATAAACAAGCAAAAATACCAACATTTTCTACAAAAGATTCTGCATGTTTTGACTTGAGTGCAACTTTAGTAGAAGGTGATGAAATTAAGTATTATGGATCAGTACAAAATAAACTATTACCAAGAAGAGTATCTTTTGATATAAATAGTAATAGATATTTTGTGCAATTAAACAATATGGAGAGAATGTTGATTCCCACAGGACTTATCGCAGATATTCCCGTGGGGTTTTCTATTCGATTACATTCAAGATCCGGACTGGCATTTAAACAAGGAGTTTATCTCACAAATTGCGAAGGGGTTATCGATAGTGATTATGTCGAACCCATTTTTGCAATGGTAACAAATATAAGTAACGTACCTGTGAAGATTTTTGATGGAGACAGAATATGCCAAGGAGAACTGGTTCGATGTGAAAAATATACATTGAATGAGTCTGATGAGCCACCAGCTCAAAAAACAGATAGAGATGGTGGATTTGGTTCTACAGGTGTATAAGTTTATACATCTCTATTTTTAACTAAATTTAACGGAGTACACATGTTAGATAAAGCAGTCGGATGGATGCGCAGCCTTACCGAAGCCGGAATAGCATTAATCGCACTTGGTGTGGTTCTGCAAGTAATCTGGCCGGGAGCAGCGGCGATTCCATTTATTGGGATAGACATTGTAGGAAATGTTCTTGCCTTAGTTGCAAAACTGGGTGGAGAAGGTCTTGTAGGTCTAGTCGCATTATGGGTTCTTTGGGGCATCTATAGCAGAGGCAATTAAGAGTCTTGACAAATCCTAAAAGTATGTTATAATATACTTAAGTGATTTATATATTATGAAACGTAAATTGTGGGGATTTGATCTCTTAAATGAGTGGATGATCCCCACTCTTACATATAAATGATTATGGAAGTAGAAGATTGTAGATACAAATTATTTGTTGTAGGAGTTGGCATTTATGAGGCAAACTCTTTGAGTGAATTAATTTGGATAGTTATAAAACATAGATTTGAACACCTTTTCAGAGGAGAAGGGTTCATTGATTGAGGTTGTCTATAGTGGAAACCTCGTAACAGTCACCCGCTCTGCGTATGAGGGGTGAATTTATTAACCTCGCTTTATAAGGAGGAATTATGGTACTACGCGCATCACACGTTCCCATGAATGTTGGGGACATCGAAAAAGCTCTAGGATTTTCCATAGGGTTTGATTCAATGTTTGACCGTTTGCTTGGAGATAACACGCAATACGTTACAAACAATCAAGGTTATCCCCCATACAATATCCGAAAAGACGGAGATACAAAACACTTTATCGAAATGGCTGTTGCAGGTCTTTCGGAAGATGATCTAGAAGTTGAATTAAAAGAGGGAACTCTTTCAATTCGCTCAAAGCAATCTACAGAAGATGAATCTGTTTATGTTCATCGTGGAATTGCTACAAGAACATTTGAAAGGTCTTTTGCTCTATCAGATGATATTGTCGTAAAGGGTTGTAATTTAACCAACGGAATGTTAACTGTTGAACTTGAAAAGATTATTCCAGAGGAAAAACGAGCACGTTTAATTCCTATTGGAAATAAGAAAATTAAGTCGATTAACTAATTCGATGCGCCCATCAGTACCTTGTACTGGTGGGCTTTTTAGGTTTTATATATATTATATAAACAATAACTCACATTAGGAGAAAAAATGTGTCCTCAAGGAAATGAACAATGCAAAAATGAACATTGCACTTGTGATCCATGTACATGCACAGAAGACCAGTGTTGTAGTGAATAATTAATATAAAGTGAAAGGAATATTATGGTACCTGTTGCAAGTTTATTATTTAATGTTATATCAGGCCTTGTTGTAGATAAGGCAACAGATTTAGCAACTGAACATGTGGAAGAAATGATAGATGATTTACTTCCAGATAATGCTAAAAAAGAACTGGATAAAATCATAAAAGAAGATCCATCTCATCAATTTGAAACAGCAAAAGAAGCATTGATAGGTGCGGTTGAAGGAAAATTGCCTATAGTTAAGGCGGATGGTACACTTAAACCAATAGAATTTAATATTAAAGTCTCTTATGATC
>VTLG01002689.1_pt1 | contig 20790 bp, 11 predicted proteins | sample 4694571 | NCBI WGS metagenome assembly VTLG01 (sample SAMN12604809, study PRJNA352737) | marine metagenome | biome: ENVO:00000447; feature: ENVO:00000209|ENVO:00000569|ENVO:01000036; material: ENVO:00002151; isolation source: viral sequences binned using virsorter ... | reverse complement strand
TGGTGCTGCATAATTTGAAAATCCTCTTGCATTATCATATAAAGAATCATCATCTTTTGCAGTAACTATTGATTCATCAATATTTAAACCAACTCTATAATCAACATCATTAGTATAAGGATCTAAAACTATTTTATCTGTTGAAACATCAACAAAAGTTCCTCTGATGAAATATGTTCCAGATGATATACCAACAGCAGATCCAATTGCAGATGCATCATCATCAACTAAAGTTAAAACAGTTTCCCCCTCATTTACTGCAGTATTACCATATATGAAAGTTTCTTGAGTTATTAATGTCTCACCATTTGTTAAATATGAAATTTCATTATTATTTCCAGACTCTAGATATGTAACAAATATTGTTAGATCATTTATTTCAGGACTAGTACCAGCAAGTAGATAACTATCAATTTTTAAAGATATTCCAGATGTTTGACCTTTTAAAATTACACCAACTAATTGATCCAAATATAATGAAACTGGTACACCTAAATGCTCATCTTTAATTTTTATTGAATAATATAAATTATCAAAACTGACAGCACCAGGTATTACCATTGAACCGTCTTTAAAGATATGGCTACCAAAAGATTCTATTTGATTCTGTAACTGAGACTGAAGAGTAGTTAATTCTCTTGCCTGAACAGGAAATCCTGGTTTAAACAGAACTTTGTAAAATTTGTCTTCCTTATCAAAATCATCATAATAAGGTGATATATTTAAATTAGTCTTTTGTGGCATTTTTAAAATTCGAGTATGATTTTAATGTCTTCCTTTTGTCTAGAATTTCTAGTTATCAATGGACGATTATCTAAGTAAATAACATCCCCTGATCCTTTATTTATCTCAGGAGAAGCAAGACCATTTGTGAAATTAACACCCAATGATACTACTTTATTACCAGTAGGATTAGTGCTTATTCCAGTAAAATTTTGATCTACCGAAGCATTAAATCCACTAGTTGGTGCTAAAATTGGTTCTGCAGAGGATTCAAATGCTAGAACCTTTGCCTCTGTAGTAACTCCAACATAATCCATCTGATCACCAGATGTTCTGTTGAAGTATAAAGATCTATCCTGATAGTATTTAATTACATTAGTATCAGTATCATATGAAACTATGTATCCTAATGCAGTTCCACCTGTTACAGTTTGCTCAATTTTTTCACCTATGACAGGTGTTCCACTTGGTGTAACAATTTTAACTGCATTAACTGATGAAAATTCATTTGAAGTATAAACAGAAGTTGAACCAATTGATGTTGGATTTTTTATAATGCTTATTTGTGCAAATTTAGTATCAGTTGGAAAATCTTTTGTAGAATCATCAAACCTTGCATATACAAGTAGTTTATCAGTTCCCAATTCTTTATATAAATCAAATCCATGACCTTTTGATGGAGGAATAATTGGTATAAGTTTTGCTTTATTTCCTATTGAAACACCTGAATTACCCACAGGACCTAGATCAACCATACCATATGTGTATCCTTGTCCACCTGAAGAAACTACAGTATTAACTATTTTACCGTTACTGTCAGTGTCGATAACAACTTTAGCACCTGTTCCATCACCAATAATATCAACTTCTCTACCAACAATATTCTGTGAATATCCAAATCCCTGATCATCAATATAGACTTTCTTTATTTGGTTATTGTTTATGGTTGAGTCACCATTCTCTCTAACGGATTGAATTTGAGTTACTGTGGATGTTGTCCAATCACCAGGAACTGAAATATATTCTGTTGAGTCAAATTTAATAATATCGCTTGGAGGGACAGTAAACAAATACTTCCAAATGTATCCATCACCACTCTCACCTGCTCTGGATGGTTCTAAATCTGTAAATAAAGGTTCATCTTGAGATGCATTTCCATTTACATTTGCTCCAGAAGAACCATTATCAATACAAACATACACATCAAAGTTTTTATTCATTACATAGTAATTTGAATTATATAACCTTGTAGAATTAGTTACAGGTGATGGAGATTCCACACTATAGTCATGACGATACATTTCATATCTTGTTCCTTGTATCCAGTTTCTTCTTGATATTAATCTTCTTACGTTTGCACCAGTTACTTTTTTACCAAAAATTTGGGTATCTCCAGTATGGTTAATATAATTAAAATTATCTACAGGGTTAGGTGTATCAGTGTTCCATGCAGTAGTTCTACCAAAACCAACAGAAAGTGCTGGATTAGCAAGACCTAATACAATATAATATGAATTTGCAGAGTTATCCACTGTCTCTACAAAATTATTTGCATTTAGAATTCTAAATTGATCTGTTACAATTGCAGCCATATCATTAGCTTTTTTCTATATTTATACTACCCAAGATCCTTTCTTAATGAACCAGTGTTTCTAAGACCAAAATCTCTTCTCTGGATAGATGGGTAAGTTGTTAATCCAGAGTCTATTGTTAAACCAGTTACTCCAATTGATACAGGATTTGACCCTCTGTTAAATCCAGAAAGTCTACCCCAAGAGAAGCCTCCAGTTCCAAATCCAACAGTAGCACCATTAATACCTGTTGTATTTACACCAGTATGTATATTACAAGTAATAATACCCACACCAGAGTTATATTCATTTATAAAGTAAATGTTATCAACACAAGTAGTTCCTGTTGCCACTACTGTATTATTGTCACTAACAACAGAAGTTACTCCATGTCCAACTTTTGTATCAAATATCATAATTGGATATCCAACTTTTAACTGACCTGCAGTTGAATTTGGATTATTAATAAAATCTGGTGTAAGTGTAAATTTAAGTGCTAATGGATGACCACCCACACCATCAGTTACTCCTATACCAGAAATAATACCATCATATCCTTCAACAGTTGCTATACCATCAATATCTTCCTTAATTGCTCTTGGAAGTTGAACAATAACTTGAGGAACTGCAGTTGATGTATAACCAAATCCTGCATTTGTTATTGTAGTGCCTGTTATAACACCATTTGTTATGGTGGCAGTTGCAATTGCAGTTGTTCCAATACCAACACCTATTGCGTGGGGAGCAGATATTGATATTGAAGTTGTTGATCCTACATATCCACTTCCACCACTTACTATAGCAAGTGCAACTGTTCCACCTATTGAAACTGTTGCGGTTATTGAAGCAGATGTGGGTTCTCCTGCACCTACAATTAATCCACCAACACTACTTACAACCAAAGAAGAGAAATCTTCTTCATAATTAAAGAATCTAGCATTATCTACAAATAATTCATTATCAGTGGTTGATAAATCATCTATAATTTTTGAAGTAGGATAAACTTGGGATTCAATTGAATCTCTTGATTTAGATACTATTTCACCATTTATCTTTTTATCAATTTTTTGTTTAATCCAACTTAAAGGTTTTAAGTTTACTTCATCAATACCTTGTTCTTTATACAAATTAGTTTCAACCTCATCAGAAGATCTAATTGCATATATTGTTCTTTTTTCCTGAGTTGTTGTAATACCAGAGGTATCTTTAAACACTTGAACAACATCACCCTTTTTAATTGTTGGTGAAACGGAAGAACCAGCAGCAACTTGAATTGAATCAATGCCATTTGTTCCTTTATAGAAGAATATGTCAATAATATCATCTTCATCAGGTGCTACAGTAAAATCAAATGAAGTACCACCATCAAATGTATAAGATTCACCAGGATCCTGTATTACACCATTAACAAATATTAATAACAGTGCATCTAAGTCAATCAAAGAAGAATCTGGATTATCTTCATCAATTTCAAAACTTAATAAACTTGCATTGTATATTAATGGGAATCTCTTCCTTACACCATCTTGTAAATCTTTTATAGAGTCTACAAAATCAAAGTCACCGAAATTCCATGAAGCATACTGATCTCTGAATACTTCAGTTACAGTTAATTCAAAGTCACTTATTAGTTGAGATGTATTTAAAAATCTATCAGTCACTAGACCAACTGGTTTAAATACATCACCAACTTTAAAGTTAAACCCACTAGTTTCTAACTGGAAATCAGTTACTTCATAAGAAGTTGATCCTAAACCAACTGTAGTATTTGCTGCACCAACTTCAATACTTAATGTCGCTCCTGTGCCAGTATCAGTTGTTGAACCTATACCTCTTCTTGATACTCCAGTAATTGGAAGATTTTGATATGAAGGTGCAGGAATTTCAATCTTTGGAGTAACGTATCCACTACCAACACTACTAATATTAAATTTGAGTGCACCACCAGTACCTGTGTTTGTAATACCTACATTGACTGTAAATGTATTTGTTGTTTTTGAAGTTATTGCTAAAGTTTTATTATGTGCAGGATCCCCTCCAGCTGAACTTGGTGTAGGACCAGAACGGGGATATGAATGATCAGTTGAAAAATTATCTTGTGCACATCTGAATACAAATGAATTTGTAGCAAGACCAACTGTATCACTTGTAGTTAAACCATGAGATGCTTTTGTAATTACCAAATCTCCTGTTGCTGGATCGTATGTAGCATCTGTAGGAGTAAGAGGAGAACCACCAGTAACTGAGACAGCATTGGTTGCTGCACTAACAAATGAATGGGTATTGGGTACAACCTCTGCGGTAATAACTGCACCAGTTCCTCCACCTCCACCAGGACCAACATTAACAGTTATTGTGTTTGCATCAACCACTGTAATTGGTAAATTTGCTGATCCACCAGCTGGGTCTGTTGATCTTGGATATGTAGTAATTGTGTTATGATAATCTCTAGAACATGTAAATGATAGTGAATTTTCAACAATTTGAATATTTCCACTACTTCTACCATGATTAGGAATAGTTAATGTCAATAATCCTGTATGAGATTCATATACTGCGTTTGTGGGTGTAAATGGACCACCAGTACCAGTAATAGCACCAGGTGCTGCACTTACAAACTTATGAAGATATGCAACATCGGTTACACCAATAGAAACTGGATTTCTATATCCAGAACCAAAACTTAAATCTGATAAAAATTCTGTTGCAGTTCCACCACTTGAATATGCATGTGTAACAGTGCTAGTTCCAACATTAGTTGTGAATGTTTTTGCAGATATTATTCCAGTTACACTGAATGAAGTAGTTGTCGATATACTTAAAGTTGGACTAAATGTTAAACCACTGAATCTAACAAACTCATTAATAGTCCTAAACTCATGATTTTTAGATGTTGTAATTTGAAGTTCACCAGTTGTATTATTATATGATGCATCAGAAACAGAGAATGAATCTCCTGTTGTTGAAAGACCAACTATTCCTACAATTCCACCACTAGCATTTGTTTTTGCTTTAACTTTTGCAGGTGCCAAATTAGCAACACCCAATCCACCTGTAGAACCTAATGAAACTATAACACCACCTCTTGGTAATTGATTCTGGTTTACATCAGAGTTACTTATTATTCTAGTTCCATTAGATGATGTGATACCTGTAAATGATACTTGACTGACACCACCATTCTCTAAGAATTCATAATTATTACCAAGATTATTAAATGTTGTTGGAGTTTGGAATATACCATTTAATAGAAGAATACTACTTCCTGTTTGAATTCCAGTTGTATTTGCTCCACCTACTGCTAAATCAAATGTTTGTCCAATACCAGTAAAACTATCAGAAATATCATCAAATATTGTATTTGTTGCATAACTCTGTCTAAGATATACTCTACCATTAAATGTTGATCTTTCAGGATCAAGATTTGCTTGTGTTTTTATAGTATTATTTGTTCCTCTGGGTGGTTCTGTAAAATGAACTGTACTATCTACGATATTGTATACACCAGAGAATAATCTTACAGTATCACCTAAACTATGGTTTGTAGAGGCAGATCCTATTGCACCCCTTTCAACTTCAATTAATTTTACAGATCCAGTTTCAGTTATAGGACCAGCATTTGTTGTTCCTAAACCAACATTTGTAATCTTCATAAATTCATCATTAACCTTGATTACATCATCAGAAGTAATTGATGAAATACCTGTTACACTAAATGTGACTGCACTATTTGTTATATTATATTCTAACTCTGTTGTAATTGGTGTGAATGCCATAGGAGATTGAATCACACCATCAATTGACATTAATGCCTTCTCATTCTTCTTAAACATCTCAAACTCATGAGCATTTCCTACTCCAGTACCAGTAATTGTTAATGACCTTCCTGCAAGAGCATCTGGATGTGTTTTTGCAACTTTTAACTTGTCTTTATTAATTCTAATAGCATAAAGTTCTGATGGTAATACTCCACCTGAAGTGGTGATACCTGCTAAAGATATTCCTAAGAATGTAGATCCTGGTGCATATACTAATCTTTCACCAGTTTCAAAGAAATGATCAACAATAGTAAAGGTGTCGGTTGCTGTATCTAAAACAGAACTATCTGATGGATTGAATTGCTTTTGGAATATTGGTTTTGTATCATTCTGCAATACAAAACTTGTTTTATTAGATCTTAATCCATTTTTAGCATCATATTGTGCAAGTGACAATGACTCAGTAACTGTACCATACTGTAAGTCTGGTGGTGCGTTCAATGCATCATTGATTGTATAAAGTGCTTCAGTAAATGCTTGAATTTGGACACTATTAGTTCCTCCAGTATATAATGGGTCTGGATGAAAATTTAAACATAAATCATCACCAACAAGTGTTGATGAGAATGTTCCGATGCCAGATGTACTTCCTATTGATATGAAAGGATATTGTGATGTATAACTGTCAGTTAAATCATGTGCAACTAAAACTTGATGAAGAGAGCTGGTGGAACCACTTGAGACTCTTACAAATCCTTTTAATGATGATATTTGAGTGTTTAAAAATGTTGCTATTGTAGATGCTGATGAAACATTAGAGAAATTAGATTCAAATTTAGTTGTCCTTTCAGTACCCTCTAATTGACCAGGTAATGCAAATCTATATGTTCCAATTCCAGCTGCAGTGGTTCCAATTCCTATAATTCTAGATCTTACTAAAATATCATTTGATTGATCATTTTCAAAATTTAATGATAATAAACCAGAATTTATCTCAGATGTAAATGTACCTATAAAATTTGAAGTTGTTTCTTCTTCAGTATCAGCATAAAATTCAGATATAAATGAATTTGATCCATCATGTGTTACATATAAATCAACAAAATTTGTTTCATTTGTAAATGTATTATTAACCTCAACTGATGCGAATAATGCTTCTGTATTATTGATATTTGTAGAAATAATATTAGAAGTTGTTGCAACAGAAACTGTTGTGTTAATACCAGATAAATTAACAAATCCTATGGTTTGGGTTCCAATGCCTGTGAGATTTGTATTAAATGATGTTTTTAAAATCTTAATATCATAATCATTATTATTGGGATCATCAGGTGTAAATTTTAAACTTAAGTTTCCAGCAATATCAATTTCACCTTTTAATTCACCCAATTCAGATGGTGTAGTATGTACTTTTTCTCTTTCTGCTGTAAATACATCATTATCATCCTTATATAAAATTAAATCAGATATTTGGGTATTATTATTATTTGGATTTATTAATTGAACTAAAAATGTAGCATATCTTGTATTAATAGGTAAATCTAAAAATGCATTCAGACTACTTGCAGTGTTTGTAAATAAAACACTTATATCATCTATTTCGAGCACTCTATTTGTTCTACACTCAATATACGGTGATAGTTTTGTATTTTTTAATTTAAGGAATTTTGATTTACCCTGAACAGTATCAATATCTAAACCAAAATCAAAATTATTAATTGTATCTACACGTTTTTGATCTATAAAATCAAGTGCAAGAATATCAAAAGAACTTGATGTGGTAATACCAACATTAGTTGATGAAGTAATACCAACATCGGCAAAATTCTTAAGACCTGAAGTGTGAAGTAATCTGTTAACAGGATTAATTAAATCTTCAAATGTAATTCTACTCTTTACACTATATGAAAGATTCTGATAATAATTATTATCTGGGGTAACTTGATAATCTTGATTTAATTTACCAATGTCGTCATTCCAACCTTGATTCTGTTTAAGGGAATAACTTATTTCAAAAACACCAGCATTAGATGATATTGAGTTTATGGTTGCAATATTGCCAGTAACAACACCCCTAATAAGTTGTCCTGCAGTTAATTTAAAAGCACCTGGTAATACTTCTTCAATTTTTATGAGATCATTAGATGATTCTGTAACTCTAAGATCAACAGGAACATAAGAAGTTCCAACAAATGCTAATAATTTTTCACCTACACTAAAATTAGAAACTCTCTGAGTAACTTTAAATGATGGATAATCATTTTTACTTATTAAAATACCAAAAGAATTTTGATTTGTTTTTGCAACTCCAGCATTTGATGTAATTGACGATAAATCAAATTCAATTGTAGCAGGATTATTATTGGTAACTTTAGTAATTTTAAAGAACTTAAATCCATTGTCTACTGAATTAAAACCAGTTCCCTCTGGATCGTTAGGATATATCTCTTTTTGTAAACCCTCAACAAATATTTCTTCATTAACTGAGAAAGGAGAAGTAGAAAATCCTAAAATAGGTGTAACTAAAGTACAAGTTACAATTCCAACTGATTGATTATAAGATAACTTATCTACAGTTAGTCCATTACTATTATTAATTGCAAATATTTCATGATCTATAGATTCTAGTCCTTTAGGTTCTACTATTATCTTCGCATCTTGTAGTGAACTACCATTTAGACTTATATCAATTACTGCACCAGAATTATCCTCTAAACCAGTTGATGGATTAACAATGACTAGATCGGGTATTGTTGTATAATTTTTACCCCCATCTAGAACTTCAATACTACTAATTGTATTTGAATTTATTATCGAAATTACAGGAGAAACAAATGCTTCTGGTTTTAATGTTGGATCTGAAGAATACTCAAAACCAGGATTTAATATCCTTATATCATCTAATCTATTAATTGAATCTGAGTTTGGTAATAAAGTTGCATTAGTTCCTCCTGTAGATGCAATACTAACAAATGATGGTAAATCATCATACCCTATACCACCAAAATCTATCTTAACATCGTTTATGGCACCTCTAGCTCTTGATGATTTTGTTGTATATTTTAATATATTAGTTGTTGTAGGTGTATATGATAATCTTTCTGGAACTTCGGGAACTGAGATACTAAAACTTGTATAAGATGCACCTACAACAGGAGGAACATCGAAAATTTTGTATTCTCCACTGTATTTACTATCCACATAATGTATTTTATTGTAATTCAGTACATCTGTATCAGAAGTACTAATAAAACCAGATTTTTTAATATTATAGAATAAATTGGTTGGATTATTTTCATCAAAGTTAAGAGTAACTGTTGCAGTTGTATTAATACCAACTGTACCAACTCCTATTACTTGGAAGTTAGATGTATTACCAACTGAAATAAATTCATTATTGAATTGTTCATCATGGTATATTTTTAATTCATAACCAAATAAAGAAGTATCTTCAACATTAAATACTAAATTATTATTTTTATATACTGGTATAGGTGGATTTACTAATGCAAATTCATGATTATTACCTGTTGTACTAATTTGAATTATGGTTGCAGGATTAGAAACAACGTCTGAATAAGTTTCACCTAATTTAAAATTATTATCATCAACTTTATAAACATAGTATGATTCTTTATTTACTAGTCCACCTGCTACATTTGAAGAGTTATATTGAATTTTATCACCAGTATTTAAATTATGGGAAGTTATATTAAAATTATTAGTAGACGTAGTTACATCACCAGACAAACAAGTAATTGTGTTTATAAGTAAATTATGAGTTAAATTATCAAATTTTAAGTTTATAGAAGTTGATGTACCAATTCCTACTGAATCACCTGGTGTTAAATCAAGATTTATAATATCACCATCAACTAAATTATGTGATGTTGACACAGATACAACAGTTTTGTTTCTTTGTAAAGTACCTGTTATTTGAGTAGGATTTGATTCAATTTTATATTCAAAACTACTTGATCCAACCTTTGTATCAATACCAAAAGCAACTCCAACTGAAGAAGTAGTTAAGCCAACCTGTGTGACTATACCAACATAATCTTTTGATTTTTTAATAATGAATACATCTTGACTATTACCAGTCTCAGGAATCTTAAATATTGTTGCTCCTTCATCTCTTGTTACAGTTAATGCATATCCTGCATTTGGTTTAGTTAGAGTTACTCTTTGATTTGTTTCAAATGGATGATTAGGTAAGAAAATACTATGAGTTGGTGTTGATACTACATTAGATGAATCACCTAATGTTGAAAGTGAAGTTGATCCTATACCAACAATTGTACCTACACCAATTGATTCATGTGGATTGAAATATACAATATCTTTTAATTTTGAATCAAAATAATTAGGAGTTAAGGGAATATCAAAGAAACTAGGAATCAAACTAACTTTAGTTGATACAGTATGAACTCCCGATACCGCACCTCTTTGAACTCTTAATATATTATTTGAGTCAAATGTATTTAAAACTAATAATTTTTCTGTTCCTATTCCAATACTACTTCCAACAGAAATACTAGATGGTATATTTGCAACGTAAATATCAGTTACAATACCAGTTGTTGCTGAATTTGGTATTTCTTTGTAAACTACAGTGTTTGCAGTTCCTATACCTATAATATGAGAACCTGATAAACCTTTTATACCAGTCGTTGATAATCCAGAAATAAGAATATTATCTCCATCATTTAATGTAGGAGATGTTGAAATATAAGCAGATACTGATTGACTATTCCAGAGAAAAACTACATCTTCAAAAGTATCAATGGTTGTTTCTATAGAAGTAATTTCTTTTCCAGATATACTATTGACAGAAACACTTAATCCACCTCCACCTGTATTTGTATTGTCAAATACTGCAGAATCTCCAACTTCATACCCATCACCAGCATTAATTACATTTATTGAATCAATTGAACCAGAAGTAGTACTTTCTACAACTGATGTTTGTGTAGTAATTTCATTCGACTCGGTAATAAAATCATTATCTGCATACTGATCAGATACTTTGTATGGATATGTGTTTCTGACTAAATTACTATTATTAAAATCAAATGTGTTTTGATTAACATTAAAGTTTTCAGTTACTGGATCTGATCTAAATGTATCCCCTATAAAATATGGAAATTTAGGAACAAGAGAATTAGTTGTAATTCCTACAAAATATGCATATGTTCCTTGTGGATATTCAGGAGTTTTGCAATATCTTCCATTATGTTTATCTAAATCACCTGAATTATTAAATTTAAAATCATCTACAAAAAATCCATTTGTAAAACCAGATGGTCGGTTTTTAACCTTTGATACGTCAAGAATATAACTAGGATTTAATATTCTGACTGAAGAATTTAAATCGGATGGATTATCAAAACCATATGGTCCATAAATTGGATTACCATCATATGCCCAACCTATAATTGGTGAATGACCCCCTCCAGTGTCCCCAAAAGAATCATTTCCAATCTGTGTAGAATAACCTACAATCGAATATTCTAATTTATTATTAGTTTCTACTAATGATTCATTTCCATATCTTATAAAAGAGTTAACTGTTAGTCCTCTAGTCTTAGCATCTAATTTTGCACCACTACCAGCTGGAACAACTTTAATATCAATTTTATCTTGTTGGTATTGTAAACCACTTTCGAGTATAATTACATCAACTATTTTTCCATCAGATACAACTGCCCTTAATTTTGCTCCTAAACCAGTTCCAATACCAACAACCTCTAAATCGGGTGCAGAGGTGTATTCTTGACCTTTTGCTTGTATTTCTACAAATGTTATTTTTCCATCGGTTACAATCGGTTTTAGTTCTGCATCTTTACCTGCTTTAACATTTAATGTTATTGATTTTTCAAGGTTTAAAGTAGTAGATCCATAATCACTTCCATGTTCATATAAAAGTATATCTTTAATAGATCCTCTAACAATAGGAGTTGCTGTAATTATTCCTACACTTGTATTAGATAACTCATATTTAAGATTTAATTTAATATCTGGATATTTAAAAACTTGGAATCCTGTTCCTTGATCTGAAAATTTAATATAATCATTTCTTTCATATTCAGAAGTTATTGTTCCTCCAAGACCAGCATTTGATAATCTAAATGAATTATCATCTAATTTTATAACTTGATAAAAATTGGATGTGGATGTATTGCCAGTATAAGTTGATAATTCTGTAATTGAGGTTGGTAAAGTTGAACCAATCCCTACAGCAGTTGAATATACAATTTTATCCCCTGCTTTAAATCCATGATTATTAAAATGAACTGTATTTGTAATTGTGTTAATTCCAACTGGTTTAACAAATACTTGTCTATTTTCATAGTTAGAACCACTATCAAGAACTCTTATATCTCTTAAATGAGTTTGACCATTTTTTAATTTAAATTTGTGAATACCAATTTTATTAGCAGTCGTAAACCCTACAGTATTGATACCAGCATTAAAATCATCTAAAGTTTGAAATAATTTAACTTTTCGAGAATCTATAACAGATGGGAAATAAGTAGCTGCATTTACTAAAGTAGTTGTTCCAAGACCAACAACAGATACTCCAGCATCATTACCAACTGTTCCAATACCAAGTGGTACATTATTATTCCTATCATAAACTAATGGTTCACCATTAGCAATTTTATGCTCTTGTAAAAACGTAAGTGTTTCATTAACATGATCAATTCCACCAGAATCAGTTAATAAACGTGCATCAAACGATAATTCTCTTCTTCTTTCATTTAAAACTGGTTCCAATATTGTTCCAGATCCATTACCACCTTCGATGGTAACTGAAATAATTTTCTTAATATCAAAATCTTGAGGATCAACTTGAATATCAACAATTTCTCCAGATATAACTGGTTGTATCAAAGCGTTTGTAGTTCCTGCACCTGCACTTGATAGTTGAATATTAGGTGGATTTATAACATCATAATCTTTACCACCATTCAATAAACTTACACTTTCAATAGGTCCAAAGTATATCTTATCGTTTGATTTATAATTATTAATTTCAACACCATTTATTAACATTCCTATAGCACCAGGAGTTGTTAAAGTATTTTGAGAATTAGATAAACTTGGACTAAGTGGGAATTTTTTAAATAATTTTTGTGCTGCTATTTCTTGCTCCTTTATACTAACCAATGAAAAAGTATGTGTTCCAGATCCTGCAGGTAATGATTCAAATTCTTCAAAATCTAGTATTGGAATAAATGATCTAGACTTATATAATCTTATTTGATTTCCATTAGATAAAACTTCTACAAAATATGATACTTCAGATAAACCAGGTATTAAAGTTCCCTGTGCTGTATAAAATATTTCATCACCAGTAATAAATGGGACTGGACTTGGGAATGATAAAATACTATATTTTAAAGAATTTGCATTATATCCAGACTGTGGTAATTGAACACCTGCAATTGCATTTGGTAATACTGATTTAGGCAACTCAGCAGTTATTTGATAAGATGGTAATGAATTAGATGCAACATAAAAATGAGTGTTAGAATCATTGTAAACATTAGTTACATCAGTTGTTAAAATATTATTTCCAAATTCTATATCAGTATTTAAACTTAAAGCACGATTAATAACTCTTCTTAAATCATATTCTCTATTAGGAGCAGGTAATTGAGTAATTCCAGGTAAATTTGTTAAATTATTTAAAGATATTGTTCCTGTAGATTTGTTTATATTAGCTACAACACCTGTTGCTACTTTTGTTTCTTCATTTCTGAATAAAATTTCAATATTATCACCTTTTTTCAAGCTTGATTTATCAATGTCTCTCGTAAATAAAATTACGTTTGCACCACTTATTTTTTCTACTTTAAATTTAGATGATGTATTATAAATCCATGAATTAGCAAATATTTGTTTTCTTGTCTTATTATCTTCTGGATTTAATATTTTTTCACCAACATTACCCACAGTTATTTTCTCACCTTGGTTGAGAAGTCTTATGTCTGAAGTAGGTACAAATTTTGATAATACACCAGTTAATCTTAATTCAACTTTTTTACTTAAATCACCATTTTCATAACCATAATAAAACTCATCTGTTCTAATATCGTCAGTGCTTGATATATTACTAATAATATTTTCACACCCAAAAAATTGATTAATAGATTTATCACTATAATAGATATTAGTGCTAATTCCAGATACAAGAGTACCTGTTTGACCAAATCCTACAGTAGAATCAACAGTAATTACTGATGATCCAATAGAAACATCACCAATAACCTTTGTTTTGTTGGTAATATTAAAAGTACCCTCAATTAAATCTACTTCATTAAATCCAACAAACAATCCAATCTTATAATAAACCTTTCCACTTCTAGTTAAAGGTTCTACCTCAGATATTGCTGCTTTTGTATCAGCATCAGAAGATTTTATTATGGTTTGTCCTATTAAGTTTATTGGATTTCCAGAAAGTGCCTCTGCAAGAACTACTTCTCTTCTAATAAACTCTGCTGTTGATGGTTTTATTAAATGTTGCTCTAAATCTAAAATTTTAGGGGTCTCATTATATAAGACATTAAATAATATCCTAAATGACTCTTCTGTACCTTTTGATTGATATAATGACTTTGAATTTTTAATAAAATTACTTACATCTAGGTTGTCAACAAACTTTGTATTTTCTAAACCAGGTGTAAGTGATTTTTTTGTTTTTTGGTAAAATTCTTTTAAAAATAAAGCACTTAAATTTATTACAGTTGCATCTGTGTCATGAATCGCAGATGAAGAATCTGTAAATACCAGTTCATCTGGTTGATTTTCTGCATGATAAGTTGTTATACCACTAAAACCACGAATACAACCAGTAAAACTATTTGTAGTTATACCAGTATATGTTATTACCTCATCTTCAATCTTAAAAAGACCATAAGTATTTGGAAATCCTTTAGTACTACTAACATTAACCGTAGTATCTGATATTGTTAGACTACTTGTTAATTTTGTTTCACCAACTACAACTTCAGGTGTTAAATTATCTAATTTTAAATACTGATCTAAATTATCAGTCAGGTCAATAGGACCTCCCTGATGTTCTTGAGAGATGTAATACTGCTTAAGAAAATCAACTGCTTTTGGACTTTCAGAAACTAAAAACTCTGGTAGTTGGTTTTCAATTATCTGATGGACTTTGACTCTTTTATCAATTCCAGTAGTTATCATATTATCCTCTTATCAACACTCCATTTGAATAACTTGATGTAACCTTGTAACCGACACCTGATATTTGTTCACCAGAGGTAATTGTGTCTTTAACCATATTTATGTTACTATCACCGACGGAAAAACTCAAATAAAGATCTTTTAGACCTACCACATCATTTGACTCAGGGAATGCTTGTATTTCAATAATATTATTGGTTTTTAGTGTTGATGTTATATTAACTGTTGATAATATAATCTCTCCATGCACATAATCAACAGTACCAGCTGATGCAACAACAAGATTACTAGATGTATCGGCACTTGCTTTAATTATTGCCAATACTCCCTTACCACTTCCATCAAGTGTACCATCAGAATTTTTATTTGGAATATCAGTAATATAAACAGTATCTGTTATACCTTGAATTGTAAAACCAGTGCTTTTTATGTTACTTCCTTCTGAATTAATATGAAAACTGTTACCAAAACACAATTCATATTGAGCAAATTGATTGGTCAATGCTCTCAAATTTCTACGAATAATAACTCTTGTTATATTTGATGTAATTGCATCATCAATATTATCAATGACTTTCAAAACTTTACTATACTTAAATCTACCACCAAATTTGTTTAAATCAGTTGATGATCCATAAGATAGAAGACCATTTGTTATTTTAGTTTTTAAATCTAAAGCAGTTGATACCTTAGATGGGTCATAATATACATATGAATCCAATTCAACATATAATAATTTCAAATCTAATAGTTTTTGATTGATACCAGCTAACGTATAATTCTTTAAATTAGATAATATTGATTGTTTATCAAAATCCGATACAAATTCACCATTTTTTGGTTTTATAGTGATAAAAACAGTTCCAAACTCAGGTGGATCTAACTCTTCACCACCAACAACTGAAACTGATTCGGTATTTGGATATATTTGTTGTATAACAGACTCATAATCCCTTGCTGTAACTGCTCTATACTGTGATGAATACAATCTAGGTGCAAAATACTTAATTGAGTCAATTGACTCGATATTACCCCCATTAGATGCCGATGAGACCGTTGTTATTATTGGTGAGGATGTTGGTAATTGTATCTGATTTGATGATGAAGCAACACTTCCAGCATATGAGAAGGAAGCAGCACCATTACCTTCAGTTCCATCAGTTACAATATATGTAATTGTTATTACAGCATCATTTTCAATCTTTTTGCCAAATATTCCATCACCAAATAGAAGTTCATACCTCTCATCAGTAACTTCTTGTATTAAATATGTCTCTGATGTGCTTGATATGTTTAATATATTATCTACTTTCTGATATTCTTTTCCTAAACCAGTATCAGCTGATCCTTTGACATATACTTTCATAGTTGAGGTGTCAACAAATGAATTATCAATCAAAAATCGTTGATCAAGTGATCCGTTTACTGTATATGACTTTGTTAAGTATGTTCCCTGATATGCAACTATATTATTGAATGATCCTGTGCTTGAAATTACATTACCATTTGCATCTGTTGTTTGAGATGTAGTTGTTGTAATCGACTCTGGTATTGAAAATACGTAAGATGTGTCATTATAACTGCCTACACAGACTAAACCTGCTTGTAAAGTCAGAGAAGGAGTATTTGAACTCGTTGTAATGTCAAAAGAGACTACTGCTTGAGCAGCAGTTCTTGATTTTGGCACATAACCGATGTTTCGAGCAAGAGAAACTACGTTTTCACGAAGTGTTGCAGAGTCTAAAAATGACTCATTCACAGTCATATTGGAATTGAACGCCGTAATATAGGTATTATATGCTAAAGTATCAATTAAAACCGAAAAATTTGATCCTTCAAAGTCAAAATCTGTAAAATTTGAGTTTGAACGGAGATAATCTTTGATTGAAGTCTTGATTTGATCAAAATCGAGGTTTGTAAACTTAGTAAAAGGCATTTATCTTGTTGCTTCGAGTATAAACGTAAATTCTTGTGCAGGAACTTGCTGTCCAACAATATTAAAGAACACCGTAACCTCAAATTCGTTCAAATTTGGTCTTGGTTCTACTTCAACTTTTACATTATCTATTCTAGGTTCAAAATTTTCAAGAGTTATCTCAATTTGCTCTTGTATAACGGATGCAGTACCATAATCTACAAATTCAAAAAGACTATCTCTTACTTCAGATCCCAAAACTGGGTTAAAAAACCTCTCAGTTGGAATAGTTTGCACCAAATTCCTTACAGACGCCTTAATTGCGTTCTCATTTTTGAGTATTGGAAGGTCTTTTGTAACAGGATGAGGGGTAAAAGACAAAGAAATGTCTTTAAATGCTCTTGATATCCGTTTTATTGCCATGTAAACAGTTATTTCCTGTTTTATTTATGACACTTTTTTGTAAATGTTATTATTTATCCCAAATTAGGTTCTATTTCGTCTTTTTTTCCTCTTTCTTTAGCTGTTTTCCAGAAATAATTCTCTTCTGAACCCAATCCATCACGGTCATGACCGTTTTCAACCTGATAATAAACGGTTGAAACCTTAAAATCAGGTACTTTTGGTGTTTCGGGTGTTAAACTGTTGTCATATATACGCATTCTGTTGTTTGGATATAAACAAAACTGTCCATTATCTAATTCTAAAAGGTTATGGGACTTATGTTCAGCAGGTTGTTCACTTGTAGAGTAGTCAATTGCGTCTACATCTTGATGATAGTTGTCTAAAGTACAAATATAAGTGCCTGTTTGAGTTCCAAAATCCCTTGTCATCACCTCATAGTGCATACTTCCAATAAATTGCTTCTGAACTGCGACGACTCCATAGTCCATACAGTTCCAAAACTGTAAATTATGCAGTGTCATATCTGGTGTAGGTGTCTCAGGGTCTGTTGTAAACGCAGAAATCGGCAGTTTATCAAACATTGCAGCATATTCGGGTAAATAAGTCTCAAAATAAAAAGCACGTCCAGGTATACTCTTTGCCGATACCCATACTCCTTTTACAAATTCACCGTGACCACTCTTATGATCGGTCAAATACTCTTTTCTTACCCATACTTCGTAAGAAGGTAGATTCGCAATCAAACAAGCCACTTATTTTCCTTGCCCTCTAGGTCTTTTACGAGCCGAGTTACGGGCTGTAGCAGAGTATTTTGTGTGTTTTCCTTGTCCTTGACGAGTTTTTTTCGGACGAGTTTCGATTGAATTGCCTGTGTTAAACGTTTTTGCCATTTTTGGTATCCATTATTTCATTTTTATGTTGTCTAAAGTAAGATAGACGTTCTTCCATTAATTTATTGGGCATTTTAATGTCGTAAGTGACAGATTTTGGAAGATGTAGGGGTGAATCACGAAGGAAGCAATTAACTGAATAACGAACTCCTTTTGTAATTTCCTCTACTTGATGCACCCAAAGGTGATCTGCTGGCCAGATCATTGCATCACCTTTTTCAAGTTTTACTTTATGTTTACCTCCCCAAAAAGCAAACATACCACCTTCATAGTCATCGTTTAAGTTGATTGTACAACTTCCATACACACCAGCATCATGATCAGTATGGGGATGAATCCAAGTACCTTTTTCATACTTCATAAGTCGATAAAGGTGTGGGTGTAAAAGAGTAAACCTACGATCAACGTGAAATGCTTCATATGAGTCCATATAGTCATGATACTCATTTACCATCGTCTGTATCGACTCATGTATGATATTAAAAGCATTACTTTGAATATTAGGTCTCTTTACTTTATTTGGAGACCATATATTTTCACCAGTAAAAGCATGTGGACAGCATTCATAAGTTGATTCAGATGGATTATTTTCATATTCAGAAATTATTTCAGAACATTCTTTCTGAGAAAGAAATCCTCTTTTGATAAAAATTAATTCTTTAAGATTTATCATTCGGTGATTCTTCTTGTCCTATTACTGATGTTCTAAGTTCGAGCGGATGCGGTGTACCATTTTCATAATACTCATCTGCTAAGTCTTGCATTTTGTCCATATACTCCTCTTCTGTAAGACCTTCATAAAGAATCTTACCTTCGTGGGAGATACTATATAACTCTTGTTTTTTCATGTCCTACACGAATACGAGGGTCACACATAATACGGAAGCCTGCCTCCTTTGCATCTAGACAGAATGAGACATCTTCTCCACACATATCTTGAACATCTCCAGATTCAAATACTTGCATCTTCGGAGCAAACCAAGGATACTTCATCTGTGAATCTTCAAAGACACCGTGTTTAATCAGTAACCATCCGAAACCTGCATAATCAACTGTGAATGGTTTCTTTCTCTTACTGATTGATTCAATGGTTTCGTGATTCATAACTCCACCATTACCTTTGAAGTTATCTTCATCTAACCAATGTGCTACCGAGGTAGTCTTTCCATCTTCTGTACAATACCAACCTGATGCAATCTTTTCGTCCATTAAGAGGAGTTGATAGAACTTCTCAACATTAAAAACAATATCAGAGTCTATCCATAGTTGATAATCATACTTTAACTTACCATCCCAAGGTTTTTGATCAGGACCTCGAAGAACGTTAGCACCAAGACACTTACATCGGGCAAAATTTACCATTGATGAATAGTCTTGTGATATTTGAATACTTGCTTTGTTTTGAACTAAATCAAAACAGAGAGTTACAAAGTTCTTTAAAAATGTATATGATACTCCTCGACCTGGTAAACAGAATACAACTGTCTTACCTGCTATCATTTTTTTTGCTTTATCGTAATCCCACTCTGGTGTTTCCGCCTGTTTTTTTGCTTTTGCAGCAGCTGATTTAACAGTAAATCCTTTCGCCATACTAAAGTTCAATTATAATTATATAATACACTATTATCTATACGTTGTCAATAAGAAGTTATTTTTTTGACTTGTTCGGTTTACCTTTCTTATAATTTAATTCAATACCTTTTAAATTAAGTAAAACCATCTTTGTTTCTGTCATTGTCTTATCATAGAAGACAATTGTTTCTTCGTGAATGCCTATGTCGCCACTCATAAATCCTCCTGTAAAGTACCTTTATATCAATTTCTCTCTTTCATTTTATCATATAACCTAAGTATTTACAAGTTTAATGATTGCTTTATATTTACTAATAGGAATGTTCAGTGATATTATCTGCATGTTCTCCATCAACTTCTGTATAGGTTAGATCATCTCTATGATAGGAAACATATAACCTATCCCATATGATTTCAAATAATTCTCTTTCTAAATTTTTAAATAAAACCTTGTCTTCAAGGTAAATATGGTAGCTCTTTTCTTTAGTCATCTTTCTCTGTGACGATTACTTCTTCTGTATCAATATTAAATCGAAGTTCAGTTCCCTCATACCAGTTCATGTCATTCATTATCCATTCGGGTATGATGGTGTAGTATTCCCCAGTGTTCGGATCAGTCTCTATGGTGGTAAAAATTTCTGCGGGATTTTTTTTCATGTAGTGGATTTCAGTTTTCATTTCTGATTGTATCTATACCTGGGAAAATTTTTGTATCAAAAATGGCACATTTATCTCGCTTCCGT
>VTLG01011451.1_pt1 | contig 20792 bp, 24 predicted proteins | sample 4694571 | NCBI WGS metagenome assembly VTLG01 (sample SAMN12604809, study PRJNA352737) | marine metagenome | biome: ENVO:00000447; feature: ENVO:00000209|ENVO:00000569|ENVO:01000036; material: ENVO:00002151; isolation source: viral sequences binned using virsorter ... | reverse complement strand
CATCAGCAGTAGGGATTCCCGCCACCGCACGAATCAAGCACCCATAATCCAGAATGTTGTCGCTAATTTGTTTTGGGTTGCTGAACGTGTACCCACTTTTATCGAAGGAGGTTGAGGTTGGGCCATCTGTGCTGCCCATGCGGAGGCAGACGTAAGCATCGTAGATCGTCGGCTTGTACTCCAGCAACATGGCGCACTCAATGTTAATGGTAACATTAGCAGGGAGCGCACTTGTAATCTTAAACCGAATGTCTGCCTCGTTATGCGCCGAGGTAAACCACTTTAGGTGGTCAACAGTTGAACCCCCAACCGCTGTAATCGTAAAGGTCGTTAAAGAGGTTGTGCCGCTAAACGCCTCAACAGTCACATCCCCTGCGCCCGACCCTGTGGTCTTGGCGTAAAATGCGGCGTAGGTAAATTTAGGCGGAACCGTGTAGGTGGTAGTTCCGCTGTAACTTCCCGCTGTAGTGACCGCAAGGAATGTTCCCGCCGCTTCACCTCCGCTAAGTTCAAAAGTCGGGTAGACGGCAGTTATGGAGCCGGTAGCCACCGTTCCGTAGGCTGGGGCGAGGCAATACTGGCGAGTGAGAAAGTCTTGGAACTGGAACCCCTTAGAATACCGGTTCATGTCGGAGGCCTCCCTCTCCGTTTCATTGGCCCGATACTCCATTGCAAACCAGTTCATCACCTCATTTAGCTGTTGCCCCTTGTAGCGGCGAAGGTAAGCGTCATCGGTGTATGGCCCTTCAATGTAATCTGTCAGGGGGAGGCTCTCTGTTGTGCCATCCCACTTGACAACCTTGTAAGCGGTAAATCCTTCAAAGTAGAACATTACCCCGCTAGGCTGACAGGTGCTGTAGGTCTTATCGCTCCCCCCTACTAAGTTGCTAAACTTTACGTCGTAATTAGGCGTGTACCCGTCATCGCAAATAGGGGTTGAAGCATCCAATTTAGGCGAAGGCAAAAACCCTCCGTAGTTCTGAAGGAAAACCCCACTGCTTGAATAATTGATTAGCCCATGCTCTTGAGATGCTTTGATTGCATTGCTCGCGGAATAATCTGAAAGGTCGCTAGGCACTGCCCCCCTCTGGTATTTGGAAAGTGTCCAGTAGTCGGCAATATTAGCAGGGGCATGAAGTCCTCCATCAGACAGGAACAAAGGAACGCCCGTTGGTGCTGACGCTAAAGCTGTACCCGCTGGGTCAAACTCTCCGCTGGCATTTATTCTCCCTTCTTCATTCGTGACCGTAGGCTCCATCCCATAGATGAACGCCCCGAGCGGATTAGAAGCATTTACGCCTGTCGGCTCTCCTGCTCCCGCTGTTGGCCAAGTGATTCCAGAAGCCTCCTTGATGTGGGAGTAAACCTTCCACCACTCATCCTCTGCCGCATAAAGGAATCCGCTGGGGTTTCTCATCCCCCGAACAAGCGAGTGGGCATACCAAAGAAGCCGCCATGTGGGGTCGCCAACCCCATTCTTTAGCCTGTCGTTAAACGCTAAAGCTAGACGGTTATAGTCCTGCGAATAAACCCCGTCATCTACATTAACCGGAGTGGCCTTTGTATAATCTACAGCCATCGGCAGACAACGGTTTGACCTCCCCTTGCCCCAGCCGATCCTCCCCTTGCCCTTATTGAAGTTCCCCTAGTGGTCACATTCGCCCCGGTATGCGGGGTTATTTTCTTGACCGCCTTTTGGAGTTCCCGAATTGCTTGGGATTTCCTGCCTGTTCCAACGTGGGGCTTTATATGAATCACGACTTTTCGTTATATAGAACTGTGGAGTAGTCCGTTGTTTCCCACCACTCACGGGTGATCTGCCATTTCCCATTTCCAAGCTGTTGAACGTCAGGGGTGCGGTACAGCCACTTGTAAGTCGAAAAGGGCGAACCACTAAGCAACCCAATCAAAGGCAATGTAAAGGGTACAGTTGAGGTGGGAGGGTCAATAGGGCGAGTGCCTGCCGTCATCATTGCGGTAATGTCAGAGGTGTCCCAAATTGTGTTCACGTCCACATAATAAGGGGCTAAAGCAACTGCCCCAATTGCAGAGGTGTATTGGGTTGTGACCGTGTTCCTCAAAACATATTGGCTAACAGTAAACGCCTCAACCCCCTTGAACATCTCCTGACAAATAAGATTCAAGTTCGTTATGCTCCCTGCGGATAACTCATTGTATGGTTTTTCACCCGTATCAAAATAGTCCGATGCAGCAAATTTTTTCTCCCAATAGTCTGGAATGCTATTGCCATCCTTATCTTTTCCCGACTTGTAATCATCAACCGCTGCTTGAACCCTTGAGGGAAAACCGTCCCTCTGGTCGGCGGTATTTATGTCTGCAATGATTGCCTTCATTTTGGGACACTCCAAAATGTTTTTTTCAAGATCGTTCCCATCCAGAAACCACAAACTGCTCTCTTGGTAAAGGTCACCGCTGGTGCTTCCGTCTGACGGCACTTGACCTCCAGAGGTAAGGCGAGTCGCAAGGTTAGAGGATACCCATGTGGCGCTAAACACGCCAACTTGCCCCCCTTCCTCCCTTTCTAGGTTGGTTGATATTGCCCCGTCCCTACCCGCACCTCCCAGTAGAATGCCAGAGGTGCCAGTGAAGTAGGTTCCCGCATGGTCTTTGTTTCCTGTCCCCCCGTTGGAAAAGGCTACAAGTGAATCAATTGGCCCACGCCAGCGCCTTGTGACGGTGTACCCCGTGTCACGGCTCCATGTTGTTACAGGCTGAATCTCTTGGACTTGATCAGAATCTAAAGGGTCACCGGGGGAAGTGCTGTGCCCTGCGTGCGGAAATCCTACAAAAGTATTGTTAGCCATTATGCTTTTTCTACAGTCTCTTTGAGGTCGGTGGTATTTTTCTTTATTCCCTCAAGTTGTCGCAGGCTCTTTTTCATTGTCTCAATTTGACTATCTCCTCCCGTTTTGAATAACCCAATTCTTGACAGGGAATCGCTAAAAACTTTCATTGACGTTCCTTGAGCCGCATCAACTGTTGCAGCACCAAGCATACTGCTTATTTGTTTTTCTATTTGAGCTCGGTTTTCTGCGAACTGATTCCAAAACCCCTCTTTCCCTTCTCCAAATTTTGCCCCTCGGCTCTCCATTCCTTTGCGAAGTACATATAAAGGGAGGTTTACAAAACCACTTGTGGAAGTATGAGTTGCCGCTTCCGAAACCACCTTCTTAACACCTTGCTGCTTTATTGTTGCGGTAATCGCTGCAATATCGACAGCAAACTCTGAAAGCTTTTTCGCTAAAATACCGAAAATTGGCACAAGCCTGCTTTTAATCATGGTTGAAACAATGTGCAACCTGTCCCCTGCTTCAGTAAGCTTCTTGTTTAAGTCTGTGTCTATAATTAACCCCAGCGAGTTTATTGCCTCTCCCACCTCTTTCGGGTTTCTATTTATACTTCTGGCAAATTCGCTTGTTTGAAATTGTTCAATGCTTTGCCCTGCTCCCAGCGATCCGGCTCTTGTTGCTTGAGCTTCCCCTATTGCGCTTAAAGTTCCCTTTACCGCTGCCGCTGCTCCCGCTGCAATGGCTGTTGCGATAGTTGCGGCTGCGAGTTTCCCCATCTTAGCCACCCCTGCCCCCTTTAGCCCTGAGGTTCTCGCTTCTGACTTTGCTTTTTCAACCATAAGAGATTGTCGCTGCGATTGGGTTAAAGCCTCGTTTGAGAGTTTTTGGTTTATTTCAAGTCGCTTGGTTTCCTCCCTTGCTAACTTCTTGGTTATGTCTGTAAGCGACCCCGCACTCTTTCGCGCCTTGTCATATTCACCAGCCAGCACTTTCTCAAGGTTTACTGCCTGTTTTCTGACCTTATTAGCGTCCTTGTCTACATCTTTAATCTTGTTCGTTTTCTTAACGATTGAATCAATCGCTTTGTCGAAGTCTGCAGTATCTCCTACAAAAACAAATTTAATTTCGTTCGCCATTTTGCGGATGCCTCCTTTCGTAATTCTTGCGAGCCATATCCCCTGCATAACGGTCATTGTCTGAAACAAACCCACAAGAGCCTTCACCTTCACCAAGAGCAGCAAGGTCAAAAACAACCTCCCCAAAAACTGTGTCCATTGCCTCCTCGCTTGTTTTGTGTAGTTTGCTCATAAGCACAATTTTCATATACTGCAAATTGGTCATGCTTGTCGGCTTCGCCCCCTCCACTTTGTTAAAAAAAAGAGAAGGTTGCTGCATGGCGAGAGTTAGGTATCTTACAAACACTACCGCCGCCTTGCCCTTGTTGCGTAATTTCCCAACCCACCGCAGAAATCTCACCTCCTTCTTAAAGGACGAATCTGCTAACCCTTGGGAGAGTTGCCTCCAATTCCTCTTGCAGACCCACACCGCAAAGCATAAATCCCCGAACATCGGTTGCCTCTCCCCGGTCACAAATGGACTGCCATAGCGGGACAGCACCATCATGTGACCAAGGGACAAAGGTTTCAACCGCTGCCCAAGGACTCGCGCTTGGGGAGGTATGACTGCTTTTAGGTAATCACTCTCAAGGCCCACACTATCAAGAGCCCGGTATGGTTTGCAGGACAACCGCTCCAACAGAGGTTGCAGCAGGATTGTTGTACTGACTGCAAGGCAATGAAACCCTAAACAGGTCTGTATTGCTTCCAGAGATTGAGCCACCGCCTATGTAATTCCAATCACCAACTAAAATCGGAGGCAACTGCGCTCCGTCCTCTGCATCTTGAGCTATTGTAATCTTTGCACCGGGGGAAGGTAAGTCCAACTCCGCTGCCGCTGCCGCCTCGCTTCCTGCATAAAAGATAATCTCCCATGTGCAAGTGCGTCTATGGTTGTAAAGATTGTAACCAAACACATTCCCGCGTTGGTCTCTTGCTTCAGCTGTATCCACCTCATCCGTCAGGCTGAGGCTCTGCATATAGTTCTCCGTGATTGCAACTGTCCCTGCTAATGTGGGATAGGCTACGGTGCCGTCTACGCCATATACGGTGGCGTTGCCTACTATCGTGTTGTTAGCCATAATTTAATTATTCTAAGTTATATTTACATTTAGTTTGCTCCTTACGAAGCCGCTCACCTTATATCTCACCAAACTTCCTGCCGGTTCTTCTGTTCCCATTCTGACAATGCTTGTAGAGCGGGAGCTGTTTGTTCCGGTTACTGTTGAGTTTGGAATTTGGTAATTGTTTAAAAGAACAAACACCGACTCAGCAACAGCTTCAGCGGTGTAATAGGTTCCTGTTGTCGGTCTGTTTACTGCTGGGTTTTCAATGCAGTCCACCTCCCAATTGAAATCCACAACCGTTTTTTCAAGCACCCTTATCATGCTAATTGGCCGAAGCACTAAAGCCATGACCCTTACACGGTTAAGCAATGCCTCCATTTTGGACTGTACGTCATCATCCTCTAACACCAACCCTGCCGAATACGCAACAGTGGCTGATTCATTGTCTGCAACCGTACCGGGAGTACCAGATAGCCCAATAAAACCAGTTAGGGTGGTGGCATCCTTTGATGCGGAAGATGTCACCATAAATTGCGCCCCTCCAGAAAACGTCAGAAGTGTTGAGCTGGCAATGTCGGCTGGAAGCGGGTCAACGGTCAAGGATGTAGCTCCGTGAGGATACCCTCCCCCATTATTTATCACGGCAGCAACAAACGGTGATTGCCCTGACAGCCTAGTGTGTAACGCACCTTGTATATCTGTCAGGTAAACCGCCATCAGAGTTCTGTGTATCTATCTTGGGCAACTCCATCCACAACCTCCTTGCCTGTTGAGATTGCTAGTTGCTGGTCATACCCATAGCCGCCCTTGTCATCATAATAGCCGTCCGTTGACTCAGTTGTTGGTTTTGGTATTCCAAAGCGGCAGTCAGCAACCTTATCCATAAAGGCCATCGCACTATTGTAGGCTGCAATCCTTACATCTGAAACATCTGTAACCGCACCACCAACTCGTTTCATTAACTCAACAATAATAATGTCGAGGGCTGGCGAATGAAGTACCGACGGCAGGGTGTTGGCTACAGAGTCGATTCCGTTACGGGGGCAACCCTTAATAAAACCTCGCACCAACTCAATCACATCAGACGCAACCGCAGTCAGAACATTCCCAGCAGTTTGCCCAGTGGCAAGACCAATAGAGTTATATTTAGCCAACTCCGTATCTGTCATACGGGTCTGCACGTCTGCCTCTACTATTGCCGTCCAAGCCATTTAGCTGTTTGCTTTTTCAGCCTTCTTTATTCCATGACGCAAAAACAGAGCCAGCAGACTTGTGATAACCACATTCATTGCCGCACCCATCTCAAGTTCTCCAGTGAAGTACCCAGCCGCGCCGCCAAGCGCACCCATGATTGCTGTCCAAGTGGTTTTTGAGCTTAACATTATTTGCCCTCCTTCTTTTCGATTGCTCCAAGCTTTACCTCCACAGGGTTACTGTCCTTACCGGCTTTTAGCGTCAGGCTTGGAAACGGCAACTCTACTGAGAAATAAGGCACCTTTAGGTTGATTCCTTTTGGGCTAATCCCTGCGTCAGGCAGCACCCCGGCTTTTGCTCCAACGCATAGCGAAGGAATTGGCCAACTGATCTTTTGACCAAACAGGGTTACGCTTGGGTCAGGCTTTAATGCCGCCCCAAACAATCCAGCGTTGGCAGTCGCTGCGGTAAGCAGCAACGCCCCAATGATTATGCTTATTTTCTTCATCGCTTTAATAACTGTCGTATCTTTAGAATAATGTAAACCAAACTAGCCGCAGAAACTCCTACCTTTAAGATTAAATCTATGTCCACCAACCAGTTCCCCAAGCCTGTCGCCGTAGCGGCAAGCACTTTCAAATCTTCCAAATCCAACCAATTCATTTAGTTTCTCCATCATACTGAATGTCAAAAAAAGGGGTATCCACCTCCAGCTTGCCGGGGAGCGACTTGCACCCCGCAACTGCGCTAATCGCCGCCACTACTAGGAGGCTTTTTGTTCTTTGAACTAATCCCCATGCACTTGTAAAGTGACGCAACCTCAACTCGCAGCATTGCAATCTCCTTAGCGAGTTTGTTGGTCTCTTTGTCATTCCCATTCAATCGGTCAATCAGCTTAACGATTATCGTGTAGAGTTCTTTGATCTCTCCGCTCAGGTCGCGTAGCACATAAAATACAATCTTGTACCCGAATATTCCCGCCGCCGCCGCTGCGACAACTGGAAACCCAAGCGTCTGAATTAGATTTGCAGTGTCCGACCCCAAGCATCACCTCTATTCAGTCGGTGCTTCTTCAGCCGGTGCAGCCTCCAAACCCAATTGAGTCAAAGCGAGTCCAGCAATATACGCCTCATCACTTGACGCTGCGTCTGGTGTCCAGTCGCGCCATTTAGGGCCGGTGACTTGTAGCAACTCGGTATGAATTAGTCCAGTTGCAGTAACTGGTTTGCCTTCCTCATCCGTTAAGTTTCGGACTGAATAGCATTCCAGACTATACTGCATTCCGAACATCTGCGCGGAGTTTAATTTCACCTCAACCAAACTTGCGTTGAGTGCTTCAGTGGGGATTGTTTTAATGGTCATATAAAATTATTCTGCTGTATCTTTCCACGCGACTTTTTCAACTACTGATTCGGCTCGCGTGACTACCGTCTCTGTCTTCTCGGCTACCGCTTCAACGGCGGGAGTGATAGTGTAAGACTCCATAACCGGCACTTCGTGTTCGCCAATCTCCTCACCGGCTTCGTTGTAAAGTTTGTGCTTCGTGACTTGCGGAGTGCTGACCGTCTTGGTGACTGTCTCGGTTGTGGTCTTCTCAACAAACTTGCCATCGACTTCGACGATTTCAGTCGTACTGACTTCTTCCTCGACTTCGCTTTCAACTACAACTTGCCGCTCGCCCAAAACCGCATCAACAGCCGGTTGCGCTGGTGTGATTCTCGTCTCGGTAATTTCAGCGTTCTTACAACCGGCGGCAATCCACGCCTCGAAAGATTCAAGCGGTGTCTTGTCATCTAGTTGTGGAACGTCTGCGCTGGGATATTGCTTGCGAAGAATGCCGCATTTAATCTTGTCCTCAATCGCGTCGAACCACCCTTGCGGGTCTGCGTCTTTTGGAATATCGCCGTGCCACTTTTTAGTGCCGTCGAAATCAATCGAGAAGAAAACCGTTTGGTCGTTGTCGTTCTCGCGTGTGCTGTTGATTGTGATTGCCATTTTAGTTATCGAAGTTGAACTCCCACATAATTTAAAGCGACATCAAGTGTCCCCGCTCCCGGTGAGCCAGAAGCGTTTAATTGGTATTGATAGTCACCGTTTGAATCACAAGCTTGCCACGCGCTCGCTCGCGCTATTTTGTCGTTCGCCAGACCAGCGCAAGAAGCATAAAAGCTAATGCCACTCGTCGAGTCTGCTTGCAACCGTAGAAACGTGTCAGTTGTTGAACTGGCAGAGTCATTTGTTTCGCCCGAAAAGAAGATTGCCTTTACGCCTTTAGGCACTATTCCGTTAGTGTCTGCCTCGGCGTTAAGTGTAGTGGCCGAAACATCATCGTGGCCAGCACCGGTAAGTTCGTTTGAAATTTTTCGTTTATCAAACCAAATAATCTCCCCGCTCGGTCGGCTATAATTCCCCTCGCCGATTGCGTTGCCGAATACAAGCATCGGTTGGCTGAAGTAGGCAGTCGCGCCGCTAACGAGTGTGTCTAGTTCAATATAGAACATCGTTGCAGCGGCATTTACATCCATTGAAACTTCCAACCACTCCCAACCTCCACCCCCCGTGTGAGTGTCAACGTGAGTCGCGCCGCCTGTCGGTTCTTGATACAGTCGAACCCTCGCGTGACTCGCCGTAGAAGTTTTAACCCAACATCCAAGCGTGACAGTCCGTCCTGCGAAACGCTGCAAATGTTCAGCTTTGTTGTAATAAGACGGCCAATATAAATAATCATTCACAGCACCCGCTGTCGTTTTTAACGAATAGAAAGAACCGTCTTTAGTGTTCGTCCCACCATCGTTGTGCTGCCTCCAGATATCCAGAGTCGAGTCTTTTACATAGCCACCATCAAACGCCAGATTATCAGCAGCAACACACCCCGGCGTGACTTGAATTACATACACATTGTCAAACTTAACCGTTTGGCCGCCACTTACCTCGGCTGACAAAACAATATAATCGGTTGCGGAAGATGCCTCCCATATAACCGAGTAGTCTTGCATTCCGCTTGCCTCGGTCTGCGTTGGAACCGTTGCCAGAACAGCCGATTTCCCACTGTTTAATACTCGGACATACGCATTTGTGGCCGCGCCCCAAGTCCCAGTCCCGTTCTCCAGTTGAACAGAAAATTTGTATAAAGCACCAGCAGTTAGTCCAGACAGTTGAACCTCTGTTCTCATATCGGAACCAGAACCATCGTCGGTCATTATGAACTCGCCGCCCGAAACAGTAACCGCGCACCGTGCAGTGCTACCGTTCCAACTACCTATTGCACTGCCATCGTTGTCAAGTATGGCTGACCCCGAATTAAAACTGTCCGACTGTCTGCCAATTGTTCTGCCAGACGAAAGTCCGCTATTGCTCCAACAATCGAAACCGCTATTGCTTAAAAGATTTTCTTTGAGTACGCCGTCTTTTTCAACGATGCCGCCGCCGTTGGCGTAAATTGCTTTGCCGGTCGAGTCGTTCCGCACTTCCAAACAAGTCGTGCCGGTTGCAGCGCCGCTGTCGTTTAAGATTCGCACCAGACTGCGAGCCGTTACGTCTCCAGATGCCGAGGTGAAGTCGGCAATCTTTCCGTTGACTAACGAGTTGGCTTGAACCCGTAACGCTTCTGCGCTTGTCGCAGGTGATAACGGTATGTCCAAACTTTTAACATTCCCGCTCGGCGTGATGGTTGTCGTTCCCGCGCTGTCGATGGTCAGTGCATCCAACCAACTGATTGTGCCGTTCAATACTGGGGTTCCGCTTGAAACAGAAATTTTATGAGCGCCGTCTGCCTGTTCAATCTTCGTTGCTTTTTGGGCTGTAGTGTATTTCCAGCCGCTATTGTAATGGTAGTTACTACCGCTATAGAGATATTGATTTGCCGATACTAGATGTCCAAAGCCACCCAGTTGAATTGCGGGACTTCCAGACGAAAACGTGCTTGGCGTAACGCCCACGCCCACGTTTCCGCCATCCTCGCAAATTACTAAATTATCTCCGGTTCGCGTGAAAACTTTATTGTTTGATGTCGCATTGTCTGCCATTCGCATCGTGACTGACGCATCCGTAGACACTAGATTCACTGCTGTGTTACCGGCTCCAGAATTAACATCTAGCGTGTAACTCGGTGCGCTTCCCGCCGCCAAACCAATCCCAACTAGCGGAGACGTGCCGCCGACATTTAGCTTGTTCGTGTTGACCGCTTCCAGTTTTGTTATCTGGCTCACCCCGCCAGCAGCAGTGCCGTCCATCGAAACCGTGTCGTTGCGATTTTGAACGATGGTGGATTGCGTGGGGTTGGCGAATGCTAGGTCGAAATCTGCCACACAGCCGATTTCACGCAGATACCAGTTGTCGATTGTTACGACATTGCTGGCGGACATACCGTCTAACTGCAAATAACCGGCAGCACCCGTAGGCGTTTGCGCGGTAAATTCCATTGTATAGTTTACCAGACTTGTCGTTAGATTTGCCGAATAGGAATTGCTTACCCCGTCATTTAATTTCAACCTCGCACCGCTTGAGCCTCCAGTATATTTGGCATCGACCGTGAGTCGGTATTTCTTGCCGACTGTTAAATCTGTTGTGAGGTCGGAAGCGTTACGCAGATAGTTATAAGCCCCAGATGCGTTATTGACGTAAGTAATCGCCAGCGTGTTTGACACATTGGCTATTGTGTTGCTTCCGTCAGCTACCCAACTGTAAGTCCCGCTGGTGAACACGCTCGCCGCTGCGTCAACCAACGAAGTCTGCGAACCCCACTGGTCGGCGAAATCTATGGAAGCTGACTCATATACCGAGGTTACGTCTGTTTGGGAAAGCACCTTATTCCAGAGACGAGCGCGATATAAAGTCGCATTGAGCCAACTGCCTGTTCCAACGTAATTTGAACATAGGTAAGCTGAAGTACAATCATCAATATCGGCTAACGGGACTGTCACTGTGCCGACTTGATTGCCGTTGTCATACGCAATCGCTGAAGTCCCATCGACAGTCACAACGAGATGGTGAACTTTTAAATCATCCAGAATTTTAACGCCGAAAGAGTTCCAACCTCCGTTGCCGGTTAGAATGCTCAAGTTGCCGGAAGCGGGATTGCCTAAAATGTTTCTGGCATCTGAGCCGTTTCCGAAATCTATGATGTAATCCGTCCGGCCCGAATCTGGCCATAGATGCGCTTGTATGATGAACTCTAAACTAAATTTAGTGCCGAGGTCGGGAGGCGTGAATCCGACTTCCCCGCTCGTTCCATCGAAGTGCAGTCCCGCACCATCGCTGGCGTTGATGAGGTTGGTGATTATCTCGCCACCGCTTGTCGTTTTTGGGGTGCTTAATACTGCGCTCATTGGTTCTCGTACTCCATTATCTGGAGCTTATAGGTTGAGGTTGCTCCTACCTTTAATGCTCCTACTACTCCGTCAACCTTTAAAAATCCTCCATCTCCACCCAAGTCAGTTGACGGAGCAGAAAGTGTATAGTGTGCATTGGCTGCGGTAGGGGCTGTTGAATCTTCACGGTAATAAACATCCACCGTGCCGAGGTTCTGAAAAGTGATTGAGGTGCGATTGCCGTTCGCTGCAATTGCTACGTCTGCTGCGCCGCTGACTCTCTGAGTCGCTGCTCCTGTTGCTGCTGCTACGTTATTTGCCCAAAGTGGATTTGCCATAAAATTGTCTTAAAGTTGTGGAGGGAAGGGGAATGAACCCCCTCCCCCCGGTGTTATTGTTGTCTTCTTACGAAGTTGTTATCCGGTCGTTGTTATCCTCGCAATGCTGATTGCAGAGGTAACTTTCACGTCTCGGCTCCAATCAACTGCATAGATGTCAGAGCGACTGCTCTCGTCCCGATACTCACGCACCGCACTCACTCCACCACGTCCACCAGCAAAGGTCTTCAATGCTGAAGGATCGTAGATGGTCGGGCTGGCACTACGCACAAAGATGTAAACATCATCACCATTCACGAATGAATTGCTGCGAGTCTTACCTTGCTTTGTGGTGTCGTATGCCATTGTTGACAAGCGAATCTCAGCAGACGGGTTAATAAGCATTGCGGAAGCTTGCCCTTGGTTTAACCCAATAAGCGCTGCCCCCGGTTGCTTCTCAATCACCTTGGCATTGTTGCGGAATCGCCTCCATGCCGTCATCCCCATTAGGATTGCGTTAGGAAGTTGACCTGTCGTCTTGGCAATTGACTCAATGAGATAGTCGATTTGCACAACAGGATCGGTTCCTGCGGCAGCCCATGTTCCCATCACTCCACCCCCAACAGTATCACCATTGGCGGCTACCGCTGCGTTTACCGTGGTAATGACATGACGCTCATGCGAAAGCACGCTGCTCTGCACAAGGGTCTTGACCTTGGCTTGCTCCAAGTCCAAAGGATTCAGGGTCCCTGCTGCATCACGCTCTGAATCATCAATAGTGATTTCCAAAGCCTGAGGCAGACAGTTGTAGGTTGGCTCACTCACATCCATAAAGATGCGTCGAGCAGGCCCACCAACTCCGCGAGCGGTGTCATGTACTTGAAAGGCATTCTTATCATCGTATGCCTTGTATTGCCCGATAGTCGCTGGCACCTGTACTTGAGGTGCAAGGAAATCGGCCGTTGCTGATTGCAAGTCGTTCAGAACCCCCGACGCATAATTGGTGAGGGTTGGATTGACTGATGCTTCTGATCTTAGTCCCATAATATTTTATCTATTGAATGTTAGACGTTAGAGTAACCAGCAACCAAAGATGCCTCAACCAGTTCAGTAGCGGTTCCCGCTTCCATAGCCACACCTGAAACATTGTTGGTGCTGGTGTGCGCCTTCCATGTTCCATCGGTATGAATCATTAAAAGGCCACCAAGGGCTACCGTGCCGCTCAGTTTCACCTTTACCGTTCCGCTCGCTCCTGCCATAGAGGCAATTGTGCTTTTACCTGACGTGGTTTCTCCATCGAGAATCACACCAAAGTTTCCGTTGTGTGCTGTTGAAATTGCGGCCTCTCCTGCAACTATCTTGACAGCGTAACCTTCTTTATCAGTCTGGTCTGCTGCCGGTGTTAGCGCAAAAATCGCCGTGTCTCTTGTTAATGCTCCTGCCATAATATTTTACTTAGTTGTGTGTGTTTTAGTTAAACAGTTGGGGCCTATCGTAGCGCGTGGCGTCCCAAGCCTGCTCAAAAGATGAACCGTTTTTGGCTTGGTACTCCTTGGCGGCACGCATCTGCGCTTCGCTGTTGGTTCCAATTTCTCCGTCCTCCTGACGCTTGGCTTGCACCACACGCTGAAAGGCGGGATTTACGGGTAAAGCTTCCAAAGCCATAATAGCCGAGGGGTCGTTGTTCAAAATGGAAACCCACTTTGCCTTTACGTTCTCGTCTTTTGGCGGGATGCGCCCGTCCTCTGTAGCTTTGTCAACGGCAGATTGAGCAGCAACTTCTTGCTCCTTCTTCTTATCGTCTTCCATCGCCTTGATTTTGGCTTTTAGTGTTTCGTTTTCCTTCTTCACTTCGGCCAGCTTTTCTTGAGCAGAGACTTCTTCCTTCTTCTTGGAATCGTCTTGGTTCAAGACTTCTTCTTTTATCTTTTCTTCTTTGATTTCTGCCATGTTACTGTCAGTTTTTTGATACTCACCATCGCTGGCAACTATCGGTGTTATGTCCTTGAACGCTGGCCGATTTACTAAGCCTCCCGCATTCAAAGTAGTGCCCTCAATCTCACCCTTTGAATTAAGCGTGAATGTTGGGCTAAATTTTCTAAAGTTCCTACCTTGCAGGGCTTCCTCTCCTGCCTTTGTCCATTCTACCTTTGCCCTGACTCCCCCCGCTTCGGGGTCTGCTCCCGCCCAATAGAAGCCGGTAATCCATCCGCTTGCCTCTGAGTCATCATGGTTGAAATCAATGAACACCTGTTCCTTGTCTCCTGCTGTTATAGAGGCAAAGGAGTTCTGCAATAGCTCGGCTGTTTCAGCACCCACAGCCACCGTCAACTCTGCTGGCTTCCCGTTCTTGGTTGCCGTGATGTTGTGGGTTCCGGGGGGAAGATACTGGATGTCCTCTGGTAAATCATCCCCCGGTAGCATGGTGCTGATGGCATGAACAATGTCCCTCCCTTCAAACCCCTTGGCCTTGTACTGGCTATTGCACACCGCAAGCCGCTGTCCCTTATCAGGAAATTCCTCTTTCATTGTATTGTTTGCCATACAGCTAGAAACAAATTCATCCTTGGGCTCACCTTTTGGAGTGGGTAATGGCATTATGCTGCTTTCCTTTCTCCAAGTGTTTTAACCCAATAATCAACCCCATCATTAAATACACCTGTAATCTGTTGCTCTGTGGGGATGCTATTGGGCCAAGGCTTCTGCGTGACGGACTTTTTGAGCAAGTAGTAAGGGGTGAACCCCGATTCCTTCTGCATGGTCGGAGTCTCCCTCTCTGGCACCTTTAAGCCCAAAGGCTTGTTCTCTCTCCTTGAACGCTCGGTCTTGGGTTGCTTCCGCTTCGCCTCCTTCTTGGCACTGAACTTCTGGCGCGGAACGCTCCCACTCGACTTGTCTGGCTTCACCAAAAGCAGATTGCCTTTCTTACTCTTGATGACAAACAGGTCAGGGAAACGCCTTGCCTTTCTGTCATAAGCCTCTGGAGCAATAGGGATGGTCAGGTACTTTGAACTCTTGGCCTTTATTGTCCCTCCCTTGATCTTGTGTTCAAGAATACCAGCTTTATCAATCGCCACCACTACCTTCCCTGCCCCGTCCGGTTGAGGCTTTTGCACATTGCCCCCAATCCTTCGGTTCCAGAAATGTGTCCTTCTCCCGGGAGCAAGCTTATTTGGTTCTTTTGCATCCTTCTCCCTGTAAAACTTCTTGAGGTATTCTGAAACTTCATTCCCCCCAACCATAAGAGCATCCGTTAGCTCCTTTTCGGAGAACTTCAGACGGTCAATGCCAGAGGGCAGTTCTACCTTGGTTGCAATCATACTGGTGCCTCCTCAACCTTGGCCAACGGGGAAGCCTCAAAGCGTTTCACCGCTCCATTAACCATCGCCGCCCCCATGTTCCTCTCCATTGCGTCCTGCAATACCTTCGTGTCGAGCTTGTCGAATAGCTCAGGCATCGTGTTTGCCGCCTTGGTTATCGCTCTCTCAAAATCCTCATCAGTTACGGACTCATCCATCGCTTTGCTCACCAACTGAACAAAAGCGGGTTTTACAGGGGCAAGCCACGCTTCACTCACTCCCGTTACGTCTTCCATTACATTGTTAAGCAGTTTGTCCCTTGGCCCCGGCTCTGCCCTTTGTGCCGCCTCTACTACGCCTTCCTTGGCAAACATAGGGGTCTGCATTGCTGTTGGTTCTGGTGGAGTTATTATCTCCTCCCCTGACTGTGGCATTGGCACATCGTGACGGTCGTAGAACCATTCGCGGGGCATATCAATGCCGCTACCTAAAAGTATCTGATCTCTCTGAGCTTCAAGCACGGGATCGCTTGGGCCAGCAAGGTCAGGGACAAGCTTGGGCATCTCATCCGTGTTGCCGTAGTTTAACTCACACAACGCTGTAATGAGTTGTTCGTTCATCACATCCGCAGCCCAATCGCAAACATCCTGCAACCTAGAGCGAAGCACATCTTCATGCACCTCGCCTAAAGCTCTGCTTCCAGAATCCCCCACCTCCGTTGTAAGGGTTTGCCCAAGGATTGTGATGTCACACAACTTATCGGCTACTTGAATGAAATAGCTTTGAGGGTTATCTGCCCCGCTTTTCCCTGCCTCCTTAAACTCTACTTGTGTCCCTGCTGGAAACGCACCCCAAGCAGCAGAACCCATGTTCTCCAGCATATCAGCAATATCGTTCTTGATATTGGCAGCAGCACCGGGGTCATAGGTCGCCCACCTCAACGGTTGACCAAATACTTGGGCAAAGTTAAGCAACCAATCACGGCAGAAGTTCTGACCACTCCACCAGTAAGCCAATTGCCTCAACAAGCCATAGCCCATCGAGTTACCCGAACGGTTCTTGTAGATTCCAACAATGAACTTGTTGTCAGGAAACTCCTCATAAACCCCATCGCCTTGGGGTGAGAGCATCAAATCAGTCTTGTCATAAGGGAATGAGTAATAGCGGGGGTGGCAGAAATAAGTTGATTTGGGACAAATGCCCCCATCTTTAACCTCCCAAAGTATTTCCTGCACGCTGAACCCTTTGCCCACTCCATCGCATAAATCATAAATAGCATTGCGAAAACCGTTTGTTCCCTCAACTGGATTGCCTACCCACTCGTCAATTGCATACTGAACAAAGTCAGCCTTCTCCTGCGCTGAATCAGTTGGGCGTTCCCCTCTCTCGGTGAAAGGCATAACGGTGTAGGTTGCCCCTGCCGCTGCGCTTTTCAGTTCGTGAAGGTTCTTTGCAAGCCTAGCCCATGAGTCCTCCATTAGCTCATAAACTTGGTATTGCTGCCGAATATCCCCGCCAAGGGCAGCACGAAGTATCGCAATTACATTAGCCGGGGACTGTTTGCTCCCCAGCGAATTGCTATCCATCCTGTCACGGTTGTTGGGCGCAATAACCCGTTTACCGATAGATGAACCGTTCGGCCCTTTTTTGGCACTAAACAGTTTCCCAAAGCGGTTACTTAATTCTGCGATCATACCAGTGTGGGCCTTAATCCTGCCAGCCTTGCTCTGCCTAGCATTATGTTGTCAGTGTCTCCAATTGTCCCTGACCCTTGGTTCAGTAGGGCTGCATAGTTAGCCAAAGCCAACGCTGTGCATCTATCGGCGTGACCATCTGCACGCCTCACCGCCCTGTATTGCTTGTTCCCCCCCGGCGTAGTCAACTCATTGACTGAATGTAAATCCTCTCTAACAACCTTGTCCCTTGGAACTCTTATGCTTCTCTCTTGGAACGCCCTGCGTAATCCGGGGAATAGCTTCGCCTTCAGCCCTTGAGTGAAGTTGCACTCCTCTAGTTTAAACTCAAATCTCTTGGCCAAGGATTCACTTATCGCATTGCCAATGCCTGTCGAATCAATAGCTGCATGAGTTGCCTTGTTGATACGGTCAGAAAGAAGCTCCTCCTGCAAATGGTATGGGGTGTTTCGGAGAACCAGAACTTCCCTTGTCCACATCACATCGCCAACCTTTTCAAGCGTCCAGCAAACAGTTAGGTCATGCTTACGCCCAATGTCTATGCCTACAAAGCGAGTAGCCCCCCCATTTGACTCCTCACAATCAAGGGTTGCCTCATCACTTACGCATTCATCAATGAGGGTGTAAGGCAGCAGGACATTGGTGGCATCCACAAACTCGCACTCGTATTCCTGTTCCCAAGCCTCTGGGTCATCCAGCCCTGTCTTCAAAGCCTCAACATCCATTGGCAATCCTTCCTCAACTGCTGAATGAATGGTGGTCTTATGCCTGACAAAGTTAAGCTCCTCTGCCTTGTTCCATATCTCAAAGAACTTAGAGTTGCGCCCTGCTGGGGTGCTGATAATGCGGAGCTTTAGCTCACCCCTCAAGGGGTTAGAGATGGCTGGGTAAATGGCCTCATAAATACGGTCGGGCCTTTCGTGGAAAGCAAACTCATCCAGCACCAAGTTGGCTGAATAACCGCGCACGGTGTCGGGGTTGGCTGGGAGGGCAAGGATTCTTGATCCATTGGCGAACCTTACCTCGCTTGTTCTACAGTCAGGCTTAGGCAAACCCAAAGCATCAGCCACAACCCTTGCAACCCTGTTGCCCTTCAGCATCCATTCTTCTGACTGCCTTTGGCCTGCTGAAAGCACCACCCAATCAGTGTTGGGCTTATCTGCACAACTAGCGACAGCCTCAAACGCTGAACCAAGTGAACCGCCTATCTGCCTAGACTTCAGCCATATCTTGAAACGCGAATCGTCCGCAACCCACCTTTGTTGGTAGGGCAGCATTAACTTGAACAATGCTTTTGCGCGTTCCGCTTTAGTCATTTAGTTGTTTTCGGGATTAGGAGCACCAAGCATCTCCCTCCATTGGACAACGAGTTGCTTCTCTGTATTCACGTGCCCTGAGTGCTCCACGTTCACCTCGGCTCTGTCTGTAAACCCGCAGACATTCTTTAAAGCAAAGATAAGACTGACCACATTGTTATTCTCAAGGGCCTGTTGCACCAACTTACGCTTGAGTGAGGTTTGCAACTTGGCCTTTCCCTTTTCAAAGGCAACGCGAAACTCGCTATCCTCTGCCTTCATTTGGCGTTGAATCACATCGTGAGAACAGCCAAGAAGAGTCCCCATTTCTGACAAGGTAGCATTGAGACCGCCAAGCCTTTCAACCAAATCTAGGTCAAAAACAATCTTGGGCCTCCCACCGGGATGCTTGCCATTGCTGGTGGGCTTTGGTGATGTTAAGCGGGTTCCTGTCGTTGCTCCAGCCATCGGGGAATAAGGATGTGGGGTGGGTAGGGGGGTTATTCAACAGCTAATTTGATCCAATAAAGGTAAAAACAATACAACTTCAGCGAGTTTAACAGTTTGCAATTGATAAACGCGTTGACGTAGTTAGGGGGGCGTTAGCGTTAAAGCCAACAAAAGCAACAAAGTTATGGGGTAGTTAGCGTTAAAGCTAATAGAAGTTACGTAGTTAAGGGGGAGTTAAGGTAAAAGCTACAAGGGGCTACGTAGTAGAAGGTAGTAGAAGGTAGTAAGGGGGGAGTGAAGGGAAGAAGCTGGCCAAGGCTACGTAGTTAGGCGTAGTAATGGCGTAAAGCACTCAAAGGCTACGCAGTTAAGGGGAGTAATTAGCTTAATTAAACACAACTTTGGTTTGGGGTTGTGATCAACTTGACAAAGGTATTGTTTACCTTTTTTTTTGAAAAGGGTGAATAATTAGCTATCTATCATTTGGCCCTAAGTTTGCATCTGGAGCCACAATCAGCCCCTCTCTGCGGCAGAAAGTAATCAAATCCTTAACTTTTTTATTATTGAACCAATAAACTCCATTCCTTTTGTGCACTCCTGCCCCTAAGCACACAGCGGCTTTTTGTCTCCCTCCCTTTTTCTGTGGTTTATCTTTCCACAGCACATTAGTCCCCTTCGTGACCCTATCCCCTGAGGGCATTGTTATTATGTTATCCATTTTTATTTAGTATTCTTTGTAGTTCTGTGTTCATTATTAGCAACTGTTTGCCTGCTAGAATTGCCCTCATCTGCTTTAGCTTAATCATCATACGCACCCTATAGTTGGTAATTCCCATAATAATGGCCACCTCTGGCACAGAGTAAGAAACTTTTTCATAGCCTTGGTGCAACTTATCCATTTTTGCGGTGTTAATGATTCTTAAATTTTAGGTTTACACTCCCCCAATAGGCACATTGATGATCGGGTTGATGTCATAACTTGCCTTTTTCTTCCCATCTGACTTGCTTCCGGTATCTCTCCTTACAATTTTGCTGCCCCATTTGGCTAGTAGAAGTTCATACTGCTCCATCTCTCGCTCAAGGGTTCGGTAGTTGGCACACCCTCCTTTGTTTCCGTGGTCATTCTTCACCATGTGAAACATATTGAGCCGCAACACCCTCCTGTAGACGTTGCATTGCTGGATTGTCATGTCGTAGTCCTCCTTTAATGGTAGGCTTTCGTCATAACGCAGCACGGGGTCAATAAAACCTGAGAAAGAGCCGCTAATGTAAGAGTTGCAACCAAAAGGCGTGTATTCTCTATACCCTCCCTTATCGCTTGCGGGGTTCAACCCCCAAAGCCTAGCCCCAAATCCTTTACATAAGTCAAAGCCTTGTTGGATTAATTCACTTACATCCTCAGGCGTGAGCCATTTAACCTTGTAAGTTTCTCCATCTGGTTCGTGTCTTCCAATCTTGTCAATGTCATCATCAATAATTAGAAGCTTCTGGCTGGCATAGTTGTCCAAAATCCAGTTCCTCGCTCTCGCAATGTTTCCATTAACCTTGTCAGGGCAAGCCACTACGTTTACTCCCTGTTTCTCGTACTCCTCCTTCTCTGATTCGCCAACGCAATAAAGGACACTAGGGATGAGCTTGTGAGTCTTTAGCCCTCCTGCCCGCTTGTATGACGGCGAGATTATTATAGGCTCTTTCATTCTCTGGTATCTTTGTTGTTAATATGAAAAGTTGTTGCCCTTGTTATGTAACTGGCCCCATCAATCACTCTACCAATGCCTTTTGACCACGGCTTGCCGTTCTGGCGCTTGGCAGTAACCGTCTCTAGCTCAAAGTGCGATTGAGCAGAAAGCCAATCTAGGTCGTTCTTAAACACAAGCACCACGTAGTTGTTAGACTCAGCAATAGCTTCGCTGAACTTCTCGCTGCCCTCCACCTCCTCGTGGTTTACCTCTAAAAGCTTGGCAAGTTCATCCCCATCGAAGCCGGTTAGTTCCATGTCGATGTCGGTCTCGCTCAACCCTGACAATAGCTCGGTGAGCTTATCGTCACTCAGCCCTGACAATTCAGCAATGCGGTTATCGGCTACCAAGTGAGCAAACTCCTCTGCCTCAGTCTTGAAATCCTGCACATCAATCGGGACGGTTTGGACATTGAGAAGCTTTGCAGCCTCTAGCCTTCCATGCCCTGACACAATAAACCCTGAGCGTTTGCTTACCACTATTGGGCTGCGCCACCCTGAGTT
>VTLG01009723.1_pt1 | contig 20792 bp, 8 predicted proteins | sample 4694571 | NCBI WGS metagenome assembly VTLG01 (sample SAMN12604809, study PRJNA352737) | marine metagenome | biome: ENVO:00000447; feature: ENVO:00000209|ENVO:00000569|ENVO:01000036; material: ENVO:00002151; isolation source: viral sequences binned using virsorter ... | reverse complement strand
CTTTATCCTCTAAAGCATCTATCTGTTCATCATAATATTTTATTTCTGGTATCTTAGAGAGATGCTCTCTTACCAAATCAATTTGTTCGCATATTGCTTCTACTTCTGCATCGTAATATTTTACTTCCGGAACTGTAGGGATACTTTCTCTAACTGTTATAAGCTGTTCAGAAAGTACTCTTAATTCCTCATCATAATACTTAATTTCCGGGATATTGGGAATATCCTTCCTTACATCATTAATTAGACGTATTACTTCTGTAAGATCCTCTGCTTGTTCTACAGGTTCTTCTATTTTTTCTTCTACAATATCTTCTTCTTCCTTCTCGATGAAATCTTCAATCGAAGGTAAATTTTCTTCTTTTATAATATCATCAGCAGATGGTAATTCACTATTATCTTCAGTGAAATCATCTATTGACGGTAGATTTTCCGACATTTTATTAGTAACCTTTGTACTTCGGGATTCTTCTCCCTCTATTATTTAGACGAAGTACTAAGGTCACTTTCTTTTATCATTTTTGCTAGTTCTGCAGTAGATCCAACAAAAAGTGCATTATTAACAGTATTGGGTCCTTTTTGTTTTGTTTCTTCTTCTACATCCTTCAATTTCTTCTGCAAATCCATTAACTTATCCGTTGCATCAGAAACACTTTTAATTAATTGACCAGCAACCTCATATGCTCTAGGCATTTCACTTTCTTGAGCAAGTTCTAGAATGCCATTAATTGCTTCTTGACCTTTTTCAATAATACTATAAAGATTACCTCTTGTATATTCATAATCTTTAGTTATATCATCTTGTGTTAATCTACTAGGTTTTTGTATCCCAACAGATTCCGTTTTCTCTACTACAACTTCTGTAGGAGAAATGTTAAAAGCTTTATCTAATTGTTTGGTCATTCAAAAGTACCATCAAATCCAAAGTTATCCCCTACTTCAATAAGGTCATTATCAGCAGAGGTTATAGTACCAATACCAGCACCAGCTACGTGAGATGCCGCTGTAGTACCATCTTGCCCTCTCAGGACAACAATTTCATCACCATCAATCTTATCAACATAAAGTGATTCATTATCAATTACAATATAATTATTTTCTACAAGTTCAGTACCATCATTAACAAGGAACCTTACCGCAGCTAAATCAATGTCATTAGTCAAATTGGTCGCAATAACATCATCATAATTCTTAGTTGCTCTTGGAGTTACCTTATAGGTCAGATCACGTCCACCAGTTCTAGAATCAGCACTGGAAGAATCGGCAGCCATATATCCAATAGAAACTCTCTTGATGATATCGGTAGCAGCAGAAGAAACAGGTCCAAATAGGTATGTCTTAGCAGTAAATCTTAAAGTATATAATAATACTCTTCTCGTTGTATAATCTCCTTCATAATCATCTACCATCGTAACGCTATCTAAGATTACAGGAATATCTCTCTTCTCTCCAATAGATTCAACTAAGTCAACAGATAGAGCATAAGCTGGTTGAAAATAAGGTAAAATCTGTTCAGTAATTTGAAGGGCATCATCATTTAACTTACACATTACAGCAAGTTCAAATGTCATATTATAAGGAACAGGCATATAAGTTTTCTTCTGAGATGACTTATCTCCACTAGCACCTGAAATAAAGGTTTGCGTCGTTGTTACTTTTCTCGAAGGATCATAAGTCATTCCTATGAATTCAAATGACATCCTTGGTAATGTAATTTGAACTGCTTTATTAAGATCAGGAGATTGCTCAAGACGTGCTAAAAACTTTTGAGTAGGACCATAAGCCAAAGGTACACGAATCACACTATTTGTATCACCATCAGAATCAGTATGTTTAATGGTAATTCCGTTAAACAACGTACCAAAAGCAATAATGGTTTTTCTTAAGATTTCGTGATAAAAATATTCAAACATTATTCAGCACAAGTATTAGCTTTATTTAGGGATCGCCAAATGGGTTCTTATCTGTGAAGTCAAGGATATCATCAGCAGCAAGTTCAATTTCATCATTTCTAGCATAAGGCGTAACCAAATCATCAGTGTTTATTACTCTAAGTTTTCTGGTTGCATTTATACCGACAATCTCTTCTCCTAGAGTCCATGTACCACTGACAATCTTAACTTCAAGAACTCCTGTAGTTTTATTCCAATTATTAACAACACCAGTTGTACTGCTCGCAGCACCTGTAACGGTATCTCCAACGGCATAATCACCAAATGCACCAACATCAGGAGCAGATAGGGTAATAGTAGGAGTATCTCCAGTAGTATAACCTACACCAGCATCTGTATATCTAATTGATGTCACAATACCAGCAGCACTAATAACTGCCCTTGCAGTTGCAGTAGTTCCTACACCAGGACCAGCAATGGTCACGAGAGGTTCTGTAACGTACCCAGAACCACCCTCAGTGATAGTAACTATACCTAATGTACCATCTGCTATTTCACTTGTTGCAGCAGCACCTACACCCGTATTATGAATGAATCCAATACCAGGAGCCATGGTATATGCCATACCAGGATTTCTTATTTCAACACCCTGAACTTTAGTATCTAATATACCATCACAATTAATAATATTATTAATAAGGGTTGCAATACCTACAGCAGTTATTCCCCCTGAAGGAGCAGAAGAAATAGCAACTCTTGGTGGATATTGAGTAGCAGTAGAAGTTACATAATTAGATCCTCTATTAGTAAGAGTAACACTTCTCAATCCTCCATCAGTTATAATTCCTGTAATAGCAGTTGCTTGGATGGCATCTCCAACCAAAGTAAGAGATTGAATATAACCCTTATCTACTGCATCATCGTCAATATCCTCAACGCCAACATCAATGACCTCATCCTCATAACGGAAGAGCTCACATCTTAACTCATAAACGTAATTCTTCTGAAGTTGATAGAAGGGTTTTTCGTGCTCTACATACTTAATTTCAAATAAACGATCTCCCAATGGGAACCAAATCAAATCCCCCTCTTTAGGTCTTGTTGTTAATTCTATATTGGGTATATTTTTAATTAAAGGTGAAATATAATCCTCATATCTTTCCTTAGAGATAATAAGAACTAAATCATCAAGTTCTTGAACTCCAAATTTTGACAATAAAGTTCCAACCCCCTCATATCCATCATAGGTATCTACATATGCTTCCAAAGGATATGCATTATTAAAAGAAGATTGAATTACTTCTCTTATGACCGTCGTTGTTGTGCCATACTCTCTGGGCAAATAATATACCTCTACGCCATACATGCGTAGTTGTTCATTAATTAAATCTTGAACAAGATTCTGTTCACTTACCGCACCTTGCTGAAAATAAGGATTAAGACCCATGATACTAACCTATCATGTCTAACGGTGGTAATTCATATGTACTAGACATTCTTTCCATTAATACATCAAGGTCTTTTTGACCATCATCATAGATCTGTCTGCCATTTAATTCAATACCTCCCGGAAGTTTTACTCCACCAAACTTAAGTAAATTTTGTCCCCATTGTCTCTTCATTAATGCTGTTGCATACAGCTTTAAGAATTGAGAATTCCAAACCCTACCAAAATCGCTAGGATCTACAAGTCGATAACAATCAATAATTAACCAATCTCCTTTAGTAAGGCTATCCCAATCTATATCCAGATATAACCTATCCATCCTCTTATTAAATCTAATCTGCTTTTCTGTAGTTAAAAGAAAATTAATATCTTCTAAGTACGTTTTAGTCATTGCATAACTTAAAAGTTCAGTAGAACCCCAATAGTAAATATCATTCAAGAATAACTGATATTTAACACTGAACATATTATTAGTTACAGTATTGGATCCATCAAAGTGATAAATTTTTGTTACACCCAAAACTTCTGGTGGAACTTGAAGGAAATTACTATTTTCCTCATATGTAAAAGTGGTAGATATACCAACTGTAGATGTAGCCGTAGTGGTTGTTATTCCCGTTACTCCAGTACTACCTGGACCCTTACCTCTATCAATATCATCCTGCGTAACTTGATATTTTAAATATGTTTGTGCTGCACCATCAAAGGTTCTTTCCTGGAACATCTGAAGGGCATCATCAATTAAATCCTCACACTGCTCCGAGGCCAGGTTAATTTCCAGTACAGGAGCACCTAATTGCCTTAAACAATATGTCTTAAAATCGGTTCTACTTGATGGTTCCATGGAGACACTTTACCCCTTGATATATTTATGGAGATGAAGAAATGCCTGCTACTACTATAATCGTTCCTGATGCTACATCATAGATTGTTGAAGCAGTTCCAGGACGAGTAAATGTTACTCCAGTTCCTGGTAATACTTGTGAATTAAGTGTATTTGCAGACCCAACCTGAACTTTAAGAGTTGTAGTTACTCCAACAACCGGAGCACTTGCAATACTTGATCCAATGGATATAGAATCTCCCACCGCAACATTAGTTACACTATTAACTGTAAATGCAGTAGTTCCTATACCAGCCGTTGATCCCGCTGAAATAGCAGTTGTTAATATTGTTTCAGTTTCTGTATCACCAGTAAGTAAAAGGTTATAAACATATCTACCTGCACTTAAACCTGTAGTTTGAGTAGCTCCTAAAGATACATCAAACTTACCACCAGCAGCACTAGTAAATCCTACATTAAAAGTTCTAGTAGCTCCTAAAGTTGCTCCCACCGCAACACTCTTTACCATTTGAGCAGATCCACTCCATCCCGTAAAATCGAAAGCAGTACCATTAGGTCTAGTAATGGTAAAACCATCGATGAAAGTTGCTCCTGTGTTAATCTTTAAATTAACACCTTGAGAAACTCCAGCATCTGGATCAAATACAAAGGAATGTTGTGCCATTAGATACTTCTCTCTGCTAAAGCTTTAAGTAAAGATTTAATTTCACCAATTTCAGATTCTAAATGATCAAGTCGCTCTTTTTCATTATCTTGAAATCTCTTTCTAGTCATATAAGATTCGTATCCTGATTTATTAGTGTTAATAATAGCATTAGATTGAGAATCTCTAAAAAGATAATTTTCTCCTTCAACTGGTATAAGATTTTTTTTCATATTAAGCAAGCGCAATAGCTCTTAGATCCTGAATAACAGGAGCCAGTGCCTGATTAGTTGAAGACATAACAAGTTTAATCCTAAAGATCTTAAATGCAGGAAGATCATCTACAGTGAAACGATATTCCTTAAATGATCTTGGAGTAGCAATGAAATCATAGAAAGTATTCTTAACAATTTGATTATCAGGTTTTCCATTATTTGCAGAAGGATCAATTATTCTCACCAATCCTGCTTGTTCTTCTCCTGAGGAAGTTCCTCTAGAAAGATTAACATGTCCTGGGAATGGAGTAAAAATAACATCCTCTTCAATATCGTTTTGAATGGAATAGAATCCTCTAATATCATTCGCTTCATTAATGGCACCAGTAAGAAGAAGATTTATTGCAGTAGCAGAATTTTCCAACCTAACTGGTCTAGAAACATAGTAGAAAGCACTAGGATCATCCACAATTGTATTTGCTCTCTTATCCGTTATATAATTACTAATAGGTGCATTAACTCTATTTGAAGTAAACGTGATTGTAGGATTAGAAAGATCAACCATAGGAGAGAGGCGTGCATCCGCACTCAACAGATCCATATTGACCGTAAAGGATTTTCTTCCAGGAAGATTCTGTAAACGAGCATCTTCATTTACACTAGATGCAAGAACTCTTGGAGTATCGAAATAATTTGGTGCTCCTAAAGAAACAGCTTGGAATCCCTTATCTACATAAGGATTTTCAGTACCATTAATACTCTTACCACTAATAGTTCTTACAGCACTTGAAATTGTTGTCATCTTAGGATTAATAGTAACAATATCAGGAGTTACCATTTCAAATGGAACATTATATGTCGCCTTAGCCGTATCTCCACCAAGCTTCTTCGTTTCATTAAAATAGAGTGGTGGGAATGATCCAGAACCAGTTCTATCTGTCATATCAGTTCCGGTAGCCATAGGAGCCTTGAGATAATAATAATCCAGTCCTATTTGTTCGGAGATATCTCCATCACTTATATCATGAGTTCTATTAATTCTGAGAAGTGAAACACCATTCATCTCATACTTATGTACAAGATTTCCATTATCATAAGGGAAAGCTACCGTATTATCTCTAGCACGAGTAATCCCTGTTAAGGTATTTCCAGCAACACCAGTATACTTAATAATTTCATTTGCAATCTTGACATATCCTGGATTGGTAGATCCTACACTAATATTTTCAAATTTAGTAAGATTTTCCGTACTTCCAACTGAAATTGCATCAGTGGAAGAAGCACTATAATCTGCAGAGAGAGATGTTGGTGCAATATTACCTTTAACTGATTTGATAGTTACTTTATTGACATCAGAGTGCATTCCATGATTTCTCTGATTAACCTTAAAGTGTAATCCATCATAAACCTCTTGAGGGGAACTGGTAAGAATAACTGCTCCATTAGTACCTTGATAATTACCATTCATAGTAGTGGCAATACCAACACTATTATTATAGAACATACTATAAGCAGCACCAACTTTAAATTCACCCTGAACTTCATCTAAAAGAAGTTCATTAACACCAGCAAGTTGCTGAACACTCAATCTTACATTTCTACCTACTGAATTAAGACCAACAGTAGCAGTCAAAACATCTCCAACAGAATATCCTGTTCCACCATCAGTAATACTTGCCTGAGCAACAACACCACTACTAACTGTTAGAACACCAACAGCATTTCTACCATTACTTGTAACATTAGTTAATGTTACATTACTAAAGGTTGCTGATCCACTGCTAGGAGTATATCCAATACCTGCATTAAGAATCTGCAAATCTCCATGTGCAGTACCAGCACTTCCAACATAACGTCCGGTTGGACCACTAGTACTACCAAGAGCATCCGATTGAATAATGAGATTTCCTACGGTTAATCCGGTATCTTGTACTGTAGTTCCTAATCCAACTCTAATAGTCCTTGAATCAATATCAAAAGGATTCTGTCTAAGAAGTTGAACATCTTCAGGTAAAGGTGGATTAAAGAATTGAACTGATCCTGTAGAAACAAACTTTGCTCTATTCAAAGTAAACTTAAGATCTTCATACTGGCTAGGAGTCCAAACTTGAGCATTTTGTGACTTAAAGAGAGATCCTAAAGTAGGTTGTTGAGAAACAAGAACTGTGCCAGCTTCATTAGCAGCAGAAGTTACATCTGCTTCTCCCATTCTAGCAATCCACGCAGTATACTCTGTAGAATGAGACATAAGAACTAAAGCATAATACCTGTCTCCAGCAAGATAAACGGGAGATGGGAAAGTTATTCTTGTAGCAGTAGTAGCATCAGCACTAGTGTTAACATCTGCTGCAGGTACTTCTACTTCAGAGAATGGAAGAACCTTCAAAGTTGGCATTCCTACTTTCATTTCTCTTATCTGAGCAATAAGAGGTAAAGTGTCATCCTTAGTTCTAATAAAGATATCCAATGAAGTAACAAATATACCCGATGTATCATCCACATAGAAGGATTGAGCAAGAGGGTCAATTTGGTTATTAGTAATGTTAGTGTTATTAGTAACATTAGTAATATTAGTAATCTGTTGAGCTACAATTTCAGTAGAAGATGTAGAAGAATCACTTGCGTTTGCTGTAGCAGTAGAAGATGCAGTTAACTGTCTAGTTTCTTCAAAATCTTCATGAGTAACTCGTGCATTTCTCAAAGAAAGAGTTACTTCTTGAGTATTATCACTATCACCTTGTGAATAGAAAATTTCTTCCGCTGAAGTGGTTATAACACCACCTGTCATATCATTGGTAGAACTATTGGTTAAACGGAATACAGATCTTCCAGTTTCAAAGATTGGATTTCCTGCAACATTACCATCAGGAACTCTATAAGAACCGATAAGGGTTCCAATATTATCACTGACAAGTCTTAAATCTGTAAGTGTTGCCACTGCTCCACTAGTTTGACCCCTAAGAATCATTCCAGTACGTACCCAACCCCAATACTCAGGTTGATTTTGATTCGCTAAGCTAAATGTATCAATATTCAGAATAGTGCTGGTAGCAGAATAAGTTGCCGGAACATTATTATTACGATCGTATGGGTTTTGTGCATACCAATCAGTAGGAGCATTAAAAGGTCCATACTTATGATTAGAAACAGCAGGTCTAAATTCAATATAAGGAATAGAAGCATCCGAAGCATCTGCCACTGTTTCTGACACAGGCATAATTCCAATTACTGTCTCCCCGACTTGGAAAGTTCCAGAAGTCATGGAAATTTCTAAAAGTTTAGGAACAATAAAGGAATTAATATCAACCCTATCAAAGAAACCATATACTTGAGTATTTGGCTTCAAACGACGTGAAATAAATTGAATATTTCTCGCTCTCATAAATTGAATAATATTTCTGCTTACAATCCTATCTCCTAAGGATTCTGTATCAATCTGTTCCCTAATAGTATGTTGAACACCGGTTCTTCTTTGATCTAGAGTGGTCTCAAGACTTACACTTCCACCAACAGATACCTCTGTGGTCTGACTGACCGTTTGTGAACCTCCACCATTGTCCTCAGTAGACATGGAAGTATCCACATCCACATCTAGGGTCATTCCTAGTTCTTGAGTAATATTATTAGTTTCCCAAGAATTCCAAATAATAGGACTGACACCCATTCTAGACCCATCAGCATTATCAGTAATTTCTGCTCTTAAAGCTTCTGCCACACCACGGAAGGATCCTTCCATCATTACATCACGTAATTCTAATCTATTAACATCAATCCATACATCCGTTGTTGGATCTAATTCAATAGAACCTGTATAATTTGTTACCAAATAAGGAGTTACATTTTCAACTCTAGTTCCAAAAGGTTGAACTAACCATTCTTCTTCCTCATAATCTAAGCTAAGTACCTGACCGGTTCTCTTAATATTAGTTCCAGTGATATTAGCAAGAAAATTATGATCCGCACTAGTATTTGAAGTAGTTCCTAATCCAGCAATAGCATCTGATCCCAACTCCAATCCAATCTTAGTTGTAAAGTGAGAGGGTCTTAAATGACCATTTTTAAGATCAAGACTATTTTTAACACCTACACTAACATCTTGAACTCCTACTGAGGAGAAATTATCAACTAGATATCCAGATTTAAATCTATTTTGTCCCTGAGAATCTGAAATAAAGAGATTAGCAGTGTTATTTTCTAACAAAGAAAGAGTAGTATAATACTCAAGATTCTTAATTCTATTTTCTAATCTAAAGATATCACTCATTTGATATCTCTTATGATCTACAAAACTTACCTGAGCATTTTTAATTTCATAAAGATAAGGAGGAAGTGCAATATTCGCAACATTTATTGCATCATTAATTGCTCCAGGTAGTTTGGGTATATCAGCTGGTTCTCCAATTTTAACTTGGAAAACCCCATCTTTTGTCAAATAAATCCTATCTAAACGAGGAAGATAATAACTAAAAGATAAAGTCTCAGATTCATCAGATGCTAAGACATATTTTGCACTATGACTACCATCTGCAAATGATCTACCTGCAAACTCAAAAGGAGATGCAGCATTTTCTGCCACAGAATAAGTTCCAACTCTAGGTCTTGCATCAATAATATCAGTATTTCTAATAAGACCTATCTTATTAATATCTTCCCCATAATTAAATCCATCATAAGAATTAACTGTTGTAATATCTCCAGTATCTGAACTGTCATAATATGCCTTAGCATAGACAACTGTTATTCTTCTATTAGGAGCTTGTACCCCTTGCTTTCTTAACAAATAACTATAACCATAATATGTTAAGGTTTGTCCATTATAGAAAGTGAAATCCTTAGTAATATTAGTACTACCTTGATCTAAAGTTCCGGCAATTCCATTAACGCCAGAATCTAAGAAATTAACAATCTCGCCCGCCTCAAAAGTATTCTCATTTAGATAAACAAAAGATATTTTACTACTATTCTGTTGAACAGCATACATTCCTCTTGCACCACTTATTGACCCTACGAATTCTTCACCAATGATCAAATCATCAGTTTTTCCAGTAGGACCATCTAAAGAAGATAAGGTTAAATTGGGAAGAATTGGATCAGCAGCATCACTAGATTGATACACTGCATGAATTTTGATAATATCAGGAATATTCAAAGAAATTTTCTCATCTTGAACTCTGGTTCCATAAGGATAAGAACCATAAGTTAATCCATCATTTCTTGTAGTAGCTATTCCAGAAGTATCATTACCAGATCCATTCGTACTCGACTTATCAAGAGTTAAAATCTCTACAACACCCTTTCTCTTAGATTTTGAAGTTACTTTATCTTTTCTAAGAGTAGCAATCAATCGTGCATTACCTACTGTGTCTGCAGCACCTAAACCATTGATTGTAAGAGCAGTACTACCATTAGTGAAATCAAACATGTCTGATGTTAATGGTTCAGTACTTCCATCAGATCTTGTTAAGACATATCTTTCTTCATCAAATGGAAGGAAAGTTAAATTTGGACCTATATCAGAGGTCTGGAAAGTTTGAGTAGATCCCTTTCCATCAGAAGAAATAGTAATAGTTACATTATCCCACTGTTCCCTTACAATAAGAGAAGAATCTGTTAAATCTGCAGATGCAACATTCTTCTTAGGAAGAGGGACAAATAATCTTTCATTATTATCTGTTTTTTGCAGCTGAGTGTTTATAATAGAGAAGTCAGTTACATCTTCCTTATTAAAAGAAAGTAATCCTTCACAAATACCTGTTACAGTAGTTACACCCTGAATAATAAGAGAATTGGTATTGACAATATTAACTTTGGCCATAATAGGAACACTATAGCCAGGTCTTGACCATTGAATCAAATTACCAGTTGTTACAATACCAGGGAAAGTAAGAGAAGGACTTGTAAAAGTAGCAATAAATCCTGCAGCTTCAGTAATTCCTGAGATACTACCTATTCCAAGTTCACTAGAAACTTTAGGGATTATATCAGCAGAGAATGTAGTTCCATATCCAGGACCACTTGCAGTTATATCTCCAACAGTACCATAGATCGATTGAACATCAGACATTCCATAATTTGTCCAACCAATACTAACTCTTCTTTCAGCAGTATTATCAAAAACTAATTTTTCACCATTAATAAAATTACCAGAGATTTGATAAACAGTTAAAGCAGTTCCTGCACTTACATCATTTTTAAGGAATGCAGTTGCTCCACTAGAATCTCCCTGAATATAAGTGGGAACAGTAAGAGTAACAGATTCATTAACTTGAAGATCACCATAAGTTTGAACATCAAAAAGAGAAATATCCCATTTATTTAATTCATAATTAGATGCTTCATATGATCCTGCTTCTAATGCATAATCATATACCCTACCAACACCGATTTCTTTTCCTGATGGATTAAGTGAACTAACCCCAACTCTATTTGCTCTTAAACTAACAGTGGTTGAAGTATTAATACCAATTGATGGAGAACCGGAAACATTATTAATCCTTAACGTAGTTCCAAAATCAAAATTAACTGCTTGACCTTCGAGTAATTTAGTTTGTCTAGGCTTCGGTACATCTAAAAGAGTAGATGCAATAGTTTCACATTCAAATCCCCTTACATAAGATTTTCCTGGGCCCACCTTATAGATCATCAAATCTTCAGATGGTGCCTTTCCAGAGCTAGTTAATTGATTGGCTTTATAAATTCCATTATTTCCTTTACCATTATTCAGACTTTCTTTTACATACGTCTCATATGGTTTAATATAATAACTACCAGATTCATCAAAAGTTCTTCTAGCTAATTCATTTCCTAAGAAATTATAATCAACAGTTGTATTTAATTTCCTTAATATACCATCCTTTACATTCGCTAATTCTATAAAACTAGGACTTTCAAAATTATCTAAAGGTTTTTTAGCTAACTCTGCTGTAATCTTTAATCTGTCTGCACCTGGAGCTGCAAAATTATTAAACCCATTCGCATTATCATTAATAGTAGGATCTATATCCGCATTTATAACTTCTTCAATAACATCTAAACCAACCCTATAACTAGGAGTATTGGTATATTGATCAAGAATTAAAGTTTCTTTATCAACATTGACAAAATATCCTCTTATATAATAAACACCTTCTCCCAAAGCCATTGCAGACCCAGTAGAACATGCGTCTGTAGGTATTGTACGAGCAAATCCTTCTCCTTCACTAATAAAAGTATTACCAAAAGTAATATTAGAATCAGTAATTAAATTTTCACCATCATTAAAATCTCTTGTTACATTATTAGTATTAGATTCGTAATAATCAACATAAAGAGTTATATTGCCTCTATCGGACTCTGTTGCAGTAATTACCTTCTTAATAATAGCAACTACACCAGATGTTTCTCCTCTAATCTTTAAACCTACTAGATTATCAAGATATAATGATACAGGAATTCCAAGAAAATCACTTTCAACTTGTACAGCATAAAAACTCTGAATATAAGTTAAGTCACCAGGAATTACCTTTGCACCTTCTTTAAAGAAGTGATTACCAAACTGCTCCACCTGATTCTGCAGCATCGACTGCAAAGTCGTTAATTCTCTAGCTTGAACTGGATAACCAGGTTTAAATAGGACCTTATAGTAGTCCTTATCTTTAGCGCCAGTTACAGGTTCATTAAAGTCATCAAAGTATGGAGCTACGTTTAGATTAGTTTCCTGTGACATAATTCGTTAGAACTGCAATATAACTTTGATATCTTCTTTTTGGTTTGTCGATCTAGTTACAGATGGTCTATTATCGACATAAGTGATATTACCAGAGTATTTTTTAACTTCTGGCTGTGCCACACCTTTAATAAAAGATTGACCTAAGTTATAGGTACGACTATTTATTACGGTAGTTATACCTGGATTAGCTGCACTGCCAAAATGAGTTTGAATTGCAAGAGTTGCACTTCCTCCAATAATATTTAAAGATCCCGTACTGCCTATATCAGCAGTAAATCTATGCATAATAAATCCATAAGTAGGATCTGTATTTTTAGATCCTATTGGAAGGGTATTAAATCCACAGTGGAATCTATCTTGCCAGTACTTTAATACTCCAGTATTTGAATCATATGCCACCACTCTACCAAAAGCAGTTGATCCAATACCAATAGTTTGGGTAATCTGATCATCGGGATCATAAGTGACTCCACTATAACCAGCTCCCGTAAGCTTTAATGCATATACAGCACTTGCTTTATCTGCTTCCAAATTGGAAGTTGAATCATATGCTTGAGGACTTTCAACAACTCCTACTCTGGCTATCTGATTTCCAGTAACAAAATCTGGATTATCAGTATCATTCTCAATACGAGAATAAAGGAGAACATTGTATGCACCTAATTCTCTATAGATATCAGCACCATGTCCACCTTGAGGAGGAATGATAACATTAAAGACAGGAGCAGTAGTTCCTTCAATTCCTTTAGCGGCTAAATCTAATGTTCCAAAGGTATATCCAGACCCACCCTTAGATATAGTTACACTGGATACCTGCGAATCATTATTAGTTTTTACTGTAGCTTCTGCTCCGGATCCATCTCCTCTAATAGGAACTTGAGTATAGATCTTATTAGCAGTTCCTACTCCAACCCCTCTATTTGAAATAGTTACAATTTTTATCTGTCCGCTAGTAGAAGCATTTTCTCTTACAGCCTTATCATTAGTATTAGTATCCCAATCTTGAGGAACTGGAAGATAATTAGTAGAATCAAATTTTACAATATCACTAGGGCTAATAGTATAAAGATATTTCCAAATATAACCATCTCCACTAGTCCCCGCCTCTCTAGGTTCTAAATCAGTAAAAGTAGGTTCGTCCAGAGAAGGTCTTCCTGCAGGGTTATCTGGAGAAGTACCATTTTGAAGACATTCATATACTCTATAATCACTATTTAAAACATAATAATTAGCCGAATAAAGATCTACTGCGTCAGAAGGTTTAGAAACATTAGTAGCACGTACATCATTACGATACATATCGTAAGTGACTCCAGAGGTCCACGTTAACTTCCTTACAACTTGTCTTACATCGCTCTTATTAATCTTTTTAAGAGCAACCATCGTATCCCAATATTCATTTTCCTGATTAAAATTATCAATTGGAGATGGAGGGGAAGTATTCCATTCCAAATCATAATCTGTAGGATTGGGAAGTCCTACAAAAGAGTAGTAAGAGTTGGCTGTTGACGCAACTCCCGCCACAAAATTCTTAGCATTTAAGATACGAAGTTGATCAGTTATAATTGCAGCCATTTTGACAATAGTTTTTATTTATTTAGTAAGGGTAATTAACTATAGTTATTCCATTTAAGTGGATACAAGCGTCTGACTATTCCTCCAGTAGAAAGTCCGGCAGTTCCATCATTAGTGTATGCATTATATGCTTGTGGATTTTCACGAGCTCCAAAGGTAATTTTACCCCAAGAGAAATCACCATAGTAAGAACTATATCCAAGGCCACTTATGGAATTCCAATCTTTAACACTAACTGTAACTTTAGCCACAGCTGTTAAACCAGCGCCTGTCTTAGATTCAGCAGCAGTTACTCCAATCGAAACAGCAGCAACTTCATAGATATTATTTATGAAGGTAGATCCTATTCCTATAGTACCGCCACCTTGATTGATGGAAGTTACTCCATTTCCAATCGTAGAATTAGTGACAGTGAAATAATATCCAGTTTTTATACTACTTACTGTAGTAACACCAACAATATCAGCATCTCTTAATTCTGAATCTGGTGATATAAAGAGATCAAATACTAATCCAGTGGATGCGACACCGACTGTAGTTGTATGAACTCCTGTAATAATTCCAAAGTCACCTTCATAAGTTACACTAGTTGCCTTTCCTCTTACAGGAATTGGATCACCAATTAATACTTCAGGAGGATTAGTAGATGTATATCCCGATCCCGGAGTAGAACCAATAGTAATAGCACTTACTACCCCACTACTTAAAGTAGCCGTAGCATATGCTTGACAATCACCAGGAGTAGTTCCAATTCCAACTGGTGTAGCAATCGTTACATCAGGTGTTGAAGCATATCCATATCCACCCTCACTAATAGCAATTGAAGTAATAGTTCCTGCCGTAGAAACGTTTGCTGTTGCAGCGGCTCCTGTCTTAGTATCCTGAGATATCAGTTCTACTGTATAGGTGTTAACATCACTATTATTTTCATTAATAGGATCAAAGAATGGTTTGGCATTTTGAACCCAAGCACAGGTAGATCCTACACCTACATTCTGAATCAAATAAGCAGTTGGTTGAATAAGAGGTTCATACAGAACTCTTGATTTACCCACTCTAACTCCATCAATAATCTTATCCTTAGTTTGTCTGCACCATTTAATAGGACGCAGTAAGGTATCATCTGTGGTGATTCCTGGTCCAGCATATGGAATCGTCTCAACAGAATCAGTTGTATTAATTCCAATTACAGTCCGGTCATCCTGACGTAGACCGTCATTTTGATCGAAAGGTGAACGTGGATCATTGTATAAAGTAAGATTATCACCTACTTTTACAGTTTCAAGAACATCCTTAAATTTAACATCAATATCACCAGTTCCTTTATAGTAGATAAGTTTTGTACTATCTCCTTTCTTGGGAGCCTCACTGAATTTAATAGTACTTCCTCCAGAGAAAGTATATGCTTCACCTGGTCTTTGAAGAACATCATTTATAAAGATTAATAATGTTGCTTCTACATTAATATTTGATCCTTTCGCCGACCTAATGGTGAGGTATTGATCATTCAACTTAATAGGGAAGGATCTGTTAGATCCATCACATAGATCATCAAAATTATCAAGAACTTCAAGATCACCAATAGTCCAACCAGAGAATGAATCACTATAAGTATCCTGAAGAGTAATCTGGAATTCCTTATAAGGTAAAGAAGGATCTGTAGGAATTCCAGCAGTACCGCCAGTATGAATTGTTAATATTTCACCTTGACCAAATGCGTATCCAGTATTTGTTATTTCAAAATCAATAACACTAGATCCCTGACCAACAACCACATCAATTTTAGCAAATGTTCCTATTCCTTGAGTAGATTCAGAACTATAAATTAAATCAAGATCAGAGTATGAAAGTGGATCATCGAATTTAACAGCAAGTTTCTTCTCAACTTTTCCGCCTCTTGCATAGAGATGATCTCTGGTTGATATCCCACTATTAATTTCAAAGCTCTTACTATCAACAACTCGTGTAATAGGCGTGCCATTAGCAGCAGGGTCAATCTTATTCGTTGAAGTATTATTTGATCTAGGAGCCTGAATTGCGGCCTGTACTGTTCCTCCTCCTTGATAGTAAGTTGGAACAGTAGATGTACCAACATTTACACTAAAGGTAGTAGTAGTTCCAACCGTCTGAACAGTAACTCCACCATAGGTAGGATCAGGCTTTCTGGGATAACTATGCTCCGTAGCATGTGCATCTCTTGCACAAGTAAAGGTAAGTGAATTAGTAGCAATCTTGATATTCTTACCGGTAGTCAAACTATGTCCAGAACCAACTGTTAGGACTAGATCCCCAGTTGATGCATCATAGGTAGCAGCAGAAACATCATCATATACCAAACTGGATATTCCAACATTCAATGAAATGGTATTAGCGGTTGTTGCTGCAATAGAAATAGCAGTATCATAATAAGGATCTGTAGAACGTGGATAAGTATGAATAGTTCTATAATCATCCATGGCACATCTGAATGATATGCCATTATTAGCTAACCTAATACTGTTTCCTGTCTGCAGAATATGACTTCCAATATTTAAAGTCATTATACCGGTAGAACCAGTATACTGAGCGTCATATACATCAAAGAAGACGCTTGCAGAGGTCCCAACGTTCACAGTGATGGTTTCATCCGTAATAGATGTAATAGCGGTGCTCACGCCTGCTACAGGGTCCGTTGCGCGAGGGTATGAATGAGTTGTAGAATCATCATCCAAAGCACAAGTGAATACTAATGAACTAGTACCCAGGCTAACCGTATTACTAGTGGTATAAGTATGTCCAGACCCTACGGTTAGTACCAAATCACCCGTAGAAGGATCATAGGTAGCGTCTGTAGGTACAGTAGATCCAATACCTGTTACTGTAATACTGGTAACACCAACACTATCAAATGTATGCAGATAATTACCACCACTAATAACACAACTGGTTACACCACTAACAAAGGAATGTAAGTAGTCACCACCAGAAACGATAGCGTTAGTAGCAGCACGTTTGAAGGTATGAGCATATTGATCTCCAGGACCTGCTACTCCAACATTAACAGTAATAGTATTTGTAGAAGTAGAAGCAATTGAAACTGCATTATTGTAAGCTGGGTCCTGTCCTCTAGGATAATAATGTGTCGAAACACCTGCATCAACACCACAGGTCATTCCTAATCCAGTAAAGATTACAACACTGGACTTACCTGTAGTACTAAATCCATGAGCTCCTACAGTAGTAACTGTCATAATACCAGTTGTACTAGTATATGCTGCTGTAGAAATGCTTAAAGGTGCTGCATATTGACAAGTAAAGGCAATACCCGATAGATTAACTTCCTCACCCCTTTGCAATCCATGTGCATCAACTGTAGTAATAGTAGTTAATCCTACAGTGTTTGCATAAGAAACATTAGAAATATTTACTGGTTTATGGAATACGTGAGGATTAGTAATCGCAATTCCCGTAATTCCACCATTAACAATTTGTGCTGTACCAATTGCAACGTAATTTGCAGCATACAAACTAGAAGTTTGAATTGCTACATTAACAATTGGTTGAATATCTAAGCGATAACCAGATCCACTAGTACCCATTCCCACAGATTGGATAGTTCCTGCTGTAGAAACCACTGGAGTAGCACCAGCAGCAACAAGAGGTTGTAAACCAAATCCTTCTGTGGATCCAACTGATACAATAACTCCTCCAGTAGGTATATTAGCATTATTAACATCAAAGGTAACAGAAGATGCCGTTCCAGTAAAGAATATACTAGAAATACCAGCACTCTGTTTCATTTCATAATCTTCTTGACGAGTTTGAGTTCCTTCAGGACCCTGGAAGACACTATTAATTAAAACAATACCATTACTTGTAGAGAATCCAGTAGCATTGGTTCCTCCATCTTTCTTAAGGGTAAATGTCTTAGCAATTCCAGTGAATTCATTTGAAATATCATCAAAAATTATATTATTAGCATATGTCTCAGTATCTTGTCCGGCCCTTCCACTTCTCATAAAGGTTCTACCTTGGAAAGTAGAATGCGTGGAAATTCCTACCCAATCCCTATCATCTGGCGCTGCTGTTGTGGTGGATATTGGATCAGGACCATATGGAGCTTCAACAAAGTGAATTTTGTTCTCTACAATATTATAGTTACCTTCAATCTTCTGAATCTTAGCATTGGCATAATGAGTTCCTAAACCAGTTCCCATCCATTCTCTTTGGACCACTACAACATTAGTACTTCCCAATCCCACGGTATTAATCTTCATTATTTCACTATCAATCTGCACCAGATCTCCACTGAAGAAAGAAGTTATTCCAGCAAATGTAAGCTTAGTATCTAAAACAGTTGCATTCTTTGCTAGGTAGGTAGTTAAGGAAGCTCCAACAATTGGAGATTGGAAAAGATTGTCTATTGCAACAAGAGCCTTAGCATTTTGATTATGTGCAATAAAGCAATGAGAAGTACCAATTCCCACAGAAGTAATATTTAAAGGTTCAGGAGTTTGAAGTAATGCTAATTCAGCACTTGATGCAACTTGAATAGTACTTTCATTCTTCTTAATAGCATATACAGTATCTGGCAAACAAGTTGTAGTTCCATATCCAGGTATCGTAGTTGATGCAATACTAATAGCTTGAGTTGATCCAATTCCAGCCCAAGAATACTTTAATTTTTCTCCAGTTACAAAGTAATGATCGGGGATAGTAATAGTGTCTGCGGAAACGCTGACTATATCCGAATCATCTCCTTCAAAGAATCTCTGGAATATTGGTCTTTGTGCATGAGTAAGTCCAAAGGTACGTTTAATAGACCTTTCTGTTCCTTCATAAATTGCCCAACTTGATTGAATTTCTGCATTAGTAAAGTCAATAGAAGTAGTATCAACACTTTCTTTAACTTGACTCAAAACATTCTGGAAAACTCTTACTTGAACATCAATACTCGCATTAGGAGTATAAGTTAAAGCAGTTCTACCAGAATCAGTAAGAGTAGATCCAATTGATCCAAGAGAAGCATGAGATTGTACAATACCAAACTCGGTTATTACTGTATAATCCGTATCATCTGTATCTACACTATAATCATCACATACAATCACCTCTGACAACTCATAGCGGTCATTAGTAGAATCTTCTACCTGAACCAGATAATAAGCACCTTGTGAATCTGCATGATACTCAGCAATGGTTGTTATGCCAGGAGATCCAGATGCATTAATATTAGTATACCAAGAATCAAGAACTCCAGTAGAAAGTGCTTGAGTCCCTACTCCAATAGCTCCTGTTGTACTACTTGCAATAGAAACAGTAAGAGCATTAACTGTATGAATACCGGATACCGCACTATCGGGAGTAAAGTCAATTTTAATTCTTGAACCATCATAATAAGAATAATAAGTTCCTAATCCACCAACACCAAATGGACTTAAATTATTATTAACTAATTGACCATATTCAACCAAGTCAACATTGGTTCCATCATGAACAAGATTAAGTTCATCAAATTCGTAATAAGGAGTATGAGCAGCATTTCTAATAGTTGATCCAATCTCAACCAAAACCTTAGAAGAACGATATGTTGATGCAATACCAACGATAGTTACTGCAGAACTACTTCCATCAGGAATCTCAGTTTGATGTGAATTAATATGAACAATATCTCCTATAGCAGTACTTCCTATTCCAGCTACTTCACTCTTCAGATCATAAGAAACATGTGCAACATTATAATCATTAACTGTATACTTAATAGGATAGAACTGTAACTGTCCCTCAGTACCACTTATAGTAAAGTCAAAAGATCCTAAATCTGGATGGGTTTCAACTCTACCATATTGATTAAGGAAACCAGTTGCATCATCATGTAACATGGAGACAATCATCACTTGTCTTTCTTTAGTATATCTACGATCCTGTACCATCGTAAAATATTTCTTTGTTCTATAAGCAGATAATTTAAATGTATCAACAACAGCATAACGAGTTGCTCTAGGTTTGTGACTAAACTCATCACTAATATCATCAATCAACAGAACTCTATTTCCAATAGATTCGTTATAATCACTTAATACTCTATTCTGGAAAATTATTTCATTGGATACCAACTTAGTTCCAATAACAGTTGTCTCTTCGGTTGCTAGATCAAATGTATAGACGCAATTAAGATCACCTTTACCCTCCATATCAACAGTAATTTCAGTATCACTATCTTCTGCAAAAGCTTTTGCTCCACCATCATCTGTTGTTTCAATCAATAGATTAGAGAATTTCAAGAATCCTGCAGTATGATCTAAGCTACTTACAGGCTCATTCCAGGTTTCATAAGGAACTTTAGATTTTAAAGCATAAGAGAAATACTGATAGTAATCATTATCTGGAAGACGTTGAACACTATTATTCAAGATTCCAGTGTCATAAATGAATCCTTTATTAACACTGGCATATGCTCCCAATGTAATGTAAGAAGCAAAATCAACT
>VTLG01004460.1_pt1 | contig 20793 bp, 29 predicted proteins | sample 4694571 | NCBI WGS metagenome assembly VTLG01 (sample SAMN12604809, study PRJNA352737) | marine metagenome | biome: ENVO:00000447; feature: ENVO:00000209|ENVO:00000569|ENVO:01000036; material: ENVO:00002151; isolation source: viral sequences binned using virsorter ... | reverse complement strand
GTATTAGGTCTGGGATTCGGGGTAATTGTTTCGGCAGGAATAAAGCGCCCACCATCAAAATGGGACCTATTTCCTTTTACTTTATATGCGAACATCTTTGCTGCCTCGTCCAGCGTATCGGACCCCTTTATACATGTTCTCATTAGATTATAATTTGGTTCGTGGTTAAATATCCAGAGAGCGACGTTCCAGTGATTATAGTTTTTATGGCCGTTGTACTTAGGCATTGTTGTTCCCCTTTGGTTGTGTGTTTATCTGTTTTCTAGTGCGGTTATTGCTAGGCTTACATGCTGTGATGTAGTTTTCGATATGAATCCTAGTGCTGTCCCAGACCTGTAATCGTGAACTATTCGTTCACCTTTTATTGTCTCCCCTATCAATAGATTATATGAGAATAGTTTTCTGCCGTTTGTGTTCATGTGTCCCGATTCTGCTGGTTCCCCTTTAATCCAGTTTGCTGCTACCTCTTTGTTCGTTACTTTACTCATTGCTGGTTACCTCTTGTGTTGTGGGTTTAGTTATTCTGACTCTTTGAGCATGGTTATCCATGCTTCTACTTTTATGTCTTGGATTATTTCGATCATGTCTCTGAGCTTTGAAATGACTGCGCTATATTTTCGACTCTCACCTTGTTGGAGCTGGTGGTCCTCAACTCTTTTAATCAATTCATAGATTCTATTATCGTCATCTTTCTTTAATGCATCATCTGCCATATGTATTATTTCTGTTACTTGCATTGTTCGTTCTCCCTGTTGTGGGTTTATTGATTCCTTCCCGCTGGACATATTCTCCAACTAGGCCCAATTTCCAGGAGACTGGAGACGATTTGTATCAATAAATATCTTTGCGGTAATTCGGTAACCACTACCTCATTTTTGTTTGTCTTGTATTTTCCTTTTATGCTTTCAATCTTATGCGCTTGCAGTTCTGTATATTTCTGTTGTTGTTCGTTCATGTTGTCCCCTTTATAGGTTGTGTGTTGTTGTGTGTTTACTTGGTAAGGCGTTCAGCCTCTTTATTTTCTAAGTATATATCCGTGCACCTGTCATAGAATTTTCCTTCAATTGGGTCCCAGTGAAGTACCGCACCAGACTTGAATTTGAATGGTCCTTCCATCCCTTCGATTGGCCCTATTCCATCTATGGTGTTAGACTGTTTCATGTTCTCACCTTCGGTTGTTTGTTTCTCACTTGTTCTTTCTGCATTGATTTAGTTTTACCGCCGGTGGTTACTTGCCAGTTACCTGCTCTGTTAGGACACTGCCCTTTTATTTCAACCTTCGGTGTACTGTATCCTTTCTTAGTGCTCGTTTGTTTTACATAGAATGTTTGTGGTGTGTCTTGTGTGGCTTGTTCGTGTTTCTTGTGAATGTTCTTTTTGTTTGTGTTGAATGCTCGTTGTCGGTTGTTGTGTCTTCGTGTGTTGTGTTCTCTTATCTGTCTACCATCGTGTATGCTGTGTGGTACTTGTTTCATGTTGTCCCCTTGTCCTGTATGTTCATCAACTCTCTGTCTTGTATGTTCATCAAGGCTTCGCTGATTACCAACCATTCATCCCAGCGCTTTGACTCTTTCATTACTGACTTGAGCGTGCCACCGGATATCCAGTCTGGCCCTGCCCAATCATGAGCGTCACCACATGATGACTCTGCTATGTATCTAACCTTCCATGCACCGTCGTCACTGCGCCACTTCTGTTTTATGATGTTCACTCGTTGAAATTGCGGTGTGTCGATTACTGTTTCTGTCAATGATGATATGTTACCGAGTGTTACTGCTTTCATGTTCTTACCTCTTTGGTTGTTGTGTATTGTGTTGAATATCCGCAGTCTGGGCATTTGATACATGTTCCTAGTTTATAACTAGGGCGGATACAGTGCCGTTCTCTACTGGGGTTGTAGTAGGGAATTAATGAGACACCATTTACCATGCGAACATTGCATTTTTTACAGTATGTATTTCCCATGTTCTTACCTCTTTGTGTGTTGTTGTTGTTCTGAATAGGTAAGGTTGGTTTGAACCTACGCCAATACACGCCTTACCATTGATTTGTGTTGTGTTGTTGTTGTACGCGAAGACTGTTAACGATAGTCGATGATAGCGGGGGATTCATTGTTCTGGTTTGCGTATATCTCTCACTTATACTCTGCCAGTTTCATGCTGTGTTTTCATAGTGGAATGTTGTATGGAAGGCCACTCGGATTTATAAAAGACCGATAAAGAGCGCTACATCATCTACCCTATCCCCTTAACTGCTCGACTATTGACCGGCAGCCGACACCATATCGGCTGCTACACTGCGATTGTGTGAGATACTCGATTCTGGTTTGCCCAGTTCGCACTACTGGACGCACCTATCGTGTACCTTGTCAGTCCTGTTGGCTAAGAGTCCGGTGGTGAATTTCGCAGAGGCCGCCTACCCCTTCTGTGCAGTTTCACTTTGTGCTGGGACCTATCGCCCCAGTGAACCACATCAGCCTAATCCACCGGCTATATATACCGTTTTCTGGTAATTTTATCGAACGCCCACAATGCGACTTGGTTGGTCTGGTAGTACCTTATTTGTACCGTATAACTGCTAGTTCAGTGAAGATTCTAGGTGTTGCGTCTCGGCCTCTTAGCGCCCTAGCACACAGCTCCGCCTCTGCCTTTACCCTAATATACGTATGGTATGACCTGTATTGTGAGTTTAGTCCTGTGACCCCAGCCCTATATGTTGGACTGTTTGGTTTAGGTGTGACTGCCTTGCAGTCGTCCTGTATACATGTTATATGTTCCCCTTGGTTAGTGTTGTCTGTTCCTATGCATTATCTCTCGATACCTGCTCGTTTGTTCAGTGTTTTCCTAGTATCCCTGTTTTCGTCTGTATGATGTAGGTCGGGGTCGTGGTTGTCTTATCAGTTAGTTGCCTAACCAGCATCACTAGTCGCCTATGTCTAATCACACTCACATTGGACTGTTAAGGTCGCCCCTTGCGTCTCACCTTGTTGCGTCTTGGGTCTCAGTCCCGGTCAATCCGGCGTTACCTTTGACGCTTTTTCATCATAGCTATCTGAGTCAGTCTGTCACGTTATTCCTGAAAATAAATTATAATTGTACCGCAGTGGTCCATTCAGCAAAATGACGATATTGGCAATTGACAGATAATTTTCCGGACTTAATTTTGTAACCGTTGTACTGCTCTGCATTTTAACGGGTGCAGGTAATAAAATTTTCTGGCCTTAAATGTTATGCGCCCGTGAGTGTAGCGATTAATCGCAGCACTGGTCTGCAATGCACCTATCACATGCGTGTTACCTAGTCTCTGAACGATGTACTGCAGTCGATTATGCCTTACTCGGTCAATAGGTAGTAGGTATAGGGTTTGACTATCGGGCGCGTTAAAAGCCCGTTTCCGTTCGAAATAGAGCATATTACTGAACAAGCGTATCCCTTTTTCAGTTCATACTGAACATATGTTCAGGGAGCTGGGGTAGGGAGGGCTACAACAGAAACCCAATTTTCTTGCCTCTAGCCTACCCTAATATAAAACATATTAAAAAGGGGGCTTTGGTTTTTGAAAAAGTGTTTTCGCTAAGGTGTCAAAAAAATATGTATAAATTTTTTGGGGGTCAGGATTCTTATTTGTACGAGAGAAACATAGTCTTAGTTATTAGTACATGGTTAACTTAGTTACTATTAACTATGTATAAGTGATATGTATTATGTAACAAGTTACATATTATATATATAGGTAATTTTTGCTGTCAAGAGTTTTGTTTGTGTTTATTGTTATTCTGAATGAATTGGGTTATATGGTTTTTCACCATGAACTAATGGAGGAATAAGTTAATGGATATTCGCGAAAAGATTATGTCAAATAAGAGAGTGTTTGGTTTGGGTGTTATGTTGTTTACGACATTGATGTTGTGGTTTGGTATTATTACCGAAGAGGACAAGAACTACATTGATGATATAGCTGGAACAGGGGATGTCTCGGAAGAGGTATTGGTTGAGGAGGTTCCAGTTGAAGAGATCGCGATGGATGATATGTTGGTGGAGCCTAGTTGCGAGTGTACTTGTGAAGAAGAGGAAGAGGAATGAGATTACTACTTTTGTGTTTGTGTTGTATGTTGTGCTCGTGTGCTGGTACACAGGTAACTGCACCTGAGTTGGTGAGTGCCAGTGTGGACTTTGAGTCGGGTGATGATGGATTAGAGACTGTAACAGTTTATCCTCATATGATATGGTATGATCAGGAAGTTACTCTTACGGTGACTTGGGAACTGGAGCAGGAAGAGGTGGAGATGTGTATAGAGTTGGCTCCACTAGCGCCTATGTGCGAAGTTGTTTCAGTTGCAGGTGACGAGGAAGAGGTTATGCCAGAAGAGCCTGTAGAAGAAGAATCCTCAGAAGAAGGAGGAGAGCAGGTTGAAGAGGTAGCACCTGAAGAGGAAACAGATGAAAGCTAAAGGTAGGATAGCTTTAGAGATTATCAAGACAATCATTCAGGTGTTACCTGACCTGTTTAAAAGAAGAAAGCGTCGTCGTAAAAAGAACAAGGACAGTGATTGATGTCGGCATGGATTTCTTTTTTAAGTTCTAAGAATCCTTTGTTAATTGGTTTTGCTCTGGCGTGTATAGTGGGGTCTAGTGTTTATGTGGCTACCACAGCAGACTGCACAGGCAAAATAGATTCAATAAGGGAGGATAGGGACAGTGAGGTTATCAGGCTGCAGGAACAGGTAGACGATCTCAGGGAAGAGATGCGCTACAATGCAGACAACCTTGCTGAAGAGTTAAGAGATTGCAATAGACGTAACGTAGAACTGTGGGAAATACTAATTAATAAGCTCGGCGAGGGAGCACTTCCAGCGGTTCAAAGAGAGCATCCTGGATGAAGAGACCTAAGTATTCTCTAGTAGAGAAAGCGGTCCCGTATAATCTTAAAAAATCTAAAACTTTGTGGACGTTGAGATTGTTGCCAGATCCTTTAAGGGATTTGAATCCTGGCACATCAGCGTTTGCCATAGCGGTTATGATAGACCAGTTTCACTTTGGTTTTGCCAATGGCGATCTTGATGGTCGCCTGGGACCCAAGACGCTGGGTAGGTATAGAGATCTATACGGTGAAAGGGGGCATAACTTTTCTAACCCAGAAGATCAGATGGAGTGGGTTAAGTTGCCTGCCGATGAGTGGGAGGGTAGAGGTTATGACAACCATCTGTTGCGCGACGATGCAGCGAAGGCATACATGAGGGTCTATGATGCTGTACAGGCACGAGGGGGTATAATTACTTCATCAGGCTCAAAGAGACGCCTTAACGCTGACGTAGGAGCAAATAGAAGTGCAACATCACTGCACTATGTGGGCAGGGCGCTAGATCTTTATATGTACTCAGCGATGATAGACCCAGACAAAGATCCGTATGTGGTCACTAAGGACCTTAATAGGGATAGGCACTGGATAGTTTATGCCAGAGTGTCTGTTGGTGATGAGATGGAACTTGAGGCTTGGACTAGAAAGGCGAAGACTCAGGATACTACGGGAACATTCATAAACCTTACTGAGTTGTTTGCTGAACATGGTTTCGACAGCATACCTGCTAGGAGTTCTTTCTTCTCAGGAAATAACTTTGGAGGTTCTGAGTGGTGGCACTTTCAGTATGAGACTGGCCTGCAGAGAGGAGATTTGTTTGGTTCTGAGTTACTTAGGATATATGATTTAGAAGAATTACAGGGAACGCCTCCTTGGGAATACAGGGATAGGGCCTGGGGAATTAACTGGGGCTGAGAATGTCAAATATTAGCATTGCCCAAACCAGAGCAGAATATATTGCAGAGTTAAACAAGTTGCCTTCTAAGACTAGAAGGTTCCCTTGGAAACTTTGGCCAGGAGAATCTGCAAAAGCATATGATGCCTTTAGGATTTACCTTGAACTTGGTCCCACTAGAACTGTTGGTAAGGTTGGAAAGGCAAAGAACTACACCTCTAAATGGGCATATAACTGGGCGGCAAAGCATTTCTGGCGTCACCGCGCTCAAGCGTTTGATGAGTATGAAATAGAAGACAAGTTAAACACTAGAGTAGTAGCTAGAGAAACGGCCAGGCAAGTAGCTATAGAGAAAGCAGTAGATCTGGTTAACAAGTTAATTGGTATTGCTATGGGAGATGAGTGTCCCAGTAATCCCGTTCTGGCAGGCGTTCAGCTAGGAGCTATCAAAGAAGCGCTCTCCCTTGCTGGTGTCGCAGCATCAAAGAAAAATGCAATAGATGTTAATGTTAACCATAATCAGACTGTGGTTAATAGGAGGCGAGTTATACAGGAACTTACCTCTAAGCCTAATGTTCGTGATGCCATGAGGCTGATAGATGCAGAACTATTACCTGAAGGTGACTAGCAGGAACCTACCGCTCTCCATCGAGTGGGGTCAAAGCACTTTTTGACTAGGCTGTTTCCGCTTTCCTCATCCAGAACTGCCAGAGTAAGTAGGCCCTCAGTGTCTAGTTCTCCAGTTACTTTTATTCTTAGGTCCAGGCTTTCCGAGGAGAGTCTTGCTATAGATGCAACGCAAAATTCAAACATGGCATCATTAGTAAGTATAATTCCATTCATTCTGAGAATTTCATTGAGTTGTTTGATTGGGTCTGGTGTTGTCATGGTATCTCCTTTTTTTTTGGGATTAAAAAGACGAGGGGTGTGGCAGATTCAAACATCTGTCACTTTCGGTCCCCCTCGGACCTAGCCTGTAGCAATGGTTACATACAAAAGTAAATCAGACCTAAAACTTCTGGTCGAGGTCCATTCTATGCCCAACAAACCCCTTCCTCTACATTGCGACAGGACTTTTCATCAGGAGTCGAGGAAGTAAACGCAGACATATTAGGAATAACATTACTTGATTCTTCTGGCCATGTTAGATACACAATTACTTGTTATGGCAAACATAATATGCTCAGAAGACATCATTGATGATAGTTGGCGGATAAACATTGATACTTATGCGCACCGACTGAGCAATGGGCGTTGGTATCCCTATCCTTATCTAGTGGCCCTCGCAAACCAAGTTCAGGAAGCAATCATCAATGGCAACTCTAGGATTATTATCCAAGCGCCCCCTCGCCATGGAAAGTCAGAGTTTATATCTAGGTGGGTTCCTACATGGTATTTGGATATGTTCCCTGAAAAGAGAGTTATGCTCGCATCATATGAAGCGACGTTCGCTGCCACCTGGGGGGCAAAGGTTCGCAATGAACTGATGACCAATGAAGAAACCTGGGCAAAGGTTCGTCAGGACAAAAAGGCTTCTAATGACTGGCTCACAATGGAAGGCGGTGGAATGGTCACCGCTGGTGTTGGTGGACCTATTACGGGTAGAGGATTTGATCTAGGCATTATAGATGATCCTGTTAAGAACTGGGAAGAAGCCCAATCTGCGGCAGGTCGTCGGAAGCGTAGGGCTTGGTTTGATTCTACTTTTTATACAAGAGGTGAACCCGGTTCCACTATTCTGGTTTTAATGACCAGATGGCACGAAGATGACTTAGGGGGATACCTAGTTGACGAGCACGCTGACGACTGGCAAGTAATAAGACTGCCTGCTCTTGCAGAAAAAGACGATCCGCTTGGAAGAGAAGAGGGAGAGGCCCTGTGTCCTGAGAGATATTCAAAGACTGTTCTTCATAGAATAAGAGACGCTGTTGGTACTTCTGTTTGGCAATCTCTTTATCAACAGTCTCCTGCCCCAGACGAAGGTCTTATTATTAAGAAAGAGTGGTGGCAGCATTACACTGAGACTCCACAACTAGAAGAAATAATACAGTCATGGGATATGACATTTAAAAACACCAAGGACTCAGACTTTGTTGTTGGACAGGTTTGGGGTCGGGTTGGTGCAGACAAGTATTTACTAGACCAAATAAGGGGAAGGCTTTCATTTGTAGACACCTTAGAGGCCATAAGGGACTTGTCTAGGCGGTATCCTATGGCCCATGCCAAGATAATTGAGGATAAGGCTAATGGTCCTGCCGTCATATCTGCACTCTCTTCTGAGATAACAGGCATCATTCCATATAATCCCAGAGGCTCGAAACTTTCTAGGGTTAATGCCATATCTCCGCAGATTGAATCAGGAAATGTCTATTTGCCTTTGTCTTCAACTTATCCTTGGGTGGATGATTATATATATGAATGGTCTGTCTTTCCGAATGGGAAGCATGACGATATGGTTGACGCCACGTCACAAGCTCTAATAAGATTTGGGTCATCAGGGTCTAATATATTTATGGGAAGAGCATAAATAATATTTTTTTATCCTGGTGTTTTGGAAATTTATAATTTATCTGTTAACGTAGCATTGCTGAAAATGCTTTCATGTATGTAAGTTAACTAACATGGCAAACAATTTATAATATGTCTTGGTTTTCAAGAATCTTTGGACAGCGCTCTGCCAAACAGCTTCCTCCTTCCTCCATCCCACCCCAGGGTACGGCGAATAATTTATTGGCTGTACTGCCGAGTAGTTATGCTGCTCAACTAAAATCCGCCTCCCTCTCCGAGACAATTGCCACCAGTAAAATAGGGAAGCCTGTATGGTCTGACTGGAATGTATCTACAGCTATAAAAGACGGTTATAAGTCTTCGACTTGGGCGTTTGCCTGCATATATCGTCTGGCAAAAGCTGTAGCCTCTGTCCCCTGGATTGTAGAACGCGGTTCGGACCAGAACTGGCTTCCTGTTGATGGACATCCCTTGGCAGATCTGGTGAATAGTCCGAATCGGTTCTGGTCCAGGCAAGATCTTCTTGAGAGAATGGTTATATTCTTATGTCTCTCAGGTAATGCAGTAGTCACAAAGTTAAGAGTCAGAGGTGTGCCTGCAGAGCTATGGCTATTAAGTCCAGATGCAGTGAAGCCTATACCTGACGAAAAAGTCTTTATTAAAGAGTATCAAGTATATAAAGAAGGTAAACTCTACCGAAGGATGCCTGCAGAAGATGTTGTGCATGTACAGTTTACCAATCCCGCTGATCCTTATTGGGGTCAGGCTCCATTACAGGCAGCAGGGAAAGCTGTTGACACAGATGTTGAAGCGTCTAACTGGAACAAGAGCGCTCTTCAGAATAGAGCAGTCGCTGATGGTGCCTTTGTATTTAAGAACATAATCAGTCAAGACCAGTTTGACAATGCTAGGCAAATGATTCGCGATCAGCATGGTGGATCATCTAATGCTAGACTTCCTTGGATTGTGGGTAGTGATGCTAGTTGGCACCAGATGAGTTTCAGTCCTGTAGACATGGACTACTTAGATTCGAGAAAGTTTAACCGAGAAGAGATCTGTTCAGCCTTTGGTGTGCCACCTGCTCTTATCGGTATTATGGATAATGCTACTTTAGCTAATATAGAAACAAGCAGGCAGATCTTCTGGGAAGATACTGTGATACCGCTTCTTACTGATATCAGGGATGCCTTTAACAGGGCATTGGTTCCAGAGTTTGGTGAGACAGGTCTCCGGCTTAACTTTGACATTAAGCATATACCTGCCAATCATGCCTTGTTTAAGCAAAACGTAGATACTGCTTGGAAACTATGGAACATGGGCATACCATTTAATATGCTTAACCAGAGGCTTCATCTTGGGTTTGATGAGGTTCCTGGTGGAGATGATGGTTATCTGCCAGCCAACATGTTGCCTGTTGGTTCAGAAGAGGCTGGCAATGGAGACGCGCCACAGGGAGATAATCTTCGTGGCGAACTGGGTGAAATTTAAACGAGGGCATAAGATGTCTGATTATTTTGTAAAATCTGCCCCCTGCGATATTAAGGCCAATAACTCAAAGAGAATTATTGAGGGCCATGCTAGTGTTTTTGATTTTGTTGACCATGACAATGATGTGATTCTTGCTGGTGCGTTCCAGAAAACTATTGAAGAACGACTAGGCAAGGGTCTTATTAAATTGTTGTGGCAGCACTCAGATCCGCTGGGTATGCCCATCAAGATGGCTGAAGATGGAAAGGGACTGCACTTTGAAGCTAAGATTTCTAAGACACGCCTTGGAGATGATGCTCTAGAACTTATCAACGATAGAGTTGTTGATAGAATGAGTATCGGTTATAGGGCTAGTGTTTATGAGTTTGACGAGAAAACTATGGTTAATGGGCATCCGGTTAGACTGATCAAGGAGATTGATCCGTTGTTCGAGATTAGCCCGGTGACCTTTGCGGCAAATGAGATGGCCACTATTAACAACTTAAAGAACTTGAGTCTTCTTAGTAGTAGGATTTCTCCTGTTGTTGTTGAGAATAAAAGCGATACATTGCCAATAGCAGACAGAGAACTTGAATGGGATTCGGATGAAGCCATTAAAAGGATTCGTGTCTGGGCTGGTGCAGAAGAAGCACCTAACGAGAAGTATGCTTCGGCATTCTTATGGGTAGACGAAAAAGATAAAGAGCACTTTGGTGCGTATAAGTTACCTGTTGCTGATATAGTTGACGGAGAGCTTAAGGCTGTGCCAAGAGGTGTTTTTGCTGCCGCGGCATCTGTTCAAGGTGCTCGCGGTGGACTAGATGTACCTGATAGTGACTTAGATGAAATTAAAAAATTAATTGCTGAATATTACAATGAAATGAGTTCTGTTTTTGAAGATGATGATATCATTGTCCCTTGGCAGAAATCTCTAGAATGGATCCACAGTACAGTATCTCTTATTGCTGATGAGGCACCCAGAGTTCTTACTGATGGCCAACGAAAACTACTTTCTGATTTATCGCATAGAGTAGGTTGTATACTAGAAGCCTCACCTGTGCAAACGGGTGAATATGTAGAAGAGCTTGCAGCATTTGCGAGCGAGAGACTTAATGAAATCCTAAGGATTGGGAAACAAAATGTCTGATATTACTAAAATTAAAGAAACATTTGCGCAAGCTACTGAGGAAATGAAGGGTCTTATTGAGACTCAGAATGTTGAACTCAAAGAGCTTGGAACTACAACTGATGACACCTCTAAGAAGATGAACGATGTTACATCACTTTTAGAGTCTGTTAACGCAGAGCTTATTAACGCTCAAGGTCGCATGGATGAGTTTGAAGCTCAGACTAAGCGACACGGTGCCACTGGCGCTCCTGCTCACAAGTCACTTGGTGATCTGGTGACTAACTCTAGTCAGTATAAGAGCATGATGGATGCTCCTGGTCGTTCAAGCACTGATGGTATTCCCGTTGGTTCTTTTGACCCATACATCCGAAATGCTTTTGGTATGAGCCAGAAAGCCCTTTCATCTGCAGCCGCCTCCGCAGGAGACGCTGCATTCCCTGAAAGAGTTTCAGAGATCATGGGTGATCCCCTGTATCCTCAACGACTTAGAGACCTGATGGTGGTTAACCCCACTGCTAGTGGATCTGTAGAGTTTGTGCAGGAAACATTGCATAACCCAATTAAGACTACTGTGTCTGCCGTAACTACCGCCCAGGAAAACTTGAAATTCACCTTAACGAACCCCAACGGGTTTTATGTAGGCCAAACGATTACCATTGGCGCTGCAGGTTCTGTACGTGGTTCTGGCGTAATTAAAAGCATTACTAGTGGCTTGGTAGAACTGGTAGCGGGAATGGATAACAACGCTGAAGTAGATGACGCAGTATATGCAGAGTATCATGGTGGTACAGATGAGCTTGGACTTAAGCCAGAGGCTGAGTTCACTTTCGACCTTATCACAAAGAGTGTTCGTACACTTGCTCACTGGCTGCCATCATCACGTCAGATTCTTGATGATGCTCCTGGTCTTGCTTCTTACATCAATACGCGCCTCATGGAGAGTTTGATTCTTTCTGAAGAGCGTCAAATCCTTTATGGAAATGACGGTGCTGGTGAACTTGATGGTATCCTGAAAAACTCAGGCATCCAGACACTTACTGGTGCTTCAGAGGCGAAACTGTATCAGGTCAGAAAGGCTATGACTAAAGTGTCATTGTCTCACTTCCCTGTTGACGCGATTGTCGTACATCCGACCGACTGGCAGGACATTGAACTTGCCCAGGACGATGACAAGCGTCTGATCTGGTCTCAAGTGCCTAATGGTGGTGAGATGCGACTCTGGAAAGCGCCTGTTGTCGTTAGTTCTGCTATTGACGCAGGAACGGCACTTGTTGGTTCATTCCGAATGGGTACTGCCCTTTGGGATAGAGAGCAATCACAGGTACGAATTAGTGAGCATCACAGTGACTTCTTCGCTAAGAATATGGTTGCTGTACTTGCAGAAGAGCGTTTGGCTCAGACGATTTATCGTCCGTCAGCATTCTGTAAACTCACATTTGGTTGATAGCTAGCTAAAGGAGAATTACCTTGGATAAAGTAATTAGAAATATCCCTAATCAAGCACCGCAGGTGAAGGTGATTACTCTTAGAGCTTGTCGTAATGCACAAGGGCAAAAGGTTGGTGAGGGCGTGGAGCTTTGGCTCCACGACCTTGCCGCCGATGCCTATGTGTCTACTGGTAAGGCAAAGTTTGCTAAAGTAAGCGAGGCTCCTGAATTAAAGAAGGAGACTAAGGCAAAACCCAAGCCTGTTGCCAGTAAGCAGGAGAAGCCGGAGAAATCATACAAACCTAAGGCGTTTAAGAAACTTAAGAAGAAGTCTAAGAAGGGTAAATAATTAATGGCAAATAAAGTAACTGCCACTGATTGGGATGACTATGAATCCAAAAAGGATCCTTCGATGTACGGATCAGAGGTCCAGTCCCGAAAGACTTTAGTTACTGATTTATCTGTATGGTGGGTGTCTGGTCTTACTGGTAAGACCTACACCACACTTGCAGATGCAAAGAGTGCAACGGAAGAAGAGTAAATGGCAACTGTAGTATCTAGTCTTAGTTTAAATAGAGACACAGAACTTAAGCCTTATCTTGGGTTGGATACGTCTGACACTTCCGAGGACACATATTTAGATTTTCTGATATCTGCTGCTAGGTTAGCGGCTGATAATTATCTTAATAACCCGTTTACTGATGCTGCTGGTGCAGACATTGCTATACCGGATCAAGTTAAACTAGGGGTTATGAAGTGGATACTGCAGGAGTACCAGAACAGATTACCAGGCGTTAACTTTGAGAAGGCTGGTGATCTAATGATTAAATACAACGGCGACACCGAGTCTCCCGATGAGGAGATACAGGAAAGATATTGGGCACCATACAGATTACTTCCAGGTGTTTAGATGGCACGAGCGAAAGTATCATTTAAGGAAGTAGATCGAGGCTGGAAAGGTTTATTAAAGAACTTGGAAGGCGAAGGATCGGGTAAGAAAGGCGTATCCCAGTATGCCAAGGTTGGCTTTCCCTCCGAGACAAGCACTTCTGGGGTTCTAATCAAAGCCACCGCCAACGAGTTCGGTGTCCCAATTAAGAATATACCTGAAAGACCATTTATGCAGAGAACCTTCGACGAGAATGAGTCGAAGTATACAAATATACTTGTGGAGCAAAGCAAGAAATTAACTGATCCGAAGTCGGCTGGCATAAATGTAAAGACTCTTTTGGTCGGATTGGCCAAAGAAGTGGAGACAGATATAAAGCATACAATAGTTAGCTCAAGATCATGGGCAGAACCCAATAAGCCATGGAAAGAGATCATGGGGAAAGGTCATCTTCCGCCACTGATACTGAGTTATGAAATGTTAAACTCCATTAGTTCCTTTATGACAAGTGAAAGGCCGACTACCTTCCCAGAAGAAAGAAGGTCAGGCTTTACTAGAGCAATGAGTTCCCTTAGAGGGAATATTGCCCGAGGAAGTCGTTGGTCAAGAAATAACGTGTTTAGTCCGCTATCACAAAGAATCAGGAGAGGCCGGTCTACGGCAGATATTTACAGCAGTTACATGAGAGCAGGCGGCCTCTATGATAGCCCCCGAGGAATGCTGAAACGAGCGATTGGTTATGGGGTTGAGATGACCCGTGGTTTCATGGACACGTCATATGCGCATCAGGCTATGAAGGATTATGGGTCCTATTTGGGTGGTTCTGGAATTAATCTCAGGATAGACCACGCATCTCGTTGGCTAGATGATAATGCCGGTTCTTTTTCTGCTATTAGCATACGACCTGGCGAGGATTGGTACTGATGAAAGTATTAGGATCAAAGCCATATACGGTTACTAGGTATGCTGCTGTTACATATACCAGCCATAGGCCAGTGGCTGCAGTGGAATCAACATTCACAATACACGCATCCGTCCAGCCATTAAGCGGCGATGAAGTGCAGTTGCTGGGCCTGGGTGACAGGGTAAGAAAAACCAGGAAAGCCTATACTGCTACGCTTCTCAGGACAGTAGACGAGGCCGCGGAAAAACCGGCTGATGAAATTTCTATTTCTGGCACAACTTATGAGGTACATTCCGTTGAGACACAGACTGCAGTGATACCGCACTACAAAGTAATTTTAATGGCGAAGCAGATATGAGTTTAACCACTGAACAATTGAGGCAGGCTTTTGCTGGATGGTTTGCGGAAGCATCAGGATTGGATGCCAACAAGGTTCTGCTGGGTAGCGGTGAAGATGGCCGTGGTCCCAGGAGATCTAAGCCATATGCTATGATACAGATGTCAGCATCTGCCATAGAGATAGGTCAAGATGCAATATGGCCATCGATAACTGAATCTTTTACTGCAACCAATACGATTTGGGCATATAGACATGCTGTTGCTAATGTGCAGGTATATGGAACAGGGGCAGCAGATTACATGGAGAGTGCTAGAATTGGCATGATGAAGCAGACGTTAAAGGATCTTGCCATAGATAGTGGCATGGAAATAATTGACTGTTCTGCTATAACGGATTTGTCTGGTTTGCTGGACACTTCTTTTGAGGAGCGTGCTGCTGCGAGTTTTAGAATAGAATACCTTAACTCATATTCTGAGGCTGATGCTGGTAGTATTACTACGGTCACCGCCACTGAGACCCTTAAAGAAGGAGACAGGACGGTGATAACAGAAACTATAACAGTGAGTGATACATGAAAATATTAAACAAAGGCCAGAATAGTATGTCCGTTGGTGGTAAGTACCAACTTAGACCTGGAGAGATAACCGACATAGATGATAAAGACTGGAAAGAATTATATAAGTATCCGTTTTATCAAAACATGGTTGCCACAGGTGAATATGAGTTGCTTGGTTCTAGTAAAAAAGAAGACAAGGTGGAGGAAGAAATTGACTCTCTTTCTTCTTTGAATTGGAATAAGGCAACAGATTTAGTAGAGTCTACACATGATAGCGAGCTTCTTAGTCGTTGGGCGAAGAAGGACAAAAGACCTTCTGTACAAAAAGCGATTAAGAATCAATTAGAAACACTTAATGCAGAATAGGATAATATAAAATGCCACTAGATAGCATTATAGATTTAAGTATTAGTCTTGATGCCCCAGCAGTTACTAAGGCCGGTCTCGGCACGGTAATGATTGCGGGGACTAACGCAACCTTCTCCGATCAGGTAAAAACATATTCCACTACTGCTGATATGTTGACTGACGGATTTACAACATCTCACTATGAGTACAAAGCAGCTAACGCCATCTTTTCTCAGAGTCTTAGACCGGCCTCAGTAAAGGTTGGTAAGATGGCAGCATTTACTGCACACACTGTGTCTGTAGCAGTTACGGCTGGTGGGACAGGAGATGTTTTCGGTATTTCCATTCATGGGGGTACAGTGTCTCAGTACACACAGGGCGGCAGTGATGCCGCTGCTGACATTGTGACTGGCCTTGTTGCCCAGATCAATTCAGATTATGATGACTTCACTGCAACTGCAGATTCCACTGTAGTAAAGATTGCTGCAGATAATGCTGGAGAATCAGTTACATTGTCCTTGAGCGGCACATTCGCCTCTGGAACAGTGGCAACTCATATGGTTGCTACTGATTTTGTCGCCAACGCTGGATACCAAGAGCGACTTGCTACAATATCTGATGCAGACTCAGACTGGTACGGTTTGGTCATTCAGCATAGAGATGAAGTTAGTATCATTGAGGCTGCTACATATGCAGAGGCAAACAGGAAACTGTTCTTTGCTCAAAGCAACGATGCAGACATTAGAACTTCTGCTACAACAGACATTGCTTCTAGGCTTAAGAGTCTTTCAAGGTTTAGAACTTGTTTGCTTAGTTATACTGATGATGCTGTTGCCGCTGAAGCTGCTTGGCTGGGATTCTTCCTGGCAACAGACCCTGATGCGAGAACAACTATAGCAGCCTTTAAGACGCTCTCAGGCGTCTCCATTGACTCTACCCTTACAACATCCACAGAAACAGTCATGGAGGGCAAGAACGCCAACTACTACGGTTCTCTGGGTGGAATAGGTGCAACACATAATGGTAAAGTCGCAAAGGGTGAGTGGGTTGATGTAGTCCTGACAAGTGACTGGACTTATTTCAGATTGTTAGCAGACCTGCAAAACCTGTTTCTCAAATACTCAAACCGAGGAATTAAGATTCCATATACTGATGCTGGCATCGCCTTGTTTAAGGGTGTTACCACTAGCAGGTTGCAGAAGGGTACAGACGTTGGTCACTTTGCTGCTGACCCAGCCTTTACAGTCACAGTACCCGCTCGTGCTGACGTTACAACTGCAGATGCCGCCAATAGGCTGCTTACATATTCATTTCAAGCACAGTTGGCTGGTGCCATACAATCGACTTCGATTGCTGGTACTGTTGCTGTTACACTTTAATTATAGGAGGATTGAGTAATGCCAATCTTAAATTCGGTATTTGGAAATTATCTAAACACCTATAACCTAAAAAACGTATCTGTCCAGATTGGTGGTGTTGCGTTGTCTGGTTTTGGTGAAAACGACGCAGTGTCAATTGATGCTGCAGAAGAAATTTGGACTACATCTGTCGGTGCAGATGGAGAGGTTGTTCGCAGCAAAAACAATAATGCAACGGGAACTATCACCATTACATGTATGCAGACCAGTGGTGTTAACGAAATATGTGAAAACATTAGATTGCTGGACGAAGCAGCAGACCAGACTGGATTGTTCCTGCTGCCTATAATTATTTTTGATGAGCATAGGAATGAGACTATTTCGTCTGAACAATGCTGGCTGATGAGCCATCCTACTCGTTCTTTTGGTAAGAGGGTTGCAGAGCGTGAGTTCGTGTTTGCTGCGCCTAATCTTAGCATCACTCGCGGTTCCATCGGTAATGTGAAGTCTATGCTTGCCGAGGCCGTGGTAGGCTCTTAGCAGGGACAGTAGAAACAATTAATCAGGAGTAATACATGCGTAAATCTGAAGAGCGTTGCTTTGTAGATGCAGACGGTAACGAGCAGGTATATAAGGTTACACAATTCCCTGGCGAGGAGGGATTTAACCTATTACCTGAAATAGTGGAAATGATAGGAGACTCATTGGCAAAGTTGGCTACAATGGGAAACTCCGGTGGTGGAGATTTTCTGGATCAAGAAATTGATGCCAGCCTGTTGGGTGAAGCACTTACTGTATTTTCTAAGAAGATAGCAGAAAAAGGCGGAGCGGAATTTATTAAGAAACTCTTAGCGGGCACTACTAGGAACGGCAAAGAGTTTAGTAAAATGGGCATAAGCAGTAATCAAACTTGGTCTTTTAATGAGGCATTCACTGGAAATTATAGTGAGATGTTTCGTGTAGTAGCCTTTGTCTTGGAGGCAAACTATAAGAGTTTTTTGTCTGGAAGTCTTACAGGGATTCTGAACCCCCTCCAGAAGGATCAGTAAGACAGTCCCCAGGCACAGAGTTTCTTAAGAAAGCGGCAACCAAGGCAGGAGTTAATTGGTGGATCTATCAAGCCTGGAGGATTGGTAGGGATTCACTGATAGAGATACAAAGTGACTGGTCAGTTGACGATGTTATTCGTGCTATTGCATTCCAGGAATGGGAAAATGAGATGACTGCTCTACATGCGCCACAGCCGCCAAAGGTTAACAAATGATTGTTAGAGAGTTAATCACAGTATTAGGGTTCGAGGTAGACAAGAGTAAGCTGAAAGATGCTGAGGCTGCCTTAGATCAGTTCAAGTCTAGCGCCGCCGACGCAGGCGGTGAAACAGCCAAGTTAACCGACAGAACTAAGACTCTATCAAATCACTTAAGTCGCGCTGCGCGTGTCGTTGTTGCATTTGGTGCTGTCAGAATGTTTGGGCGGATGATTGCTGAAGTTGGACGTACCAATATGGAGTACGAGCGACATGAGGCAATACTTACAACCCTTCTAGGAACACAGTCAGCCTCTGCTGCTGCATTTGAGCGTATTGTAAATTTTGCAACCAGAACGCCATTCGGCATTGACGAAGTTACCAATGCGTTCACGAGACTTAATATAGCATTCGGGGACATGCCCTGGGAAGAAATGCAGGGTCACTTACAGGGTCTGGGAAATGTCGCCGCCGTTATGGGCCATGACATAGGAGATCTTGTATATGCTATACAGAGAGCATCTGCAGGCCAGACAAGGCGTTTGTCAAATATTCTCAATACAATGGTCAGGAAGACCTCACGGGGAATACAGTTCACCTTTAGAGGCCAAGATTTTACGTTTGAAGGTCGCGATGGACAGGATGCCCTTCAGGCCATATTCAGGGGGATAAGCACGGATTTGGGTGGACCTGAAGGTCTTCTTGGCGGAGGCATAGACAGGATCATGTCAGCCTTGCCGGGTCAGTTTGGGTTAGTCAAACAATCCATAATGAACTTCTATCGAGATCTAGGATCGGGAGGTCTATCCCGAAGCATGATGGATAACCTAGAAATACTTACTAGGTTATTTGACAGAACGATAGAGGGAACGGATGACGTAAATGAGGGTGTCCTGTCATGGCGTCAGAATCTTGGAAACCTGCTATCTGGACCTATAAGGCTTTTAAATACTGCGCTGTCTACTATCATATTCTTGGTGTCTGGTCCATCTGCCGCAGCCTGGATCGCGTTATTTGAACTTATTTATATTGGTATAGGCGCGAAGGCCATACAGTTTCTGATTGGTGGTCTAGTTTATATCGGCGCTGCGTTAAAGGTTGTTGTCGCAGGTGCGCTGTCGTGGTGGGGGGTATTGGTCCTTGCCGCTATTGCTATCCAGGACATCTGGATGGCATTAACAAACAATGAAGCCAATACCGCCACCAGAAAGCTCTTGTCATTTTTGACGGGAAGCGAGTTCCAGGCACAACAACTAATAGATAAGATTAGGGGTCTTGGTAGTTCGATAATAGATTTCTTCAGAAGTCTCTATGGCTTGGATTTCATTTCACCCTTTGCGGGTTTCTGGGATGGCTTAATACCTGACTTTGGAATTATAGATACAGTCATAGAGTTCTTCAGAGAGTTTGGAAGCCGAGTCATACCCACCATTCGTGGTCTTAGAGACAGGGCGCTAGAGGCTATAGGCATAACAGACAATAATCTGGAAGGTCGTACTCCCTTAGACACTCCAGCGCCTATGCCCCTTCCCAGTGTTGAGGACATGACTGAGCCTAGAGGCAGCCTTTGGGACTCTACGCGAGAGTTCTTTGGGAATACTAGCCGTAAGTTGATGAATATGGCCTTTGGATTACCGCCAGGAATCAACATGGATGTCATCGAGAACATAGGACACCATCCAGGGACATCCTCTCTCGGTCCAAATGGTGGAATGAACATTCAATCAATTATTAATATAGAGAAAACTAATGCAACACCGGAAGACATTAGCGATGCTGTTGCAGAGGGCATAGGTCGTGCAGCCTATAAACTGTCACCGCAAGGTGTATTCCAGAACACTAGCACCGTAGCTACTACATAGGAAAATAAATGTACGCTTACCATCCTTCTGAGTTTCCTTTTTCTGGCGACATACCTGGACGATCTACCATAGGTACAGTCACAAGGTATTTCACAGGCCTCGCCCCAGATGACCCTAATAACGTATACTCGGACCCACCCTCTGACCGAAACAGGGGAGTGCTTAGGGCAAATTCTAAAACGGGACCGTGGATAGTCCAATCATCTCTCTCAGAGTTTCTGGCTCCTAACTACTTCAGCCCTCTCACTACAACGCCTTGGGCATATGTTAACTTTGATGCTTCTTTGAAAGAAGAGCATCACGAGAAAGTAACGACAACATCATACCCAGTAGAGTATGGTGTATCTATATCAGATCACGCTTACAGGGAGCCTACAACACTCAACCTGTCCGTGCTTGTTAGTAACACACCCATATCTCCTGCAGCGATAGCAGAATTAAAGCAGAGTCCTACTACTACAAGACATATTGAGAAGTATGATGCGTTAAGGCGCATTATGTTCGACAGAGAGTTAGTAAGTGTACTGACTGGTTTCAGGTGGTATGAGAACATGATGATAGTAAATGTCTCAGTGCCAAGAGATGCTGGAATTTCGAGAAATTCATCTATAATAGATATTTCATTAAAAGAAATAATAACAGTTTCTACTGACAGCGTATATGTAGACCCTAGCCTTATGGCTGATGATGTCAGTAATGGAGCAAGTGAAACTTCATCTGAACAGGTCGCTGAAGAGGTGGATGAAGAGCATGAAGAATCTATATTCTTCTCTGGTGGGGAAATGGTCTTCGAGGAGCTTCCAGCAACTATTAGGGGTTGGTTCGGTGGAGATTGAACAATGAGTAAATGTGTAAATGAAGACATATAAAATACAAGTTAACAATGCTTCACCAACTCAAGAGATATCGGTAACGCTGGATGGTGTTCCATTCTATATAAAGTTGAGTTATCTGGATCGTCCGGGAGCATGGTATATGTCTGTTCTAGATGGCTCCAGAACCATGCT
>VTLG01001872.1_pt1 | contig 20793 bp, 15 predicted proteins | sample 4694571 | NCBI WGS metagenome assembly VTLG01 (sample SAMN12604809, study PRJNA352737) | marine metagenome | biome: ENVO:00000447; feature: ENVO:00000209|ENVO:00000569|ENVO:01000036; material: ENVO:00002151; isolation source: viral sequences binned using virsorter ... | reverse complement strand
AATAAATTGACATGATACAAAACTTCCCCACCAGCTGCTTCCATTCATTGCTATACTTGATTGCGCTTCTGTTAGTTGAGTACCAGCAGCATTATCCACAATTGCATAAGCATATCTAACATTAGAAGTAGAAAACCAGTGCATTTCATAAGTTACATGCCACCAACCAGTACTAGGAAAAGTCCAAACACCACTAGATTGAGACATTCCAGTTCCTAAATTTCCACTATTAGGAGCAGTATCAACCCTTTCCCAATTAGAAGTAATAATATCATTTCCATCTCCTAATGTAGTAGCTGCATTAAGTCTCCATTGATCTATTTCTGTTAGTCCACGACCAGCGGCTTTAGCTGCAGTTACTGCATTAGCAGCAATCATATCTGTATCTACTATACCGTCTGGTAAACCACCAACGGCTAATCCTGCGATAGTATTTGCACTACCGTTTAATGTTAATGCCATTAACTTGCTGCCTCCGCTGTATTTGTTTCAGCCCATTTCAGGTATTCAGCATAATCTGTATTACCTTCAGCGAAAGGGATTGTTAAAAATCTATTACCACCACATGCTTTGAATACAAAATCAGGTTCAGTAGCAAAATCGCTTTTACCTAATTTATAAATTGGATTTGTTGGATATGCCATGTTATAACTCCGCTGAAAAGGCTACATAAGCACTTGCATTATTAGATCTTATGCTCGTACCATGACCTTGTGTAAATGAACTATCAGTTGCTGCACTAGCCCAATATGCAGTTTTTCCTGAATTTTGATGAGATATTGCTCCATCAAAGTAAGCAACAGCATTATCTGAATAAACAGCATAATAGTTAGAACCATTTGTATGATCTAGAGTTGGATTTGCTCTCATTTCTACAGGGAATCTAATATTCCAATTACAAGCAGTACTTGTATTCATACGACCTTCTCCTATTATATCTGTTGTATTTCTTCCTCCAGCAAAATAGTAATAGCGTTGGCATTTAACAAGCTCGTCTCCATAGCTCCTGTGCTCAAAGTCAGTTGCATAATCTCCTACTTCAAGTTGAACACCAGTCACAAAGAATTCATTACTCGTTGAATCAAAGAAATTAGATTGACCAGTTACACCTTTTTCTCCAGTAGCTCCCCATGTGGTTGTAGCACTGTTGACTTTGCTAGATCCAGCGGCTAAAAAGAAAAATAGTTGTAATCCATAACCGTTATCATTTCTGATTGAAATAGCTGTTTGACCATCAAAAGTCATCGTGAATTTTTGCCACGTTGAAGTTGGTGTAAATGTCCGATGCTGAAATCGATCATTTCCGCTTACATCATTATGACCAATACAGACAGAATATGTATCACCACTATTAGCTGCATTTGTTTTTGCCCAAAAAGAAAGGGTTGTTTTTACTGCATTAGCTGTACCTGTTTTTAAATGCTGGAGATCTTGACCTTCAATTCTATAGCGTAGTACTGCATAATGAGTAGCACTTATAGTTGCTTGAGCTGTACCACAAGATGCTTCAAGACTAGATGAAAATCCGTCAGGGGAGTCCGTTGACTTTGCTATATGGAAATAATCACTTCCAGTTAAACTGAAGTTTCTACCCCAACGATCAGCAGTATAATCATAGGCAATAGTATAAGGACCGTTACCTCTCTGCCAAATGTTCATCGCACCATTGATTATCAAATTTCTATTACCGGGAGGTGGGTTAGTAATCTTAGCGGTAGCTGTACCATCACTAGCCAATGTAATCGCATCACTTGATGCTGATGTGTGGCGTATTGTATCTACTTTTAATTGACTCATCCTGCTATCTCCATTGCGTAAAAGTTTACTTTAGGACCAAATCCAGAATCAGTATTAATAGAAATAGTATTGTCGTATGTACCACTATATCTACCTGCTTGTAATGTATAAACTTGTGCACTTGTTGAACTTGGAGAGTCTAATCCAGTTATAGTTAAAACTTGTCCCCAATCATCACCACTTGCATCTATATTCGCTCCAACTCTACCCATTGTTAACATAGTGTCTGTTGTCTCATTCCATAATCCAATCATACCTATCTTATTAACCTGACTTCCTCCACTTAAAAACACTCCACCAGACCAATTGATAATAATTTTAGAACTTGTTGAGCTAGGTGTAATACTTAATGTAGGTCCAATATTAGTACCTTTATCGTTTGTCTGATCCCAGTTATCTGTAGTGGAATCATTCGTTGAACTAGTAGTTGAAACTACTTGGAGTATTGCTCCGGGAGTTGTTGTTGTTCTAAGTGTACCATTAGCTACATCAGGTAAAGTAATTTGTCTTGCGACATTTCCTGTTGTAGATGCTGGACCTACTAGACCAACACTACCTCCGCCTGAATCAGCGGCTATTTTTACTTCTGCCATTATGTATCTCCTAATCGTAAAAATGTCACATAAGTATAATTAGCAGAGGTAGCTCCATACGTTCTAACAGAACCACTATCAGATGCATTCATTACCATGAATCTACATTTATAATTACTTGTATCTTGTACATCAAATAGATATTGACATCCAGAATATACATAATTATGTGCAGAACCGTGTGCAAATAGTACAGGATAATGGTCTGCTGCGTCGTAGTTTGAAGAGAAATTATCTGTTGAACAACTTATTATAGTTTGAGTATAATCAACAAAAACATTATATGTACTACACAAACGTTCAAATCTTATATGCCACATTCCAGTAGCTGGAAATGTCCATATTCCAGAAGATACAGACATTGCTGTACCTAAAACACCGGGTGATCCATTATCTATTCTTTCCCAATTCGAAGATATGGGTTCTCCTTCTCCATCAAAAGAAGACGTTAATCTCCATTGATCTGCATATCCTATTGATCTTGCACCTGTAGCTTTAGCAGCTGTTACTGCACTAGCAGCCAACATATCTGTGTCTACTATTCCGTCGGGTAAACCTCCGACACTAACTCCAGTAAGACTACCGGAACCGTTAATTGTTATTGGCATAATTACACCACCGTCCAGTACTCACCGTCGCCAACTGTAACAGTGACTCCGTTGTTTATCGTAATAGGACCAAATGTTCCTGCATTCATATTGTTTGTAATAGTATAGTTAGTTGTTACTGTTGTACCATTCTCATGAAATACCTTATCACTTCCTCCACCTGTAGCACCTCCACCAGAAGCTTCAGCCCATGTTAGTCCTCCAGCTGCACTAGACTTAGCAGTTAAAACATAATCGTTAGTAGGTGAATTATCTATCTTAAGATTAGCTTCATCTACAATATCGTCAGCTATAACTGTAGCACCGTCTGCAGTAGAAGTAACTTCTCCACTATGATTAGGATGGACATAGTTATTAGCAGAAGCCGCAATACCGTCTAATTTAGTATGGTCAGCACTTGTAAAGTTTTCATCAGTTTGACTAGCAACAACAAAGTCTAAAGTACCGTCACTATCTTCATAAGTAACAGTGATTCCAGTTTCAGTGTTACCAGTAACCATTCCACCGACAAAATCTTCAACTTGCTCTTGTGTTAGTTGAGTATTCGTATCTGTAGATACAAGGTCAATGGTTCCGTCGGAATCCTCATATGTAGCAGTAATATTTGTTTCAGTGTTACCTGTAAACATTGCTCCTACTATATCTTGTACTTCTTCAGTACTAAGTTGTGTGTTAGTATCTGTTGGAGTAACCCATGAGTTATCTCCTCTTAAAAAGGTGGAACTAGATGCTGTACCAGTGGCTGACAGTTCGGCAACACCTACAGCATCATCTGCCATATCAGCATTCTTGACTTCACTGTCTTTAATGCCTTCTGATTTGATTTGTGTTAATGCCATTAGCTAATCACCCAACGTCCGTTTACAGTTACAGTGGCACTTAAAGTTATGGGACCGACACTGTGCGCCCCTTCAGTAGCTGCAATTGTATGTGCATTACTGATAGTTAAAGTGTTTTTATATATACACCCGTCTGCAGAAGATGAAGCTATACCTGTTAAAGCTGAACCATCACCAGCAAATTTTGTAGAAGTTAGAGTACCAGTACTTGGATTATAAGTTAAATCTCCATCAGTTTCTAATCCTACACTTGTATCAGCAGCAACTTCATTTTCTGCAAATATTATACAATTATTTTCGTTAGTACTTTCATTATCTACTAATTTAACGTGGTCAGCTGTGTTAGCAGTTCCAGTTGTATCTTGGTTCAGTGTTCCAACTACGAAATCTAATGTGCCATCTGAATCTTCATATGTCACTGTAATACCTGTTTCAGTATTACCAGTGAACATAGCTCCAACTATATCCTGAACTTGTTCAGTACTGAGTTGGGTATTCGTATCCGTAGAAACTAAATCTATTGTACCATCAGAGTCTTCATAGGTAGCGGTTATATTAGTCTCAGTATTACCTGTAAACATACCGCCAACTATATCCTGAACTTGTTCAGTTGTTAGTTGAGTATCTGTATTAGTAGTATAATTAGGTACTTGCCATGAACATGTTCCATCACCATCTATTCTAAGGAATTTAGTTGTACCAGATTCTCCTGTTGATAGGATTGCTGTACCTTCAGGTGTTGAAGTTACTGTTTGCCAAGTATTGTCACCTCTAAGGAATGTTGTATTACTTGCTGTGCCTGTTGCTGATAGTTCTGCAATACCAATAGCATCATCTGCCATCTTAGCATTAGTAACAGTATTATCACTAGGAGCACCTACACCAGCACCTTCTAAATATATAATGAAATCAGGATGTGCTGCTAGGTTTGCACCGAAATGTATACTAGATCCATCTATACAGAATCCATCATTAGATCCTATCGATGTACCAGTATTAGGTGCTTGGATTACACCTGCTACACTAATAAATAAAGTATTAGCTGCAGTAGGAGTTATTGCTGTTGTTGTACCTTTAGTAACTAATTCATAATCAGCTGAACCTGCAGAGAATGCTCCGCTTGCATTATTGTGTGCTTTAAGTTCTAAGTATTTAAAATCAGTACCACCACCAGAGATAGTGATAGTTTTAGTAGTACCTGAACCACTAGCTGTTACAGCTGAACCTACAAAGTTAAGTGTAGTAGCTGATGTTGATAGAGATGACCCTTCTTCTTGAACTGTTAGTGAAGTTGCAGCATCTGCCCAAGTTAAACCTCCAGTATTTCCAGATTGTTTCTGTAGATACTGACCATTAGAACCTGAGTTACTTATTTTTAAATTTGCTTCATCAACTACATCATCATCTATAGTCCAAACAGAACCTGAACTAGATACTACTATTTCTCCTTTGTCTCCATCTGAGACTGCTGGACCTGCTGGTCCTTGAGCACCTGTAGCTCCCTGAGCTCCTGTAGCACCTTGTGCACCTTGTGCACCTGTAGCACCTTGAGCTCCTGTTGCACCCGTAGCACCCTGAGCACCAGTAGCTCCTGTATCTCCTTTTGGTATAGTGAAGTTAAATGTAGCTGCTGATGATGATCCACTGTTTGTTACAGAAGCATTAGTACCTGCATTACCTGTTGTAGTTGATCCTACAGCAATCGTAGCTGCGGCTCCAGCGGCTCCTGTTGCTCCAGTCGCACCTTGCGGTCCTGTTGAACCTGTTGCACCTTGAGAACCTGTAGCTCCAGTACCACCTATTAATGTAGTAGCTGAACCCCATGCACCATTAGTTTTAGGTCCAAAGATATTATTATTATCTGTATCAATATAAACATCACCTTCTTTACCGAATCCTGCAGCTGGTGCTCCAGAACCATTAAGTGTTATATATTTAAATTTAGGGTTTGCAGTATCTCCTAATTCTTGAGCATGATATAAATCTTGATCTTTATTATTATTTAAATCAGATGCTCTATAAGCTGATCCAGATGCAAATACTGATTTAGCGGTAGTTATATCTGTATCTCTATAAAATAATATCTTAACACCATTTTTAGGAGCACCTGAGTTTTCTTGTGTATTTGTCTCTAATGTTGTAGGTGAACCTCCGAGAGCATTGAACTGGATGGATGTGGCTGTAGGGAATGTGTATTTAGTTGTCGCTAAAGTTGCACCATTCAGTGAAACTTTTACATCTTCTTCTTTAAAATATGGAAAGGAAAAGGTTAACTGAGCTTGCCCAACTACACCTTTTACACCATTTCCATCGTAATCAGTTGTTGAAATTGTTGAAGCCATTTATCATCCATTGTTTAGTATTTAATACAAGCTAATAAAGCTACGTTTCTTGGTCTTGTTTCTGTACCACCTTCTGATTCTACTGTTACTGCAATATCTACATCAATACCTGTATCAGCACTTGCAATTTGACTAGATGTAGCAGAAGATCCTCCATCTGACATATTAACATAACTATTAGCGTCAGCATCTGAAGAGTGAACTGTTAGGCTATGTGTATGTCCGGGATCATCTACATCAAATGCTACTGAATTATCATGTGCGTGTGATTTATAAGCTTCTGCCTGAGTAGATCTAATAGTTCTTCCACTATCTGTACCTTTACCATCATCCCAAGCTCTAATAAATTCACCTCGTAAATCAGGTACATTAGCACCAACAACAGCATATAATGCAGAGAAGTTAGCGTTTACTCCTTGAGTAGTACCAGTGCCATTAGCAATAGAATCCCCATTACATTTTAAATAACCTGTAGGGGCAGTTGAACCTGCATACCATATAACAGTACCTACTGGAGTTGAAACTACTGGATCTTCAAAAGCTGGAGGTGATCCAGCTCCTGTAGATGTTAATACTTGTCCGTCTGTTCCCGGACCTACTGCTACTGGATCTCCTGATGCATCATATGTAAGGATCTGCCCATCTGTACCACCTGCCATTTTAGCAAGAGTGACACTGTTATCTACTAACTCAGATGAACCAACAGAGTCTGGTTTTATTTCTGCTAATCCTACACTATTGTCAGCCATCATAGAGTGTTCAATAGAATTAGCATTGATAACCCAATCAGTATCGCTATTAACTGTTACATCATTCTTAGCACCCGTTGTAATACCACCTGATGTTACTGTAACTAATTTAGCTTCTTCAATAGCATATAATAATTGCTTTTGATTTTCATTTAGAGCATCTGCTTTTATAGATGAACCAGCTGAATAATCATGTTCAGCTGCAGTGATTGGTGTATCACGATAAAGTTTAACATTATCTGTACCTGCAGGTGGTGCAGTGACAAAAGTAACTGTAGTTCCAGAAATGCTATAATCAGTTGTAACATTTTTAGTCACACCGCCAACTGAAGCTTTTACGTGTGAATCTTTTAAAAATGGGAATGTAATACTAAAAGCTTTATTACTATTATTCCCATCATAACTTACTTCTGTTGCCATAGTTATTTAGCCATGTTTAGTGTTCCTTCTAAACCAGCATCTTTTAAAAGAGTTTCAAGATCCCCTTTTTGTTGATTTAGATTTGCATTCTGATAGTCATATTCACGTTGTCTGATGCCTGATTTCATAGGTTCAGGTAAGTTATTTTCAGCTGCTTTTTTAGCCTGAACAAAAGCCATTGTAAGTTCAGAATAAATATTTGCAAATTTACCTGTATCTAATATTTCAGAAGATATATTACCACGTCTTTGAGCTCTGATAATATTCTCAAATCCTTTATAAGTTATACCATCAGATCCTATATAAGTAAGATTATTAGCCTTCTTCATAATTCTCCTTATCTCTTTTTTATACCAACCCATCCTACCAATTTCAGTATTGATAGCTGTAATTTCATGATTCTCTAACATAGCACCATGTTGACTTGTTCTCATTATTGGAGCTGTATTAAATTCAATATCAATTAAGAATTGATTTTCTTTAGATGGTTTTTCAGTAATTTTAAAAGGAGATCTATTCCATACCCTTATAAACCAGTTAGTTTCATCTCCTATAGGATTACCATCTACAGGATCTACAACTGAAGGTAATTTTCTTGATGGATCAAAAGCATCTAACCAAGCATTTCTATTTCGTAATTGATCATCTAATTCTGAGCGTAATTGACGTAGTTGTGGAAATAAAATTTTACCTATTTCATTTCTACCACTACCTAATGGTACCAAATTATTAAGTATACCAGTTGCCCATCTAGAAGCTGCGGCTCCGTTACCTGATAAAACATCATGTAATGGTTCTAATTGAGATAATACACTTCTATTAGTAAATGCAGATCCAAATACAAAAGCTGATTTATTCAGTAAATCTTCCATTACTCCTGAACTTAAAGTATCAGCATTATCAATGATATCAACAGTTAGAGATAACCAATCTCCTAACGGACCCATCCATTCATAACTTATCTGTTTATCACTTCCGGGTGCTGAACATGATTTAGCTTTCCATCCTCTTCTTATTCTAGATCGTTGTACATTAGGTTGATAATGACCATTACCTGTACATCTATCATTTATAGCAGCAAATCCTGCCATAGTTACAAATAGACTGCCTAAGGCTGCTTTACCTTTAACTTCATTTCTAAGCATTTCAAAGGTTTCCATAGCAAATTCATCAACTGGTTTACCCTTACTTCTTAAGATGCTAGTTATTTCATCCATGGTAAATTCATTTAATTTCTTTCTACCTAAGGGTCCCCACATCTTCCAGTGATCATCAGATAGAATTCCTGCAGGACTCCATTTACCAAATGTATCTATAACGTTAGCTGATGTTCTAGGGAACCAAATAAAGGTTCTTGCAATTGGAAATCTTCTAATAAACCAATTCATACCATCAACAATAGGTGAGTCTTGGTTCAGTGCTATTTCACTAGTTGCTATATTTATTGATTCTTCATTAATCATATCATTAGAATCAAAGAAAGAATCATAGATTTCATTTACTGCTTTTTGAAAATTCTTATCAGTAATCTCTTCACCAGATTGAGCAAGTTTATTAAATGCTCTATATTTAGCTTCAGACATAGCAACAACTGATTTAGAGAATCCATCTAAACCTGTCATAACATTACTACCAAATCTAAGTAGTGGATCTTTTGATAATGCATCTAAATCATCAAAGATTTTAAGCATCATTTGACCACCATACTCTCCACCTTCAGCAGCAGCATCGGACCAAGCTCTCAAAGCATCTATACCTACTTCTGCTTCTCTTGCTAAGTCACCACGCATCATATAACTCATCTTTTCTGGATTTATAGAAGCCTTTCTAAAAACTAATCTCATATGAGATAAAGATTTCTGTAAAGTATCATCTAATGCAAAATGAGCTACCATAGCCTTCTTAGCTTTTGTTAAATCTCCACGCAGAACTGATCCTGTGACAGTAGCCATACCTTTTCCTAAAAGACCAGTTAAGTTACCGACACCTGCATTAAGTGGTGTAGACATGGCTGACAACATAGAGTTAAATATATTACTAAACATTGCCTTATTGATAATAGAAGGTACTTCAGGATTCCTATCTATAATAGCTTTTTTGAATACTGATAAATTCTCAGCAGCCCAGTTATGTAATTTACCTAAACTATCTATATTACCATCTGTCAATTCATTAGCTAATAATAGTGGTCTAAGGAAATCTGGATTTTCTCGTGCTACGGCTTTAAGTGTACTTGCCCATTCTTTAGCTTTAGGTATAAGTTCAGTTAATTTACTATCACTATTAGCAAGAATAGTATCAGCAGCTTGATTGATAATTTCTTTATCACCAGTATCTACAGCTTTTTGCCAAGCATTCATATGAGATAACATAGCATTAGCTTCGAAATTAGCAAGCCCCTTTTCTACCATTAAGACTTCTAATCTATCAGCCATTAAATCAATAGTTCTAACAACAGAATCACTACCATGCATCAATCTTGCACCCTCAGACATATCAGATATTTGACCAGCTTCTGATGTCACTAAATAAGCTTTAGCTTTTTGAACATCAAGGTCTAACATCTGTTGTTGTAACTGTTTAATAGCTTTAGTTATACCTTTTTTACCTACGATCCTTACAGCTGATTCATCTACTGAACGTTTAAATTCATCTAATATACCTAAGATATCATCAGTATCTAATCTTGGATTTAATAGTAAACCAGCTAATTTCTTACCAGCTCTATCCATCATTAGATTAGTGATGAGTTTATTAGATTTTAAACGTTTACTAAAATTACCACCATTTTTCAGTTGATCGGTTAGTTCAGATACAAGTGTTCTATTATGTAGATTCTGTAATTCTATACCTTCTTTTCTACCAGCTTCATGTATAAGATTACCTATACGACCCCATGAAGATTCTAGATTATTTTGAATCTGTGCGGCATCTGCTTGTGCTCCTAAAATACCATCAGCATCTCTAGTACGAACTAAAGTCTCACCTTCATCATACATATCCCAACGAGGAGGTGGTTCACCTTTACTAATATAATAGGCAGAAAGTAACTCTAATTCCTTCTCTTTTCGTGCATATTGACGAAGAATACTATCTTCTACTGGATTGTCAGAGAATTTGACATCACTGAATTCATCTTTTACAAGTTCTTCAATGTTTTTAACTGCATTCTCTTTAGCTGGTATGAATTTACTTCTAGCTTTACTGATACTTCTACCACCTTTAAGTATATATGCAGCCCCTTCAATTATACTAGATAGTACACTGAATATAGCACCCTCTGCTACATTCTTAGAACGTTTATCACCTGCACTATCATCTTTACCTGTTGCAATGCTATCAGGTACCCATTGATAAGTCTTTGGCCAATAGGTTTTTAAAGTACCTAATAAGTTGTCATCTTTTTGATTCTGTTCAGCCACAAGATCAACTGTTGCAGCAGTACCAATATCAATACCAGCCTTAGCAAAGTATGAGAATGATGCGCTATTACCAAGTTTGTATAACCAAGGTGCTTTAGTAGCCATAGATCCTGCTGCATGGTATTTAGATGCAGCATTGATAGCCATAGATTTTAGACCTAAAGATGGTATAATTAAACCTGATACATTTCTAATAGCTTGTACAGTATTACTTTCATACCTTGGTAATTTAGGTATATTATACCGATCACCTGCTGATGCTAAGTTAATAGTATCTATAATAGTATCAGATATACCTACAACTGGTGCCATGTTTCTGTACAAGTCTTGACCAAAGTCTTGGAAGAAACCTCCTATTCCCGGTCTAGGCTTTCTTAATCCCAAAGTACCCGGTATAATTTCACCGGGTTCTATTGCGTCTAATTCTGCTTTTGTTGTAGGTCTTTTGTTTGATCCTTCGTTTTCGGTAGTTTCATCAACATCAACTGATTCAGTATTAACAGTACCCATAGGTGCTTCATACTCAGTAGTATCGTTTTCATTGACTTCTACTTCAATTTCTCGATCTAAATTAGGATCATAATTTACATCTAACCCGTAGGTATTAGCCATAATCTTTAGTTAAGTTTGTTACATCAGTATTTATAGATGGTGTTGGTGACCACTTTTCAACTGTTTCTTGATCTTTAATTTCACCAGGAGTTACGAATTGATTCGTTTCAAATTGAGTTTGTAATGTTTGTATTACTCTATTTCTTTGAGGAGTAGTCAGCCATGCCCATCCGTTAATTTCAAATAAGTTAACTAAATTTGCAGCTTCTATAGCTTGATGAGAATTAACTCCATATTCTTTAGCCATAGTATTGTATGCAGATTTTAAAGCAAATTTCATATCTTCTAAACCTTTTTCTTTATTTCTTCTACTCTCTGAGAATTTCTCTATTTTTTCTAGACCTAAATTCTCTACCCATTCATTTTTATCACCTTTACCATAAATTTTTATATCACGTTTCCATAATTCTGAAAGTGTTAAATCTGGATACTTTCTTTTAAGTTCCTTATATACCACTTCCATACGATCAGTTGGTACTCCTGATTGTACTACGGATCTAAAATCGAATTCATCGAATACCGGTATATTACCTTTTAGTAAAGCCTCTTTATCATCATACCTTTCTGTAATAACTTCTACAGTTCCTCTCATCCACGTTTCATGGTTTTCTTCAGTGTATGAATTTTTACTACCTACAAGACCTATTCTTCTACTTGCCCTTAGATAATTTTCAGGTCTTCCTGTTGTTTCGTCAATCCCATACAAACCTTCAGAAGTGCCACCACCTTTTGATTCATATAAATCATTTTTAAAACCTCTTACTAGTGTACCAATCTGTGCAGCTTCAACTGAATCTAGATTACCATCTCTTCCATATATATCCCAAATTAATTTAGCTTTATAAGCTTCTCCTATATTATCTATTTCATTAGCAATCTCTCCCATTATATCGTTTTTATTCATACCCGGTGCCCAAGGTACTTTACGTTTTAACAATTTATTGTTCATTATTACAGAATCTGAACTACCTTTAGTAGATGGTCCATATTTAGATTCATACTCTAATAGAATCTCCTTTTTCTTCCTTATCTCTTGTCTTGCCTTTTCATTAGGGATTAGGTCTATATTTGTTAAATCAGTATTAACGATTTTTGTTGGAGTATATTCTCTTATAGTTTTTTCATAAACATCTCCTGATTGAGCCCATTGATCTATCTTCATTAAGTTATTTAATTTCTCTTGATTATATCCTCTCTTTGTTAATTCACCTAAATATTGATCTCTCTCCTCTGAAGTGATACCACCGGGTGTTATTAATTTAGTTTTAAAATCTTCGGCAATTGCTTCAGTTTGAACTTCGAACTGTGCTATTCTAATACCTTTGCCTAATTTATCAGCTGCAATTAAATCTTTAATTTGCAACTCATTAAAGAATGCATCTTTATTAGTTTTACCTGCAGGATGGTCTATTTCAAATCCAAGATAATCTACTGCTTCATCTAAAGTTAAACGTTGTGCTTTTAATAAAGTTTGTAATCTTTGTGATATCTCTTCAGTAGCAGTTTGGCTTGCTGTGTTACCTGTATCTGGGTGTACATCCCATCCTTTATCTGCAAATTCTTTAGTATATTTTTCAGTTAATCTTTGACGTTCGTGGTATATATAATCATGCCTACCTTGTCCATCAGCTCCATAAGAGGTAGCTCCACTTAACCACGTTAAACTTTCTTGTAGTTTATTATCATCTTTTGCAACAGCAAGATCAAGGTTTTTCTTTATCTTACTTTGTCTCCTTATTTCTGGCGTTATATGTGCTGCCCAAAATTCATTACTTAAACCTAAAGGAGCTAATTTACCTTTTTGCCAATTAATAATATCTACATTCTGATCTCTAGAACTTTTACTTAGAAATGTGTCTAAACTACCTGATATACCATCATTTGAAAAACTATCAAGATGAGCCTGTCTACTATAATGAGTTCTTAATAATGTACCACTAATAACCTCTAACATTTCTGTTGATTTAGAACCAACAAATTGTTCTAATTGTTTAGCAAATTCAATATTCCCATTAGCTTTGATTATTTCAATATAACCTCTTAAATTTTTGTCATCATTAAAGTCTTTTCTCTTCGCATCTGAAAAATAAGTTTTAGCGTCTTCTAAATCCTTATCTGTTGCATATTGTACTGCTGCAGTTTTTTCATTATCTGGTTCTTTCCCTGCTTTTTTGTCCTCTCTTTGTTTTTTTAGTTTTAATAAACTAGCAGAAAAATTTGCTCCCTGTTCTATTAATTTTACAAAACTTTCAGTTTCTGATCGTTTTACTTCTTCTTGATCTCTTTGTCTAAGATTCGCTTGATGCTCTTTTAATTGTCTCTCTTGTCTAGCATATACTTTTTCTAGATCTTCAAGCCAATTAGTAGGTTCTGCAGTAAGGATACCTCTAGCATACCCCGGATTATATCTAACCATATTTAAGCCTCCTTAAATGTAACATCAATGAGATCATAACGAACACCTTTGTATCCATTACTCATAGTAACAACAGCTTCTGGTACGACCTTTATGACTTCATCAGCCATAGCTCCAATATACTGTTTAGCTTGTCCTATGTAATTAAATTTGTAGATACCTAAACCAGAAATTGATTCACCTATCTTTTTGATATTCTCTTTTAATCTTCTATCACTAGCACCAGCTGCTATAGCTACAGTTGCTATTGATTGACCTATACTCAAAGCATCTCTAAACATTGCCATACCTACATTTTGATATACAGGTTTAGGTGGTGCCATATCAGGATGTTTAACAAAGGCTACATCTGCAAACATTTGCATTTGTTGAGCTCTTGCTTCACCAGCTTTCTGAGCTGCTTGACCTCTAAGTTCTCTATCAGCTTGTGCTAATTTATAAGATCTTCTAGAACTTTTACTTAACATATCACCTAATTCTAAAGCAGCTATTCTATCTATAGATTTACCTGTTGCACCACTTGCAAACAATTTAGCTCCTTCATTAGATTGTAGGAATTCTTTCCATGCAGTTTCATTAGCTTGGAAAGCTTCTCCTATTGCTTGTTTACGTTTAGCTTCTATATCTCCATACATTCCAAGTAATCCTAGATTACTGGCTTCTATTCCTTGCTCGTATTGAATATGTTCAGTCTTAGTTAAACTAAGTGTCTGCATCCAATCTGATTTTCGTTTAGCAAGTTTATATTCATAATCTCGTTTAGCTGCTTTATTAGCTTGACGAGCCTGTTCTCCTAAGCACACGGCAAAACTCGATAAAGGTTAATTGGTTAGGTCCATGTTTTAATTCCCTTAAAAATTTGAACCCTAGGAATTTCAGTAGTTTAATATGGACTTTATTTCGTTTATCAACGATGTTCCATAACAACTTCTCTTCTCTACTGTCTACATAACGTTTTGCTTCTCTTGCAAATGTTACTGGATACTTAAGGATAGCTGGTGTACAGAGCATCCAGATGCGCCCTTTATCATGTACTCCTGCTATTCCTGCTAGGTCACCATTAGGCACTCTGAAATATACAGAGTCGCCCATATCGTAAGCCAAAGGTAGTATTACCTTAGGATCATATCCATGACCCTCTTCGACCTCTCTATGGTCTTCTGGAAGGAGGTTAGAGGCTACCTCAAAAGCAGCCTCTTTAGTTAATTTGAAAATGTATTTAGACACGTTTATAGTATCTGGGTGAATAATCCCCTTCCCATGTCATTGAATATAATGTAGCAGGTGAAGGGTGTGTGGATTTAAGTGTAAGATTTAATGTAGTATTTCTTTCATAAACAGGTAAGGTTACTAATTGTTCATTATCTATACCTACAGTATTAGCACTGTATGCATCAGCTTGAGTAGATTCAAATGTTTCTGAGTAATCAGGTTTACCTACACGTTTTAATGTAGTAGTATACACACCTGTAGGACCAAGACTAAACTTAGTTCTATGTACAATTAATGAACTTTGAAGATCAGCTCTCCATCTATTATCACCTTGATTTTGTAGTACATATATAGTAGGGAATTGAACTTCCATATCAAATAGATAACCAAGCATTAAATCATATGCTTTGTTACTATCAGCAGTAGTCCAGTTTCCGGGTATCTTTACTTTAGTTGTACCACTATCATCGAAGGTAGTTACATTAACTAGTGATCCATTGAACTCTTTATCAGAACCTGTTGATACAGCAAATACTGCTAACTGACCTGTACCACTATAATTAGCTGCAGTATGATTAAATTTAGTATAATCACCACTAGCAACATATGTTAAAGCAGTATGTTGGAACTTATTAGCGTTGTCTAAATGTATTCTATATTCAAGATCATCTGTTGTATCACTAGGAGTTAAGTTATCATCTGTAACTGTTTGGGTATCAGCATCAGATTTAATACTAAACTTCTGTAATACATAGGTAGAACTATTCTTAACAACAGCATATAAGGCATCATCTAACATAGCTATATGTTGAACATCACCCATAAGTTCCCATTCAAACCAAGCCTGCTGTATACGTTGATCAGCTACTGTATAGTATCTAAAACCATAAAGCTTTTTAGTACCCTTTGTACAGAAAAATATAGTTGAGTTCTCTCTTGAATTAGCAATGAGATTTATATCGTTCGGAAATTTTTTCGCTATAACTTTACTCTGTTCTAAAACATTAGGTTCTCCTTCTCTACCAATACCAGCAGCTTCAAAGAAACGTGTATACTTACCAGCATTATCTAAGAAAGCTATGGTAGTACCTAAAGAAAGTGGACTAGTTTTATAATTAAAATTATAAGAAGATACAGAATTGATCTTAGCAGTTTGTGGGCTTAAGACATCACTATCTGTAGTCAACATAAACTGTTGATTCTTAGTGAATAAAACTAAACCTTGATTAACTTGTATACCATCATATACTATAGCAGGATATTCTGAACTACATGATAGATCTATATTATCACTAGCAGTATATGAGATCGCAGATTTTGGCCAAAAATTAAAGAAGGTTCCAGGGGCTGACATATTGACATTTTCATCACTCAGCATTACAAGACGATTCCTAAAGAATAACATCTTATTTATTGCTTTACCTATGAAAGAAGGTTCAGCTGCTGTTACATCATCACCTACTAATACATCATCCCAAGCAATTTGTTGAACACTGAATGTACCGTTTCTTTCTCTAACGATTTGGATAGGCATAGTACCTTTATCAAAGGATAATTTCCTTCCTGGTTGAGCACACTCTTCCCAAGTTCCGGGACCATCTCTACCGTTTTCTCCAAAGAACTTTACATAATAATCATCTTCATTAGCTTCAGAGTTCTTAACTTTAACTACATATCCATGTTTACATTGTGAAGGTAAGTCAGCTACGTCTTCACACTCTGTAGTTATAACTTTCAATAACTCTTCTGAAGGTGAAGTTACATTAAATGCAGCAGCATCTGTTAAGTAAATACCATTACCTACTAATTGTACATCAGCTTGTACAAAAGTACTTGTAGCTATAATATCAGTCTGTATAGCACCTAAGATACTTTCAGCTGTAACAGTTGTTTTTGAATCGAATGGCGTAGGTGTAGGTCTAATTAAACCTAAGTTAGCTTGTATATAACTTGTACTTATTTCTTCAATAGTACATTTATAATAAGCATCCTTCATCCAAAAATTAAAGTAATCACCTTGTTGCCAACCTTGACCACCATATAAAAGATCATGTGTTGTTGTATATCTACATTGATATGTAACATCTGAACCTGATCCATATGGTACAGACTGTCCAATAGTAGCTACTCTAAAATATAAATTATTACCTCTATCAACAGAATTATTATTACTATCTTTCACAACTATCTCATAAGTATGTGAACCTGATACTGCATCATCAGTTAAAGAAGCTCCATCACTAATAGAAAATATTTCTGTTGCTACATTAGGTGCCCATGCATCTCTACCATCTCCTGCAGTATCATCACATCTATTATTACTAGTAATTCTAGTTGCTCTTGCAACCATACCACCATCAGCTTGGCAATAGTTATTACTAGATTTTACTAGGTCTACTTTAATTCTAGTAGCTGTTGTAACAGTTGTAGTATTTGTATTATCAAATATATTCAATGCATACTGGCTAGAATAAGCAACTTTCTGTAAAGCTACATATGCTTCGTAAGGTCTAGTAGGTTCGACTGTAGCAGACATTGCTGTAGTCTTAGTTCTATTAGTTATATATGTATAATCATTTAAAGTTAAAGTCTGTAAATCTTCATCGGTAGTATGAGTTAAGTAACCTTTTAATGTAGTAGCCAATGCCGTCCCTGATTCTACATAGTCCCATTTAGCACCACCATCTACTATAGCTGAACTTGTACCTGTTGGTCCACCTGAACCATGCGAAGTACCAGCTACTGTACAAGTATAGATATTGTTACTATTTAATACTTTATCTCCTACCAAGTAAGCTGTAGATGCTTGCCATGCTCGTGCACCAAAGGATACTGTCATAGCAGCACCATCACTACATCTCCACATCTTCAAGTCACCATCACTTCTCTGTATCTGTCCTATATATTGTTCATTTTCATCTCTATAATAATGAAACCATTTACTATTAGTATTGAATGCACCTAAGTTACCACCAATTAATCTACCACCCGGACGTTTCATTAACCCGTGTGTTACATCTGGAAATACATTCTTTGCTTCTCTAAGTTGACCGGGTGTTTTAAGCTCATCTGGCTGTTGCGATATACCTGCTGTATAACTAGGTATCTTCTGTGTAATACTTGCCATTAGCGTTGTAATGCTTTATATGGTTGGAAGGAGTGATAGGTAGAATGATGATCCCAACCCATATAAGAATGATCTCCTTGATTGCATTCATACTCCATACAAGCTGCTCTAGCCATAGACTCTTGTTGTTGGAGTAGTTGTACTAATGTTGGGTTAGAAACTAATTGTGTAGCTGCTCTAACAGCTGATCTATATGTTATATATCTCTTGAATATACTAGGTAGTTCTTCAAATGCCCATAGGTATACTATATCTAGTACTACATTTTTAGTGAATACATCTGTATGTTTTACTAAATCATATAACCTACCATTCCTTCTAACTAAATCTTTAGTTCTGAAAGCTTGACCTTCATTTAGATCATAACTTAATACGTTATTAGGTATAGTTATATATCCTGTGGTAGCTTCTGGAGATTTCTCAACGTGTCTTTCTATATTAAATATCCATCCTTCATTTTGTACATCTTTATTTACTTCAGTTAGTATATCATATATGAATCCTACTTCTGGGTTTTCATAATTCAATGTAGTAACTGGAGATTGACCGATAGCTCCCAGTATTGAATTCACTGCGGATAGTTCTGTATCGGTGTCAACTGTTGTGGGAGTAGCCATAAGAAAAAAAGAGGAGGACCGAAGCCCTCCTGTATATGTTGGTTAAAAAATAAATATTAGAATGCCTGTGCAACTCCAGTGTTTGGAGCAATACCTGCAATAAGTTCTACAGCAGCAGCTGGGTTAAGAGGAGCAACACCCATAGCAAGTCTACCTAGGATAACATCACCCTGATAAATCACGGAGACGTCTCCAGAAGTTACTTGAACTTGAGGACCAATTGCTTCTACTAGACCTACAGCTTCTTTCTGGAATATAAGCCCACAAGAGTTGTCGAACTTGTTTCCTTCACCGTAGTCATTAACTGTGCGCTGACCGTCTGGAGCACCTGAAGCAGATTCTGCTTGGTTGCCCATATCTTCACTCACGAATGAGCCAGTGTTTCCTGGGTCAGTAACACCTGTACCTGTAGCACCTGAACCACCATACTTAGTACCGAACCTTCCGAAGAATGGGATGTTCATTGACTTGTAGATCTTGATACCTGCAATTTCAACGATTCCCTGTCCTCCTTGTAAGGATGTACCTTGTACGTCACGGTTGATTAGACCGTTAGATCCTACATCTTGGATTAATTCATAGTACTGTCTTGGGTTAAGAACAGCTACTCTTCCTTCTTGGCTTACACCCTTTTCATCTAGGGCTGCAGCTGCATCATAGAATGCATTTACTAAGGAAGCTGGGACATAAGCATCTGTACCAGCGGCGTTTGTACCTACACGGATCTGTGTACCACCGGGTTCGATGAAGTTAGTCTTCTGAATAGGAGATGCTTGACGTGCAGCTTTAGTGATTGCACGGAAGATTCTTCTATCATAGTTTTCGGCTAGTGCATAACCGATCTTTCTTGAAATCTCACCACGTAAATCGAAGTGGGAAAGTGTTTCATCTAATTCATAAACGAATGCACTTGAGATTAAGAGGTCGTCACATTCGATTGTGACTTCTGCTACTGGAGGTGCTCCATCTGTATTACCTAGTATGTTCTGTCCGGGAACGTGGAACTCACTATTTGTACGACCAGTGAAGATGAACTGCATTGAGCGTCCGTTCTTCAGTGTTCTCTTAGTAATTAAATCCCTCGCAACTGTATTGCGTTGGAAGCCTTTGAACAACTCTCCAGAAAACAGCTTAAGATAAAGGGCTCTTCTATGCGCTGTAGTAGTCGCATCAGGAGTACCTTTATTAGCGGCAACACCACCCCAAGTAAGTGAGGTGTTGTTGGCATTATTCTGATGTGCCATTTAATTGGATAAGTTTATATTAACGTCTTCAGCTGAAATTTTTCTGATCATTTTTCGTAGGTCTATCCCTACCGTCTAGACGGCAAAAGGTATCCTCCGTAGAGGGCTGATGCCAAAGCGAGATATCGGACTCGAACCGATGAAACTAGCTTGGAAGGCTAGAGTTTTTCCTCTAAACTAATCTCGCAGGGAGTTTGTTCAACTTCCCTTTTATGAAATTGAACGTGTGACCATTCAATGATTATAAAAACGGATAGCAGCAAAAATACTGCTACCCATAGTTCATTAATTTTAGTAAGAGTCGTCGCCAACTGGTTCACCAAGTAAGGCTTCTTCCAGTGACTGAGGCTCCCACTCTTCTTCTTTCTTTTCAACTTTCTTAGGTTGATCTAGTTTAAAAGAAGTTACAGAAGCTGTAACCTTGTTAGACTGATGAGCCATTAGAAAGAATACTTAGCACCAATCTTTGTGCCGTAAGTGTTATCAGCTTCATCATTAGAGATACCTGATAGCTCTCCATAGACACCAAGCTTTTGAGTAACATTGAATTTACCTCCAAGCTTACCAGATAGTCTTGTTTCTGTACCATCTACATCAGCTACTGCTGAGACTGCAGGACCACCTTGAATATAATATCCAAGCTTACCTACTTCTCCTTCAAAGCCAACGTGAAGATCAACAGTTCTACCTGTATAATCTTTGCCAGTATATCCGTCTCTTGACTCGGCGTTAACATAGACGCCAGCCATTGCAGGAGTCGAAGCGAAAGCTGTTGCCGCTAGGGCTAGTGCAATT
>VTLG01016670.1_pt1 | contig 20796 bp, 24 predicted proteins | sample 4694571 | NCBI WGS metagenome assembly VTLG01 (sample SAMN12604809, study PRJNA352737) | marine metagenome | biome: ENVO:00000447; feature: ENVO:00000209|ENVO:00000569|ENVO:01000036; material: ENVO:00002151; isolation source: viral sequences binned using virsorter ... | reverse complement strand
CTTAGGACCAAAAACCTCTCCTACTGAGATACCTGTTCCTGTAGATAAGGATGGATTAGTAGACGATGCTTTGATTAATCAAGGTATAGATCTCTCTGATGAGATGCCTTTAAACGTTACTAGAAAAGCTGATAACGTTTTAGAGCAACTTCAAGAAGCTTTAGGAACTAATAAGCAAGCAAAAGGTATTGAAGCTCTTAATGAGATAGGAGATGACGTAGATCAACTTATTGAGAAACTAGACGCAGCTAAGAAGTTTGATGATGCTAATGGTACAAACACTTTTGCAGATGAACTAGAGATATTCAGAGCTGCTAACGCTAAGACTTATACACCAGATATGAGTGATCAAGCTTTACTTAAAGTAGTAAATGATCGAGTAGTAAGAAATAAGAGTATAGATAGTGTTTTATCTAAGGCTCTACTTGAGATGGGTCAATTTATTGATGATCCTCAAGGTGCTGCTCAATTATCCTACTTAGTTAAAGAGGGGATGATTAATAGACAAAACGTTAGAAGACTCAGTGCTATACCAGTTCAGTTATCTCTTTTAGACGCTAACGTTAAAAACGCTATGTCTTCTTTGCGTATTTATCAGAACGTTAAAAGCGGTGCATCAAACGAGACTACTTTAGAAGCAGCAACAGCTCTAGCTTTAAGCGATATTGATTTCTTAGTGAGATCTGTTAAAGCTGTTGAACCTCTTGCTCAATATTTAGGAACAGGTTTAGGACTATTCAGAAGAAAATTAAGACTTAAGTTCCCTACAAGAGCTGCAATTATTGAAAGAATAGGTGAATTAAACCCTGATGAAAAATGGGGTGATGCTTATAAGAGAGCTAGATGGGAACTTATAGCTACTGAGTGGAACACAACAATATCTGGTCTACCTAACCCTGAAGAGCTGCTAGATAAAATGTCTCACACAGCTAAAACAGCTAGTGAGCGTTTTGAAGCCACTATGGGAAACACTCTGAAGAAGCTGAAAAAAGGAGAAGCTCTCAATGGGGAAGAGATGGCTGATGCAATGTCTATTATGGACGCTGTTTACAAGTCAGGTGGTAACTGGAATAACTTAAATCAGATTGATAAGACTTGGTCTGGAGTAATGAATCAAATCATTACCAGTGGAACTATGAGTAACCCTCGTGGTCCTTTTGGTATTGTTGTTGCTGGTTTTTCTCAAGCTATACCTACCCATGTTTCTGGGTACGTTATGGGTAACATAACTAAGAAACTACTTAGATTTGCAAGTAGAGAGGAATTAGTAGAAGGAACAGCAAAGAGAGCTGACCTTCAATATAAATGGCTTAAAGGCTACTTATATGGTTTTATGAACTCTTGGGATGGTTTCTCGAAGAGGATGATATTCCCAGAAGCTCACCCAGACTACGTTAAGAACCCTATATCGCTACTAAACCAGCAAGCAAAGTTAGATGATTTAAATGTAACTAAGTTTGATATTAGAACTCCCTTTGGTAAGTGGGCTGTTAATAAGACTGACTTTGAAAAACCAGAGGTTTATAACTTGATTAACTATGGACGTGTGTGGATGAAATCTATGCACGATAACGCTATGAGTGGCTCTGACTGGGAAAAACTACCAGCAGCTATTAAAGGTTGGAGATTACCAGGAAGTAAAGAAGGTAGTAGAAGGGTTATCCCTGGTTTAGGTGCTCCTATTCAGTTAGCTAGAGAGCTTGGGTTTGGTAAAACTCCTTACTACGCAAAGGGTGAAGAACAGTCTATGACTGCTATTTTGAAATCTCTTAGCTGGGGTGACTCCTTCTTTACTGAAGTATCAGGTAACGCTTTTGCTAGTGCAACAGTAAGACAGCAAGTAGCAGAGGAAATAGCTGACGGTTTACTTAAGCCTGAAAACGCTAAATCAGAGATAATCAAACGTCTTAATAAAAAGACTTCAGAACTATTTGAACCTATACACGCTGGTATAGATCAAAAGGTTGTTGGTTATCAAATAAGAGATAATCAATTCCAAGCCTTTAAAGACTTCATCAACCTCACAGAAGAGATTACTGATGGTCCTATAGGTGATATGAAAAATGCTATAGATACTCTTAAAAAGAGCGATAATCCAGCTTTATCGGGCTTTGCTACAACACTAATGCCTGTTACAACTTCAGCGTTTAACTGGCTTAAAAACGTAGTTCGTATTACCTCTGGTTATGAAGCCTTTAGGGGTGCTAAAGATTTAGCCCGTTTAGGAGCCAAAGTTACTAAGGATCAGGTTGGTAAGCACCTACCACAAGAAGTAGTAGAGACTCTTAGAAAGAGTCCTGTAGGTACTAAGTGGTTAGAAGACGCTAAACAGTTTGAAAGTGTCTATCTACATTCAGATCCAATTATTAGGGAGAGAGCTCAGCAAGCTCTTGGTATGACTCTTGCTTTCCACTCAGCTGCTTTTGCGATTGTTTGGGGACTAGACGCTGCGGGTTGGGAGTCTACAGGACCAATGACTCACACCTTTAGAGAAGCAAGAGGACTTAAGAAACCGTTCCATCTCAGGTTAGAAGTACCATTTATGGACTTCCCTGGTATGGATGCTATTGAAGTTCCATATATGTATTTAGGAGCTTTTGGAGGAACATTAGCTCTCCATACAACTGCTAGAGATCTTATGCAGTTTGGTAACTCAGATAGTGCTGGAGACATTGTGATGCTTGGTATAGCTGCTCAAGCTAGACAAGCTATGGAAATACCAACTCTTGCTGGTCCAGATAAAATTACTGATGCCCTTGCTAAAGCAGGTGACGGTAACCTTAAACCACTTCAAAGAATAATAGCTGAAGCTGTTTCTAAGGTAGGGTCACCTAATTTGGGTTATGAAAGAGATTTTGTAAGACTACTATTTAAGAGCAAAAAAGCAGGACCACTAGAAAATAGATTTACACCTCAATACTATAAGAAAGGTAAGTGGCACGAAAAAGTTGGTAACTTTGCTCACGGAGTAACAGGAACACTTATAGGTACTCTTGGTTATCGCTTTGAAGATACAGGAGTAGGCCCACTAGTTGACGCTATAAGTAGTGTCATAACTAATGACCCAACAATCTGGAAAGCTAGTCGTCAAGCTATGCCTTTTGGTAAGCCTGGAGAAGTGATTGAGTGGAGTGATTTACCTCGATTTGCAATGCCTATAGAGTCCATTACTGGACGCATATTTCCAATTAATTCAAGGGTAGATGATGATAAAGTAAGGCAAGCTAGATTAGACAATTTAATCCCACCTATTGACCGTAACCTCTTTTCTAGTGAGAGTGATGGTCAGATTGGACTTAGTGATACTGCTGTTAACGAACTCAATCATTTCTTGAATGAAGACGCTTTATTCATCAGTCCTTGGACAGGTAAAACTCACGTTGGTATTCACGCATTTATCACAGAAATAGTGAACCGTCCAGAGTATAAACAATTAAGTGGTGCCGATGTAGTCAGTCCCTACAGAACTGGTAACTGGGATAGGAAAAACAGCACTAGAGCAGATTGGATTAAGTCTCTAATTAGAAATCAGATTAATATAGTTAAATGGCAGTGGGTTGATGGTGAAGAGTATCCACAACAGATACCTGATCCAAAGGCTCCTGGTGGTTTCCGACAGCAACGTTGGTTTGCAGATCCAGAGCTGCGAGAACTCATTAACAGCCGCAAAAAGAACTAACTATGGCGTATGCACAAAGAACTTACACACCAAGTTCCTCCACAACTACTTTTGCTTTAACTACCTCTGGTGGTGATCCTATTGGTTATATCCAAGAATCAGATATTAGTGTAAAAGTAAACGGAACTACCTATACCAACGCAGCTAGTGGTACTAATACTTATCAAATATCAGGCTCTAGCACAGTTGAGCAGCCTAGCGGCGGTAACGTAGTATTAAACGCTGGTGTAACAGGAACAGTAATATTACAAAGAACTACAGCTATACAAGACGCTACTGTTGTTTATACCGCTGGTTCTACTCTTACATCTACTGACCTTAACAACGCAGATAACCAGATTAGATTTGGTCTACAAGAGTTCTCTGATGACTACGCAGCTCTATTTACTGGTACAGGTGACTTAACAGGTCTTGGAGCTTTCCTTGGTAGTGGAGACACTTGGACTAGTGATAATGCTAAAGCTGCTACCACTGGGGCTATAGATGCAAGAGTAGATGCTAAAACAACAGCAAAAGTAAAAGACGACATAATTGCTACAGCTCCAGTATCCATAGCAGATGACAGTCCTAGTGCTGGAAAGATTACTATTTCTGTTGATGCTGAGTTAACAGAGCTAGCCACCATGAGCACAGGTACTGCTCAGGCTCTAGCAGATTTAACAGGAACAGAAGTACAAATCCTAGATGATGCAACAGTTACTACTGCTGAACTGAATTATGTAGATGGAGTAACTTCTAATATTCAAACTCAACTAAACAATAAGCAGCCTCTTGATGGAGAACTAACCACTCTTGCTGGAATGCAGTCAGATACTGCTTCTATCTTGGCAGGAGGTACAGCTTTAGATGCAACTCTTAGTGAGATTAATAGTGTTTGTGAGAACAAAGCTTCTCAAACAACAATTACAAATGATGATTTAAAGATACCAACTTCAGGAGCTGTTGTTGATTATGTAGCTGGAGCTGTAACAGCAGTTGGTGGCCTTATTGCTATAGCTAATGAAGTATCTTTTCCTGCTACAGCTTCAATGCCAGACTCAGGTGTAGTAGTTAGTATTAGTGACGCTGGAGGTTTGGTTATCACTGGTGCAGGTGCATCAACTAGTGGTAGAACTACAGACGGAACCCCAGCCACAGTAACTATTAATCAGTTCCCTTCTTCTCTATACAATGAGACACTAACTGCTGGTATAGGTCTACAAGTACTCTCTACAGGATCAAGTAATACTTATAATTACCATAAAATACTAGCCACTGAAGCTGATGTTAAAGCGTTATCAGATGATATAAACGACTTCAACGCGAGATACCGTCACGGAGCTCCCGACCCAACTACTGACGAGGACGACGGTGACCTCTTCTATAACACATCTGACAACAAGATGAAGGTGTATGACGGTTCAGCTTGGGTAGATATTGTAGCACCTGGAGACTTTAAGTACTTATTCCTATGTCCTAAGAACGGTGGAACAGGAGCACCAACCTTTAACGGATCTGAGAAAGAATTTGATTTAAGAGAAACAAGTAATTCAGGTGCAGTAGCCGACATTACCAATGCTGCTCAGTTGATGGTCAGTATCAACGGAGTTATTCAAAAACCAAATGCAGGTACAAATGAATCAGGATTAGATGGTTTTGTAGTAGCTGATGCTAATACCATTAAATTCTGTGGAGCACCTGCTAGTGGTGATGAGATATTTATTATTCAAAGTGGTACAGCTGTATCCCTTAATGTTCCAGCTAGTAACACAGTTTCTGAAGAGAAACTAAAAATTAGTAATGCTGGTACAAACGGACAATATTTACAGAAACAATCCGGTAACACAGGTGGATTAACCTGGGAAACTGTGATACCCACTACAACTCGTGGAGATATCATCTACAGAGGTGCTAGTGCTGATCAGAGACTTGCTAAAGGTACATCTGGTCAATACTTAAAAATAGGTGCTAATGACCCTGAATGGGCTGACATTGTATCAACCACTGCTGATGGTGTTATGTGGGAAAATAATTTAACCATTTCAAACAACTACACAATAGCCGCAACAAAAGGCGCACATTCTGTAGGTCCAATCACAAACAATGCAACTGTTACTGTTAACGGACGCTGGGTTATCAGTTAGAATCTAATCATGGCACTAGTTATCAACGGATCAGCAAATACTAAACCATAATGGGCGCAATTAAACTTCCACACGCATCAGGAAATAGTGTAAGCATTGCATCTCCGCAATCTAACCCTGCAGCTGATCGAACTTTATACTTACCAAGTAATGCTGATGGAACGATACTGACAACGACAACACCTGGAGCAATTCTTCAAGTCAAACAAAATTCAGATACTACAACGACAGGTACGTTGTCTATGGCAACAGCGGACCAATTTTATGATGTTCCAAATTTGAACATTGCTATTACACCAGCTAGTTCATCTAATAAAATATTAATTAGTTACCAATCCTTTGGTGAAGGAGACGCTACAGATGCTAATTATAGATTTAGAGTTAAAAGAGCTATTTCAGGCGGTGCTACTACTTATATTCAAGGTGTAGCAGCTACTGGGAGAACACAAGTTATGGCTAATCTTCCAGCATCAGAAGCTGGTGGTGACGTTGACAGTACTCCAATACAAGTAGCAGTAAGTAATTATTTAGATTCACCATCAACAACCAGTGAAACCACTTATACAGTTCAAATAGGATGTAACGCAGCTAGTAAAGAGTGGAATTATAATAGATCAAACACTGATAGTGCTTCTTCTGAATATGAAAGAGGAATGAGCTGGATTACAGTTATGGAGGTAGTAGCATGAGTCAACTTAAAGTTAATAGTATAAGGGCTACAGCAGCCAGTTCAGACGCTCTTACACTTGCTTCTGATGGAACGGTAGCTGCTAATCTTACCTCTATTTCTGGATCACAATTTTCTGAAAGAAATTTGATTTGGAATCCAGAAATGCTTGTAAGCGCTAGATCAACTTCAGCAGTAACAAATAGTGCATCGACTACTGCTTTAAAATATGAAACACTTGACCGATGGGGGTATTGGGCCTATGCAGCCAGTATTTTTACTTTGCAACAAGTATCTGAAGCTCCTCCAGGTTTTTCTAGATCATTGAAGTTCACCTCTGCAGGTGCTAGAACTATGGTCGATGATGATTATTTTTCGGTAGGCCAGAGATTTGAAGGACAAGATTTACAGTATTTAAATTGGGGAACATCAAATGCTAGAGCTTGTGTTCTATCTTTCTGGGTTAAATCTTCTTTAACTGGAACATTTTCTGGATATTTACACGGTACTGATAACTATAAACCTACTTATGTATTTACCTACTCAATCAGCTCAGCTAATACTTGGGAAAAGAAAACTATAACTATTACTGCTCCTGGTACAGGACAAGCAAATGATTTTGGTTCTGCTGGATCAAATGCTAAGGGATTAGAACTTGGTTTTAATCTTGGTGTTGGTACAACTTATGCCACCTCAGATACTAACCAATGGACAGAGGGTTTCTTTAAAATGGGAACAACCTCAACTGTGGATGTAGTTGCTACAAATGCTGCAACATGGCAAATCACAGGAGTACAGTTTGAAGCAAATAACTCAGGAGTAGCAACAGAATTTGTTCATAGAACATATGGTGATGAACTTAGACGTTGCCAACGTTATTACTATAAAAACGCTGGTAATAAAGTCATATTATTTAGCGATTATAATAATTCTACAAGTATTTTCTGGGCTAATGTTTTCTTTCCTACGACAATGAGAGCGGCACCTACTGTAACAGTAACTGGGCTAGCTGGTGGAGGTAGTATAGCGGAAACAGTAAAATCAGTAGATGTACTTTCTTTGAAAACTACTACTGGTGCTACTCACCTTGATAACAGTACTGTTATTGAGGCTGATGCAGAACTCTAACGCTATTATCTACTAATATGGCAAACACACTCAACAAGATTAATTCTGGTGGAATTAAAGATGATTCTGTAGTTAACGCTGACATTAAATCTGATGCGGCTATAGCAGGTAGCAAACTAGCAGATGATTCTATAGCTGAAGTTAAGTTAGATATTAGTAATACACCTAGTGATGGACAATATCTTCAATATAAAGATAGTACAGATAAATTGACCTGGGCTTCTTCAGCGGGTATCACAGATGGTGATAAAGGTGATATAACAGTTAGTTCATCAGGTGCGACTTGGACAGTTGATGCCGATGCTATTACCTATGCAAAAATTCAAAATGTATCTGCGACTGATCGTTTATTAGGTAGAGATTCTTCAGGTGCTGGTGTTATTGAAGAAATTACACCTGCAAACGTTCGTACCATGTTAAACGTAGCTGATGGGGCTACAAATGTAACTAATACGAATCAGTTGACAAATGGAGCAGGATTTATAACAGCAACTTTAACCGAAGAACAGGTTGAAGATTTTGTTGGAGGTATGGTCACAGGTAACACCGAGACAGGTATTACCGTAACCTATGAGGATTCAGACGGAACACTTGATTTCGTAGTAGCTTCTCAAACTGATGAGAATTTCACTACAGCTGATCATTCTAAATTAGACGGTATAGAAGCTTCGGCTGATGTAACTGACGCAACTAACGTCAATGCAGCTGGTGCTGTAATGAACTCTGACCTTGATGGTAAAGGCGAAATATTAATTGGTGACGGTTCAGGCGACCCAACAGCTTTAGCAGTAGGTACAAATGATTATGTTTTAACTGCTGACTCTAGTGAAGCTACTGGTGTTAAATGGGCTGCAGCAGCTGGTGGTAGTGTAGCAGATGGAAGTATAACTACAGCTAAACTAGCAGATAATGCAGTTACCCTCGCTAAAATGGCAGGTGGTACAGATGGTCAAATTATTACATATGATGCTAACGGAGATCCAATTGCAGTAGGACCAGGTACAGATGGACAAGTATTAACATCAACAGGAGCTGGATCACCTCCAGCCTTTGAAGCTGTTTCTGCGTCTTCACTGGCGTCCGATGCTCAAGGCAACACTTTAGCTGGTACTAATGCCGGAGATGCTTTCACTGGAACAGATGCTGTAAGTAATACGTTAATAGGGTTCAATGCAGGGACAGATATAACTACAGGTGATCAGAATGTTTGTATTGGAAGTGGTGCTGCAGCAAATATTACTACATCTTCCGGTGTAACTGCAATTGGTACGAATACGTTGACTACACATACCAGTGCAACAACTTTATATTACACAACAGTAATTGGTGCGAATGCTGCTTATATGTATACAGGAAGTGGACTAACAGCAATTGGTGCGAATGCTGCAAATTCTTTAACAACAGCAGCTTATTGTACTTATATAGGTTCACAAGCTGGGAAAGATGCGGAAGACGGAGATAACAACACCGCAATCGGATCAGAGGCTCTTTATAGTTTAACTACTGGATCTAATAATTTTGGTTTAGGTTACCAAGCTGGTTATAACCTTACAACCTGTCTTCATAACACTGCAGTAGGAACACAGGCTTTATACAAATGCAGCACTAACAGCCAAAATTTAGCTTTTGGAGGGTACGCAGCTAGATATGCAACAGGGAGCGGCAATTGTGCCTTTGGTTATAAATCTATGGAAGGTACAGATGGTTCCACTAGTGGAAGTTATAACTGTTCATTCGGTGAAAAGAACTTAGATTCAATTGAGGGTGGTAATTATACAACTTGTATAGGTTATAGAGCTGGTAGAGCTGTAACCAGTGGAAATGATAATACTATTGTAGGTGCAGCAGCTGGAAGTAATATCACTACAGGTGATAACAATACCTGCTTGGGTCATGATTCAACAGCAAGTTCAGCGACTGTAGATAATGAAATAACTTTAGGAGATAGCAATATTGCAACTTTACGTTGCCAAGTTCAAAGCATTTCTTCATTATCCGATAGAAGAGATAAAACAGATATTAAACAATTAGATCTAGGTTTAGATTTTATTAACTCTCTTAAACCAGTTAAATTTAAATGGGATTCAAGAGAAGGTATAGGGAAAGATGGTACTTATGAAGCAGGTTTTATTGCACAAGATTTCCAAGAAGTACAAAAAGATTATGATGCTGATTACCTTAAAATGGTACTAGAAACAAATCCAGAGAAGCTCGAAGCAGCTCCTGGTAAATTAATACCAATCCTTGTTAAAGCTGTACAAGATTTATCAGCTAAAGTAGCAACACTGGAGGCTTCACAATGACAGAACGTACAGCATCTGAAATAGCTAGAATCTATAAGAGCGCTGGTGACAGTGTAACTCTAATTAATAATGAAACTTCCAAAGATACAGATGAAACTGAACAAGAATGGAAGGATCGAATCAAACGTAATTGGCGTCATCTAGAAATCATAAAAGCTTATAAAAAGGCAGATAAGACAACATCCATCTGGACTACTGAAGACTTTACTGCTATCGATGCTGCTATAACAAAAGGAAAGCTCGTACAACCTAATTAACAGATGGGAGAGCAAACTCTCCTGCCACGTTATTCTCTACCGCCGGCGCTGGAAATTCCACGGGTAACTCTGGATCAACCGAAGGCACTAATTCCTTCATATCATCCTTTAGTTGTTCTACCTTCTGATCTACAGCCACCCCCAGGAGTATCTTCTGCAGGTGAGGAAGAGAAAGAAGAAGAGCCCCAACCAAAACCAAAAAAGCCAGAAATACCTTCATTTTCACAGGAAGTCACTGAGTTAACTATACCCTTTACAGATATAAATGTCCCTTTTCCTAAAGAAGAAATATTAATAGCAGCAGGTACTACAGCAGCTGTTAGTGTTGTAGCTACTTTGTCAGCTACAGCTGTTTTTAAAAGGTGTGTCCAAATTCTAAAACCTCTTTTGACTCAGATTGTGAAAAAGGTTCAACATCGTATAGGAAAAACTCCACTTTCTTGGTCAAGGAAGAGATTGGCACAACGTCGTGACAGATATGTTCAAGGCGGCTACCTGGACGCAAAGTAAAACCTTTAGATTGAAGAGCAGCACACTCTTTCATACGAACTAGCTCGTAATCTAATCTCATCTTCTCCATCTGTCTTCTACCAATAGCTTTACATTGTTCAGTAATAGAACCATCAAGTGGGACCATAAAGTTTAATTGAACACCCCAATTTTCATTGATTGTGTAACTCTCAGGTTCCATATATTCGTCATAAGGTCTAACGTGATTACCCATATAAAAAGGAGTAAACGTCATCGTAGAACCGTTGCAAATAATGGAAGGTCCTAACTGTTGTCTCGAAGGTGCCCCATTGTTCTGGAACTGAACCGCCTGGTTGGTGACATTGCCCGTTGCTGCTGCTTGTGGGTTAGAGGTATTACTTACTCTTGGTTCTTCTTTTGCTAATACAGGACTTATTGAGAGAAGACAGAGAGCGATGTAGTAGTGGAGGTTTGTTCTATGGTTCTTTCTATATCGTGAGTTTCTACTACTCCCGCTGCTCTGGTTGTTACTTCCAGAGTAAAGGGATCTCCAGCAGTGTGGATTGTAAAGACTGAATCTGAATCTACGATTCCTCCAGAAGTTGCTGAGGTGTGATTTATATTTTCTCCACTCCATTTAGAGTATGCCCCTCCAAATACCTCTGTCGCTACCGTTTCTTCGATATCGATCTGAGTCACTGTAGTCGATTGCATCGATCCTTGAGTGAAAGCCGGTGTTACTTGGTTTGCCCTTGCTACAACTGGGCTTAGCAGGAGCAAAAGTAATAAGCATTTTCTCATACTTTTGTTACCTTGTTATTATCCACTCCTTCAATCTTAATAGGAGTTTCTATAATTATGTGTTGGGTAGCACTACTTGGTTTATCTTTATGATCCTTTTTCTTAGCTGTATCAATCCCAAAGGTAGCAAGTGCTGAAGTAAAGACAAAAGTTATAAACGTAATATCGTTATTCTGCTTGGTATCCATACCTGGCAGAGGTAAATAATTTAGACTAATTATGAATCCACTCCAAACAACAACTCCAAGCCTCACAAAGGTACCAAGGACTTGAAGCTCTGCTTCTCGATCCTCCATACCATCTTTTAACTTTCCTATTAAACTTTTCTCCTCAGCCATGCCCTTTAAATCTGATAAACAGAAAAAGTACCTATATGCTAATAAGCCTAGCGTAGCTAAGAAATTTCAGAAAGATTCAAAGTCAAAATCAAGTACAATGAATAGTGGATACAAGACTAAAAATGTCAAATAAGTACTATGGCTAGATACCAATCAAGAGGTGCCAGAATCAGTAGAAATCGTTTCGGTAAACCCGATCCTATTAAACGCAATAGAGTAACTGACAACATGGCTGAGTTTGTCAATGAAGGCAAACTAACTGAAACTGAAAAGCGTAGAGAGGGTCGTAGAACTAGCACAGGTAGAAGGGCTACTCCTAGAGATCCTTGGGGGAAAAGAATACCTATAACAAAATCTTCAGGAGGAACGGACTCAGCAAGACGAAAGAGAATAGAAACAGCTCAGAAATACAATAAAAGAATGTTTGGAGGAGCGAACCGTAAAGTTACAAGTTCAGGAGATGTAGGAGCACGGGCAATAAAAGATCGTAGAGCTAAATTTCCAGGTGGAGGACAAAGATATAAACCAATAACAGAAGCAGATGGACCTAGAGGAGGTACATCTAAATATCAATCAAGAACTAACAGAATCAAAAGAAGATATTCAGCTGGTACAGAAGGGTCTAGAAAAATGACTGCTTCTGATGATTGGTATCCAGCCGGTGAAGGAAGTAAAAAGGTTACCAAGGGTAAAGGTAAAAAAGTCGCTGGATATATGACGGATACAGTAAGAAAGAAGGATCCACCTAAAGGTAAAACACGTTATAGGTCAGGACAAGGTAGAACTAACACAACCGGTCCTAACGCTCAAAAGACTAACCAAAGGACTGGTAGCAGCCCTATGAGGGAACAGGGTAAGCCTGGATCAGCTAACGACACTGGAGCTAGAAGAACTGGAGGTGGTAAGACTCCAACAAAAGGAGCTGGTAAATCCCGTACTACTGGATACGCAAAGAAAAACGTCTGGAGTGGTGAAACACCTGAAGCACGTAAAACGAGGGTCACAAAGCTTCATAACGCTATGAGGCAAGGAAAGCCTTGGGGTAAACACATGAACCCTAGAGCTAAACAACTCATAAAAATGGGAGCCTCTTTAGCTGGTGGTGGTAAGGGAAGATTAGTTAAAGCTCTTTTAAGAGAGTTAGGTTTCGCTAGTCTTGAAAGGTTTAAACAAATAAGAGACGAAGGTAGGAATAAAACCAAGAAACCAGTAGCTAACCTACCCGCTGACTATAAGAAAACAGAAAAAAGAGAGTTTAAAAAAGATAAGAGACGTAGGAGGACTAAACGTTTAGGAAAAAAGATGTAACCTCCGCAAAGAGGACAAAAACTAAAAAAGGCACTAGATTTGTAGGAGTAAATACCACCTGGGTAGACAGGTACGGTAGAGTTATCGCCCCTAGGGAGAAAAAGTAATGGCTTCAGACAGACCAGGAGTATCTACAAACTTAGGTAAAAAAGCTTGGGTATCTGGAGGTACGCGCCTTCCTAAAGAAACCAGCGGTGGAGGAGGTAAAGGCTCAGGTAAACCTACAAAACCAAAAGACGTTAAACTACCTGGAGAAAAGTTTTACATTTGAAATACTCCCTACGTGATGTAGCTACCTACTATTCTGGTCAGCTTCATCAGAAGGAGGCTTTGGATATGCTTCAGATGTATATCCCCCGTTCGATTGAGGAACGTTTTGCTGAACTGTGGAGTAGTGGACCGAAGAATGTAGTTCCTTCTCACGTAACTTGGCACGAGAAACTAAAGCTTCTTCTTGAAGCTGAAGCTGAGCTTCCAGAGAGGATGGATGTTGAGAGTATATATCTTCTATTTGCAGAACTCCTAATTCAACAGAGTAGTGCTGCTGATCCTGAGTACGCTTCTAAACTTTTAGATTTAATAGCCCTTAAGAGAGCAAAAAAGGAGTAACCTAGCTACAGCCTATTTTTTTCCAATGGTTCTACTAGTTAAACCTATTCTTTTCGCGTTTCTAAAATCTGACTCAGTTAAGCAACTGATTGTGGACCTGCTTACAAAGCTTGTCGAGTCCACTGATAACACTATAGACGATGCAGCTGTAGAGTTAATAAGAAAGAACCTATTTCCAAACAAAAAGGTAACAGTAAACAATGGCTAGAAGAAAAAGTACAGGTATGGCCTCTGAAGAAGAACTTCAGGGGCTACATAAGTTAGTAGCTATGAAACTTGTCGATCAACTTAACTCTGACAACGTTAAAGCTTCTGATTTAGCCAACGCTATTAAATTCCTCAAAGATCAAGGTATCACTCTCGATAAGAACGGTGATGTCTCTGCTATCGGTGAGATGATCTCCAATCTCCCTAAAATTGATATGTCCAAAGTTAAATCTTATATAAGTGCCTAATGCCACTCAAACACAAATTATTAAGGAAGCGATCAGTAGCTTTCCAGTTTTTGCTACTCATCTCTGGCACTTTCTAAGGCTTCCTAACCCAACCCCTGTCCAGTACCAGCTCGCTGATTACTTACAGAATGGTCCTAACCGTAGAATCATCATGGCCTACCGAGGCTGTGGTAAAAGCTTCCTCACAGCCGGCTACGTGCTCTGGAGACTACGGAAAGATCCCGATACAAAGGTTTTGGTCATATCAGCCGCTCAGGACCGTGCAGACGCTTTTAGCGTGTTCTGCCACGATCTCCTTAGAAACTGGTTTATGGTGCAGGATTTATTTCCTAGCGATACTCAGAGATTTTCTAAGGTCGCGTTCGATGTCTTTGGATCAAAGCCTGATCAAAGCCCCTCAGTGAGATCAAGTGGTATTTTTGGTCAGATCACTGGATCTAGAGCAGATTTAATCGTAGCTGATGACGTTGAGACCCCTCAAAGCTGTGAAACGCAGCTCATAAGAGACAAACTTAGAGAAAGTATTAAAGAGTTTGACTCTGTTATAAAACCTGGAGGACAGATCGTTTTCCTAGGTACTCCTCATACCCAAGACAGTATTTACGCAAAACTTGAACTAGCTGGTTATACACCTCGTATTTGGCCTGCTCTATATCCGACTGCTAAAAAACTTAAGGATTACTACGGAAACCGCTTAGCTCCTAGAGTTCAAAAAGATTTTGAAGAAGATAAGACTCTAGCTGGTCACCCTACAGACCCACAAAGATTTGATTGGGATGAGCTGGAGGCTCGAAAGGAATCCATTGGTAGGTCCACATTTAACCTCCAGTTCCTTCTTGATATTAGTCTCTCTGATGAAGAAAAATATCCTCTGAAACTTCAGGATTTATGTATCTTTAGATTGAACAGAACTATGGGCCCTGACAGAGTTGTTTGGAGTGCTAACGGTGATAAAGCTCTTGATCTACCCTCAGTAGGGCTTCACGGTGATCTCTTTTACAAACCTGCTCAAATCGGGTCTGAATTTATTGAGTACACGGGGGTAGTTCTTGCTATAGATCCTAGTGGGAGAGGTAGTGACGAGCTTGGATACGCCGTAGTCGCTTACCTCAATGGAAACCTGTTTCTCCTCGCCTCCGGTGGCCTTAGAGGTGGTTACAGTGAGACCAACCTTAAAAAGCTCACACTCATTGCGAAGGAGTACAAGGTCAAGGAAATACTTGTAGAGAGTAACCTCGGACTCGGTATGTTTAGTGAGCTTCTTAAGCGTTACCTTGGAACCATCTACCCATGCAGTATTGAAGAGGTCCGACATACAAAACAAAAAGAATCCAGGATTATTGATACTCTTGAGCCAGTCATGAACCAACACAGGCTCATGGTAGATACTGACATAATTGCTAAGGATATCTCTACCACTGAAATGTACCCAAGCGAAACTAGATCCCAGTTTCAACTCTTTTGGCAAATGACGAGAATTTCCAAAGAGAAAAACTCGATACGGCACGACGATAGACTTGATGCTCTTGCAATGGCTGTTCAGTACTTTACAGAAAACATGGCCCTAACAGAACGTAAAGCAATAAAAAGTAGAGAAGCAGCTCAGTGGGAATTAGAACGTCAGTTTATTCAAGGTGAAGGTGGTTTAAACGTAGGAGTACTTGGTTACGCTAAAACCTTTGAAGACCTCCAAAAAGCAGCTTCAGCAGGTTCTAACGGTGTTACTTGGATGGACCCTTTATGAAGGAACGTAAAGTTCTATACCTGTTATTATGTATAATATTCTTATAAAGCTTTTTAAAAGGGATTTTTTTAAAGGTTTTATTAACAGTACTTTAAAGGAACTACAGTACTCTTAATAATATTATGACTAGAGACTATAGAAAAGAGTACGATTCTTACCATGCCTCATCAGAACAGAAAAAAAGGAGAGCTGGTAGAAACGCTGCTTTAGCTTTGATAAAAAGAATTAACGGTGGTAAGAAGCCTAACGGAGATGTTCACCATAAAGACCATAATCCTACTAATAACAGTAAAAGTAACTTATCTATTAAGTCTGTAGCTAGTAATAGATCCGATAATAGAAGAAGAAAGGGCTAAAAAGGTATTTTACTGCTAATTTTTGAGCACCTTTCGCATTAACGCCGGAAAAACTTACCCCCTGTGCCGCCTCGAAAATCGTCCACAGCGAGCGAAAGATCTTTCATGGGTATATTTTATTTTTTTTTTATCCACGCGCTTGTCGACCAAACTAGATGCGACTCATAAGCAATCCTGATCTGTAATATTGTTAAGTATCTATTCTCTTTTAACTGATGACAATAACAATAGAGGAGAGCAACAGCTCGAACCTTGACAACTCTACCCTTTCAACTGATATGACTTTCAACGAGGTCAACGTGACTACTGGTAAGCCTTGGACACGACAGGAGCTTTGGGATCAGTGGCAATTAGAAAAGAAAGTACTCGAATCAACAGATGAAGAGAACGCTTTACTACGTCGTCAACTGTCTAAAGCTCTTAACCAACGTGATCAAGCTACTGAAAGCTTCTTAACAGTGAAACAGTATCTAACTGATTTCAAACTGAGAGTGAAAGCTCATAACAAGCATTTCACAGAAGCAGTCATAGATGTTAAAACTTTAGGAGAACAAGCAAGAAGAGCATCAGAACCAGCACTAGCTAAGTTCTCAACCTTCTACGCTACAACTTCTAACAGTTTTAAAAAGTAGAAGCACTCTCTAAGGGCTAAGCACTCTTAGCCTTTACTGAGTGACTCACAATCACTCAACCTTTCCACTTACCAAACACTATGCTTAGGTATTTAGAACGTTTGTTCCCTGCTTTAACAATCAGGAGAGCAGCCAAATTCTCTGAACAGTTAGAGGATCAAACAGGTTATTCAATCAATGTGGTTGATTCAGATGGAACACTTTGTTTCTTCTTAATTGATCCTTACGGTGAGCCTCAAGAGCCTGATCCTGATTCTATTGATGCTGATTTCTGGGATAACCTAGACGATTGCATCAGCGACCTTTCCTACTTCAACGGTTTTAATTATGTTTAATCCTGATTCTCATTTCTTAGCCATTGAACAACAGTATTACCAAGAACTAGATGAACAACATCAGTATGAGGTAGCACTGGATCAATGGGTTAAAGGTGAAATTGATGTTAAACCTGAACAACCTTTCACTGTATTTATTTGATGAATAAATCATCAGATTTAATAAAAGGAATAGAAATAATCTATTCCTTAGGAAAGGAAAAGAATTGGTCATCTGATCAAATTAATGATCAAGTTCAATCATTTATTAATGATTGGAAAGATAGACGATCAAGTGATTTAATCAAACGTCATCAAAAACATGGAGGGGATCTTGATGCTATCTGAAACAGACAGAGAGAGTTACACAATCAGTGGGTGTAACTTTCATTGTGATGTTCTTTATCCAGAGTTCACACCAATCAAAACTTTACTTGAATGGTCAGAGAACTTTGAGGGTATAAATCCTTTTTGTTTATACCTAGATTTAATTGGATTCAGTGAGGAATACTTTGATACTCCTTGCTGTCCAATAGAGAGCTTCTCTCCTATCTCTCACATTCTCGGATATAAAGAGCTATGTCTATTAGCTGATGCTCTTAAGGTCTTTGAGATTAGAGGATATGATCCAGTGTATACATACATTGATCACCTCATCAGTAAAGGAGAGACAGAAGATTGAGTTTATTTCTTTGTTTCTTGATGCCTTTCATCTTATATTTGCTCCTCTTTTGAGGAGCTTTTTTATGTCAATAAAGACTGTCTCAAAGCTTGAGCTAGATCTCTATAAGAACAAGCAACAAAGACTTGTCCTCCTAACACTGTGAAGGTAGCGATTGCCCAGAATATGTAGTAGTACCTTTGCTTGTGTTGAGGTGGAGCATTATTAGTCATGAGGATTATAAAATCTAATGATTAAATAAATTAAGATAACCATTGCTAATAGTGCAGCGATACCATCAATCATGTTTCTTATTGAGAATGAGAATCATTAAAGGTGTGCCAATTTATTAACTGGCATAGGTATAAATACCTGTGACAATATTATAAGTGTCACAAAGAGTATAAATACTATCATCGACCACAGGTGGGCTACCGTATGTCGACCACAAGTGGACTAGCATAGAATGAGAGCAGAAATGCTTATACAGTATGGCAGTAAAGACAGCAAAAGATAAGTTCTATGGACCACTTAAGCAAGTGGCTAGACAGTACATACCTCTTTTAATGTCCAGACTCAAGGTGCTTGAGAGTAGATCACTCAACGCAATGGAGTTCTTGGAGGATGAAGCTGACGAATCACATGAGATTGTATGGGAGATGGATGAGACTGAAAGGATCTCCTCAGTAGCGGCAGCACAGACAGACCTGCACAAAGCAGTATTAGAGGCAGGTACGTGTCAAGCCTTGGTCGGCGCATTCATAGACCTCCTTCAAGAAGATTACCCAAAGATTAAAGATAGCAGTTGCTTCTTTGTTGGGCCAGATGGTAGACACGTATCACTGTATGAGGGACAAACTCCAGACCTTTAAAACTACAAAAGCTCCCGATTAGGGGAGCTAGTGCAGTTATGTGGTTGAGAGTTTACTTCTTGTAGTAAACAACACCACGGTAGACGAGTCTGGTCATTGGAGCCTCTCTTAACTACCTAACGCCCGTTCCATCGTTAGGTTGCCTGCGTCCCGATTGAAGAGCCAGTTATTGATGGCAGTAAATTGCTTCAAGCTGGCTCTGGGATGAACGTACGCAGAGGCTATCAGATCTGGTAGTCGTTGCTACTAATAGTCTACCACTTAGTAATGTGTCACTAGAACTTATACTTAGCCCCTAGTTTAGAGGAATAAGTATTGTCATCATCACCATCGTTGGTTTGTAGAGCCAGCTCACCATAAAGATCAAACTTTGAGGTAGCAGCTATATTAATACCTGCCTTACCACTGAATTGAGTATCAGAGTCATCGCCATCATCTTCGTTAATAAAAGCTGGTCCTCCTTGGACATAGTACCCAAGATTACTTGTTCCAAGATCTCCCTCATATCCGAGATGAAGGTCTGTTGTGGAGCCTGTATAGTCAGAGCCTGTGTTTGAGCCATTGTATTCAAGATTTGTATAAAGATTACCAGCAAGGGCAGGAGCTGTACCTATACCTAGCAGTGCAGCTAGAGCTATTGCGAACTTCATAGATTGTAATAAAAGTAACATCAGTAGTATAACCTTAAGACTCTTGTAGTGTGTTAAAGGTACTACTACTAAAAGTTTAAAGAAAACCCCTTTAAAAGCACTTTAATAGTAGCCACAATATTAAGTGGCACATAACAGGTATAGAATTTTACGTTTTTCTAGTTACTGTTTAAAAGTTCTTTCTTTTACCTATGGCTTACACCAAACTAAAGATTTACGGAGCTCTTGAAGGCTTTGTTCCCCATTTTTTTGATCCTCCTACATTCAAAGGAGATCCAACTGATTTTCGTATCAGAGTTAGAGTTGCTGAAGAAGATTCAGAAGAGTTAAGAAACCTTCTCTTTGAAGCTTATGAGGGGTGCTGTAACTGGTATACAAAACAAACAAACAGTAGAAGATTCTTTGATCAACCTTGGATTGAGAATGAAGATGGCTCTATTACTGTTCGTTTAACAGCTAAACCTAGATATGAAGAGCATCCGTTCCCAGTAGTGGATGGTGATCTTGAACCACTTGATGAAGACCTATCATTACGGGAGGGTACAACTGTACTAGTTAGTACTGTTCTTATGCCTTACTCACCAAAGAGTCCTTCAGGTGGTATGAGGATTAGACCTCGTGCTATTCAAATCATCAGTGCTATTACTGGAGAAGCTAGAGATAGTGGTGAACTAGATCTTGAGAAAGAGTTCAGTAAGACTGATGGTTTTAAACAAAAGAAACCTAGTGTTAAGAAGAAAGCTACTAAGAAATCTGATAACGTATCAGACGAAGAAGATTTCTAGAGTAGATGGCTCGACGCTTTCATAAGTACGGTAAACGTACTAAGGATGGATTTAGATCGGGCTTTGAATCAGAGGTAGCCAAAGATCTTGACAAATGTGGGATCAGTTATGAGTACGAAACTAAAAAGTACGATGTGGTGATCCCACGTTCTTATACTCCTGACTTCATTCTTAGTAATGAAGAAGGGAAAATGAGAGTCATAGAAGTAAAGGGTTACTTTGATCAGGAAGATCGCCGACTTTTGCGTATCTTCAAGGAACAACACCCTGATGTAGACATCAGAATGTGTTTCCAAAAGCCACACCAAAAATTAAGTAAGACAGCCAAGATGACTTACGCAATGTGGTGTGACAAACATAATATTCCCTGGTGTCGTGGTCCTCACTTGCCTCACCGCTGGACTCTGTTATAGTTCAAATGGTAAAGGAAAGGGTTACCAAAAAGGCTCCAGGGAGATCCCCACCTGGAGCTTTTTAAATGTCTGTTATTCATACAGCTTGCCCGTGGTGTGGTTCACGAGATAACCTATCCGTCTGGGACAACGGGAGTCAAAAGTGTTTTACTCCTGGTTGTAATTTTCAAGTATTCTCTGACCCTTCCTCCTTTCCAACAATGACTTCCACTAAATCAACAGGGCAAGAG
>VTLG01013222.1_pt1 | contig 20800 bp, 38 predicted proteins | sample 4694571 | NCBI WGS metagenome assembly VTLG01 (sample SAMN12604809, study PRJNA352737) | marine metagenome | biome: ENVO:00000447; feature: ENVO:00000209|ENVO:00000569|ENVO:01000036; material: ENVO:00002151; isolation source: viral sequences binned using virsorter ... | reverse complement strand
ATGTTTTGAGAAACGATATTTAAGATCTTCTACCCCTTCCCCAAAGTTTTTTTTCTTTTATATTGCTTCATGTTTTTTCTTTTTTCTGCTGATTCTCTACCACTTTTGGAATTATGATGAGGTGCACATAAACTCTGTAAATTTTTTACATCTACAGGACTTCCACCCATTGTAATTGGTTTCACATGATCTACGACAGATGCGGCATTGATGATTCCTTCCCTTTTACATTGAATACAAAGGGGGTGCATTTGGATAAAATAGTTCCTTAAAGACCTCCATCTCTTGGAATTATAGAAGGAAGCGTTATCAATCTCTCTCATATGTTGAGGCTTCTTAGGTATCCACGGCCTCTGTTTGCTTTTTGGAAGGGTCGGCATTTTTTAACTCTAATTTATTTAATAATTGTACAGGAGTATATATAGTTAATCCATTATTATAATTATCATATATACAGGTAAACTCGTTTAATGTTTCGTTATGTGTCCATAGAGTCCGTATCCCTTTCTCTACATGTCCACGCAATATCTTCTTTATATTAGTATATTTCATTTTATCCTTTTATTAATATCATCATCCATTTGAGAAGCGGCATAGATTCCCGTTGCAATTCCCGCTAAATAAATTAATAGTGGTATCAATATTTCCATATTATTTTCTTTTAAATTTTAAATTCTTTACAATTGCTAAGTTTATTAATGTTGTCCATATATGATGTCCCGTATATACTTTAGATACTCTTATATATATTATATATAAATATCTTCTATATAGAGATGATTTCACTCCATCCGATAAAGCAATATATCTATCTTCCCTTGGTATATCCGCTAATGTTATAAATATTCTACTCATCTATTTCGTACAAAAAATATACTTTAAAGCTTTTAGTTTTTTTTATTAATACTCTTTTATATTTCTTTTCGTTTTTTTTATCCTTATTCCATTTAGGATTACTGCTATTTAGTTTACGTTTCTTGGACATTATTCAGTAATCAAAAAATAATATTCAGTATCAACCTCCAATATGTATTCCATATTCTTATGGTAGTCTAATAGCTTATGGCGGTTCACTCCCTCCCAAATTTCATGGCATCCTCTGCGCTCTCCCATTGATAAACAATGAAACGTAATATTCCTTTTATCAGTAATTAAATCTTTACGCCTACTTCTTGGAATAAGATGGGAGAAGCTGAGTGGTACATCAATGGTTGATCTGCCACATCCAGTACAATAATGTCCTCTCTCCATTGATATTTCTTCATAAACTTTTTTAAGCTTTTTATTTATAGTCTTTTGTTTATTACTTACATTTTTCATTTTAAATATCCATCAATCAATTCCAATATAGCTGGAAGCCCTTTACATATCTCCGCTTTAAATCCCCTCTCTTGTAAATCTTTGATCCATTCCGTTTGCTCTTTTGTTGCTCTTCCTTTTATTGTTTTAATCTCAATTGCTAATCCGTGGAATCCATTGCGACTCTCATAAATAAAAAGATCTGGAAAACCTTTTACATAACCATTCCTCCACGCTTTTCTAGCTTGAGATGGCCCAGTATATATACCTCCAAGAGAAGCGCAATATCTAGCTTTAGGATATTGTAATTGTATATATCTAATTACTTCGCTTTGTAATCTATCTTCACTCATTTGGAAGGTTTATATTAAACGTATCATTTGCCCAAAAGAAAACATCTTGAGTAAGTTTATTAAATTCTTTTTTTGTTAAAGTGGATGTGCTTTTTAATACTTGATGTGTTTCTCCATCAATAGTTTCTTCATGTAATAAAAATTTATATTTTATTGTTTCGTGAATTTCCGCGCTATCATATCCGAGCTCAGCTGATAAGATATGTATCCACTTCCACCAAAGTCTATTTTGTTGATTGCTCCTTACATCTTGGGCTTCGTTTACTTGAATCACCACTCGAGCTCCTTCATGAAATTTCTTTACATCATCAATAAAGGTAGTGTAGTTATCGAAAACTATTTTACCTTTTGCTATTTTTCCAAATGCCTTCAATAGATGCTAAAATTGTAGTTATTAAATAAATAAAAAATAAAAAAGGGATTGAGATAATAATATTAATTATTAATACAATACTTCTCAAAAATACTTTTATATAAAACATATTTCAAAATTAATAAAAATACACTTACAGGTTTCTTTTATTTCGTTTTTTATTAACATCAGGATGTTCATATATAATATCAATTAAAAATAATAAATCAACTCCCGTACATTCACTAATTAATTTAATATGATTTATATTAAATAAGTGTGGGTTACTTAAATACTTATCTAAAGTAGGGTAAGCTAGATCTAAATAATTTCCCAAATCGACTCTATTATAACCTTCTTCTTTTAGAAATCTATGCAATAAAGATCTATCCACACTTCTGTAAACTGATTTTTTTGTTCTAATCATTTAAACATATATTACATAATGAAAATCCATCTTCTTTATATCTGCCACATATACAATAAAGAGTTTCTTTACAATCACAATAATCATTTTCTCCACAATCATAACATCTTTGATGGTCTTCGCAATAATCATCATTTATTTCTACCTCTTTTTCTCCACACACTTTACATAGAGCGTTTTTTCCACTCCACTCTGAGGGATCTTGTGAAAATCCAAATAGTCTCTTAATTGTCATTTAAAATAATTCTTGCTGACAATCATCATTTAAAGCGTTTAGATGCAGTTTTAGTTCTCTCCATAGTATATCTATTTCCTCTGCAGTCAGCTCATTACTTATAGCTCCCATTAATTTATTTGCTATAAGAACATCATCTGTGATATGATCTACAATTTGTCTTATTTTACTCACTGGATTCATTTTAATAATTTTTTTATATTTAGTAGTCCTGTTCCATTCTTTTTTCTATACGTTAATTCTTTTCTTTTGGAATAATGTTCTTGATTGTTTTTAGCCCATGTGTCTTCATCAATTAGTTTCTTTTGAGATCTTATCCATGAATAATAGGTTTGTACGTTTAAAACGAATTTATCAGTTGTTCTTATTCCCGTTCTAAAAGACTCCTCAATATCTTCCCATCTCATCATTTTCCAATCTCTACTTAAATCTTCTGCAAGAGTAGATGCAAGAATAAGAATATCCTTATCCGATTTGTTTTGTCCTAATTCAACTAACGTCTTTGATATTAATCCAATACATTTTTTAGTTAGTTCTTTCAAAATAATTGTTTTTGATTATAGTGTTTATTATGTTGATGTATATAGTCAATATTGATTTCGCTTCCAATATAGTTTCTTTTTAATTCTTTGGCTGCGATAGCTGTGGTCCCACTTCCCATGTATGGATCGTATATTAAATCATTTTCTTTAGTAGTGCCTAAAATACAATTACCAGTCAATGTTTTTGGAAAAGGGGCTGGATGTATATTTTCTTTTTCTGGATTTATATTCCAGATGTTTGTTTTGTATATACATTGATCTCGGTAAAAATAAGGCTTTGAAGATTTATTTTTTTTTATCCAAAACACATATTCATTGATCGGATAAAAATAAGACACATCTAGCTTTGGTGTGTTTTTTCTATTCCAAATGATTATTTGTTTTATTGGAAAATTATATATATAAGAGGGATGGATTGTGTTATGTTCGTGCAATATGTCTACATGATTATAAAAAAAACTCCCTTTATCTTTTAGGATTCTCAAACATTCTTTTATTACATTTGTTTGATTTTTTATGTAATCTTCTGGATTTTTAATGTCATTATAAATTCCATAATCTATCCTGCGGCTCTTAGTTTTAAAACCATTATTTAAGTTTCTGTTTTTGCTCCAATATCCTTTGTTGTATGGAGGGCTTGTTATAATACAATCAATAAAATTATCGGGAATTTTTTTCATCGTATCCAAACAGTCTTCATTATATATTTTATTTATTTTCATATTTCTTTTCTAATAGTTCCATAGCTCCCATATAAGAGTGTATTTGACTATCAATCTTTGATATTTTTTTAGTATTCCAAGATTTATCATTGCGTATCCATGTATTAATTCTTCTTTTAGTATCCCATGTTTTCTGTAATTCTTTTCTCATCCTCCAATTTTTTGTGGGCTCCGCCCAGTAATCCACAAAAGACATATAATCAAATACATTATCAATTTCTTTGATTTCATTTAAAAACTTATCTTTACGAATCAAAAATGCTTGTTCTTTATTATTTAAATCTTTTATTAGTTTAGTATTTAATTGGGTCTGATTTTCCATAAGTGGATTACCCACATGTGGATTTTCAACATCTGGATCTTTTATATCTAATGGCTTTTCAAAAATTGTTATCTCCCATCCAATAATAATTCCTTTGTTATTTCTTTTACAAACCCTTGTTACATAACCATTTAACATTAATTCCTTTATAGTGGATCTAATGGAGCTGACTCCCTCTTTACAAATTGCGTTGAGACCCTTTATATTTAACTCCCAATTTTCTGGTAGAGATAAAATTAAAGATAATAAACCCTTTGCTTTTAATGATATTTTTTTATTTTTAAATATCTCATTACAGATAACGGAATAATTTTTATCTTTTTTTACCCTAAAAATTTCCATTATTCAAATAAAGTTAATTGAACTGCCCCTCCATACATTGCAGTTTGTTTCTCTAATTCATTTAAAACATCAACCTGAGATCGTATTCTTTGTTTTAAACTAATGATACACTCTTCAAATTCCTGTAAATCTTTTGCCATATAATATCCTTTTGAGTTACTACATAAGCCAAATAAAAGATTATTAATACGGATAAAATGAATTATTTTCCTTAATCTCACTGGAGTTAATTTCATCCTATCACAAATAACTCTGGAGGGTACAGCATTCTCTTTTCCTGTTTTTGCTCCAATCCCCTTTACAATAGTATTTATAATACTTAATTCGTATTCATTAAGCTCATGAGTTAAATTTTCAAAACCTTTTATCATAATTAAAATGGATATTCTGAGTTATCTTCTGAGTTCGATTCTGTATTAATATCAATTTGCCAAAGATTAATATTATGATACCATTTTCCATTGTATTCTCTGGATGATATATTTACTTGACAATTCACTTGATCTCCCTCTTTTATTCCTTTAATTAAATCAATTTCTTTATTAAAAGCGGTGATACAAATATCTGGATTAAACTGAGCTCCCGTATCTATAATAAAACATTGTTTTTTCCACTCTTTACCATTCTTTGATTTACCCACTTCTGGATCAAGTAATTTTTTTAATTTTCCATTTATTCTCATTGTTTTTTATTTTTAATTAATAATATCTATATACAATTTTTTAAAATCAATATCATGTAAATCTTCAATACTATAAGCTCTATCAATTTTCATTTTCTCCCACTCGCTCTGATCTGCGTACCACATAAAAGTGATAAATTGTTTTCTGATTTCTTTATATATCTCTACCTCTTTTTCCATTAATGTACAATGATAAATAGAGCTAGCATGATGTATTCCTTTTATGTAGTTTTTCATATGATGGTGTTTTACTTTTTTATATCTCCATAAATAGTAATTATAAAATCTTCTTGCTTTAACTTTGTTTTTTAATCTTGAATCCATAAATACCACATCTCTCTCTTCCACATTAAACATTTTAGCAAGTATGCATCTAGCCATTATTCCTTTATCCATTATTTTGATAGTTTATTTCGTCCTCACCAAAAGTATTAGTAAGATTCATTGTTTTTATTATTATTCGTGCTAAAGCTCTTTTTTCTGCAATTTCCATTCTAAATTTTTGCATGCAGTTTTCTTTTGTTGCAGAAGCGTACGTTTCCATTTTCTTTTTTCCTTTAATATAAGAGATGGCTTTTATTACGCAATTATTGATATCCCAAGATATATGATGAAATTCCACCTCGATATTGTTATTTACTTGGATCTTTTCAATTCCACTTCTTTTGATTATTGAAAACCCTCTTTTATCTGCATATACATCCTCCTTGTTTAAAGAGTTATTTTTGTAAAGCATATTTAATTTTTCCGATTCCTTCATTTTTTTATTAAATTTATTTTTGTTTTATTTTTCCAAGCGGCTTGACTTTTATGATGAACATAATAAACTTTTAAATCTGCTATTGATTGCATTGTAGTTATATAAACCTTTAAATTTGCAGATGTTTTATTTTTAGTAAAAAACCAAAGCCCATCATTATGTTTAGATTCCGCTCTGCATGATGTTTTATACACTAATATGTCTGCTTGGCTTTTATAGTCTACAATACATATTGTGATATCTGCTTGACTTTTGAATTTTGTTATATATACAGATTGAGAATATGTAGATAAACAATTAATCATTAATAATGTAAATATATATTTTTTCATATTGTAGCATAATAAATCATTAATAAAGTAAAAGAGCTAATTATAATAAAAGTTAAAATCATATAAAGGAAATTTTTTAAATCAAATTCTTTTATTTCATTTACTTGATATTTACTCTCTCCATTTTTTACCACAAATTTAGCGGCTTCCTTAGCATTAAAATAATGATGAAATCCTGTTTTTTTATTAGTTACTTTATACATTTTCTTTTTTGTTTTAGTTAATAATTTGGTACAAAGATATCACTTTTTAACAATTAAAAATAATAAATACAGGTTAGTTTTAAACCATTAATTGTTAATAACTAAAAAAAGGGAGACTTACATTGCATTGCATGGCTCCCTCTTTTACGACTAATTAATAACTCTATTAAGTATTATGAACTGCGAACTTATATAATTATTTTGAATATTGTTTCTTTTTTATGAGTTTTTTGTAAACTTTTTGCATTATATGCAAATAACTCCTCTTTTATATCATAACCATCCCAGCCGTTAGTTTCTTGTAAGTCAATTCTTATGTCATGTCTACCATCATCAGTAAAACAATAGATGTTCTGAGCGGCTGTTCCACTTAAATTTAAAGCATTTTCGCTGTAAGAATTTGAGCCAACAAGACTGGCCGATCTTGCAATATTATCACGAATCATGGTTTCATGTAGGTGCCCACATATTATAAAGTCTATTATAACTCCTTTTGCACTATATTTAGCTATTACTTTTCCAACGACATTTGCATCCATTTTCGAAAGTTGATGTCCATGTATTACCAACATATTTTTTCCATTAATCTCAACAACTAATTCAAGAGCATCCCCTCTTAAAAAATTAATATCTGGTAATAATAACCTCAACATTTCAAATATTGTAAAATCATAGTTATCAGAAGCAACCATATCAACCCATCCAAGTTCAAAATTTACTCTTGATTCATTTCCTGTAACGCAACAAACTTGAACCTCTGCAATTTCGTTAATATCCAATATGAAATGTTTTAATAAATGAACTCCAAGAAATGTACTTTTTGCGCGATTCGTCGCCATGCTGAGTTTCTCATCTAATCTTCTATCGGAATTAATTAAATCTCCAGTAATTGCAATCAATACTTTATTTGCTTTATGGAATTTAACATATTCTTTAACTTTATAAGCGTATTTTTGTAATCGTTTTGAGGCAATATCAAAATCATATTTATTACTCTCAAGCTCTACAAGTTCGTTAAAATGAGTATCTGCAATTTGAACAACTATTGCAGCTTCAGTATTATGCTTCTTTTTACTTAATTTAGTGTTTAGGGACTCTCTCTTTAATAGTTTTATGATTTCAGTATTATACTCTATAAGAGCGTTCTCTTGTCTTGAATCCTCTCTAAACGCTTTGCGTTCAATTCTGTTTAAATCCTGAAATTTTTGTTTTTGTTTTGCTAATCTTATATTGTACTCAACAATATCCTTATCAGCAATTATATAATGAACTATGTTTTTAACTTGTTTTCTTAGGTAATCAACCGAAACATCCAGATTGTATTTATCAATCAGGAATCTGGATATCTCGATATAATTAGTTCCATCATCAAAGAGTTCAACTATCTCGTCCTGATATTCAAGATATTTGTTTCTCAAAATATATTACTTTTTCTTAGAAATATCCGCAATTCCTTGTCCCACTATTAGAACTAAAAAAGTATGCCATACCGACTCAGCAACCTCAGGAGTCCACCCAAATCTACTTCCTAAATAGGGAACTATTAAAGCTGTGAGAGCATAAATAAACTTCTTGCTCTGGAATATTTGTCCGAAAACTACATTTGTAATCCAATTTTTCATTTTATTTTATGTTTTAAATTATTATTATTATAAACTATACGATAAACCAATAGAGAAACTTCCATCTCTCTCTCCATTTTCGTCTTCTTTTAATGGCATCATGTACATTGGATTAACTGATATGCCTTTAAATAAGTATATATACATACCCCAACCCGCACTCATATTCTCGCTCATATCCTCCGCAGGAGATTCTAAACATAAAAACCCAAAACCAAGATTATGTCTTGCGAAAACATTATAATCATCTCCATCTTTTACCGCTCCGATCATTGTTTTGTCATTTAAAGAATATCCGATACCCATATTTTGAGTAACATTTGATATCTCCCAACTCTCTCCATCATTTGGAGATTCAACTGAGGATACTATTGTAAATTGTGCCGAACTTATTAAAGTAACACAAGCTAAAATCATTGTAAAAAAAACCTTTTTCATTGTCTTATTATTTTAAATTAATGAGATAAAATTATAGCCTTATCTCGTAGCTAATACACCCAAATTCTTGGGCTATTTTTTTCTGTATCTAAATCGATGTGGCAAAACGTAGAGCTAATACCTACACGTACTGGAAGATCAAGCTCATGACACAATTCCACCGCATGGCCTATAAATAACGCCCTCCTTTTAGAGTCTCTTATTGATACATCTGCTGCAATTCCTTTTAAATGACTACTTTTTGAACTCGCTTTGTATCTTGGGGATTCAACTAAACTATTATTGTATTCATGCGTACGAAATCCCGATGTAATAACAAAAGGAAATTTGCACCGATTCCGTAATTCATCAATGAAGTCTAAAAAATGAGGTTTCATCATCTTTTTTCCACTCCCTTTTAAATCTGGAGAATCAAATTCTTTATATCTAAAATATTTCATACTTCAAATATATTAAATAAAAACAGATTGTTTAATTCTATTTTTAAAGTTATTAACGTAAGATTGTTTATTTCTTCGATAGTTTATAAAATTTATAGATAGTAAATATAATTGCTAACGAGATAGAAATCATTGTTAAAAATTGATTGCATTGCTCGACCATTGTTAAAGCACTAGCTCCTCCATTTGCTAATAATACTTGTGTTGTGTCCTTCATAGTAGTTTCTATTTTTTAGTTTTGTGTTAAAGTGACGCTTCCTCCCCATACTCTATGATTCGTATTAGAAACTTTAACAATAATCATTAAATAATTAGTTGTGGTTGACGCTGTATCTGTAATATCAATTGCGCTCCCATTAGTAGTACCCGTTCCAAGATCACTTCCTTTTCCATTTGCATTAATATCCATTTCATACACCTCGACATCCTTTGTGGTATTAGACGCCCAGATCGCAACCTCTGTTGCTGTGGTACCATATGGAATATTTACCGTAGCAATAAGCTCCTGATCTGTATCTTCAACATGTACTCCAGTATTCGTTCCATCTGAAAATACTGCAGGAGGTAAATTACTGGCACTGGAATCATCATTTACCATAAAATCTCTTGGCAATATTTTCATATAGATTGGATCTACCCCAGTAATATAATAAACTCCACCTTTATATTCAAGAGGACCAAAACTATCACTATCCACAGGCATTCCTCCAATGGTGCCCGCTGATTTTCTTTGATATTGTACAAATAAATTGTCTTTATCAATTTCTACGGAATCATTAAAAGTTAAAGTCTGATCCAATGTAACTGAAGATACTACCAGAGCTGTGGATCCTGCCGCTTCATCTGCATTTAATGTAAGTGACTGCCCCGCCACCATAATAACGTCTCCACTCTTTAAAGCAATAGCTGTAGAAGTAACTGCAATTGAAGTGATAGTATCTCCATCTCCATATTCTGCTGTTAATTTAGCTAATCTAAATGCATTACTTACATTTTGATTGTTTATAACATGTATATTTTTATTTCGTTGCCCCATCTATCCTGATGATCTAATATCTCTGGTACCTTCTAAAACAGTGGTAGGTACGCTGTAATTAATTTGAACAAAATCTCCGCTGCACTCATCCGTAGATAACGAAAACGTGGCTCTCATTAAAATATATTCTTTTCCATCCACATCATTTAATTTAGCAATAGGATTCATAAATTTTAATTTTGAACTTCCACTATAAAATTTATCATTAACACTCAGAGCGCTGGTAGTCCCTAAAGTTAATAATGATTTACTTTGATTATTTAAAATAGATTCACTCAATAAAGTTAATAGTGTTTTATTGTAGGTAGGGGAAGCGTACGAATAACTGGATCCACCCCAAGTATACACTCCTTTTGCCCATTTACCATTGTAATTCACAAAAATCCAATCTCCCGAAGAATCTAAAACTTGTATTGTAGTATATGTATTAGATCCTGTACCATCTCCAAATTTTATATCTCCAATATCATAAATATAAGAATCAGATGTATCTTGCGTTACTTCCATTTTTTTCTCTGCTGTACCAAAACTTATCGCTCCTGAAGATATAGGAGTAAAAAAGCTCTCAAAAGGTGGAGTTAAATTCATGTTTACAGCATCTGTATAATTTAAAGCGTACGATGTAGGTACTTGCTCTTCTGCTGTAGCGCTCGAATCAAAATTTAACTGCCCAGTAGTATCCATATCTACCACTCTACCATGAGAATAATTGGCGTTTCCTTGATTATATGCTCTCATGGGAGCCGCTGCATTGCTATCAAATTCTGTAAAAGTATAAAACTGAAGCTCCCATCTACCCGTAAAATCCGCATGAGTAGGTATAAATCCATCATTATCTCCCCCAAATGGCTTCGTATTGGTAGTTTGGTTAGTAGCAGAATCAAAAATAGTAACCCTAGCGGCTGGGGCTCCTCCCGCTGTAGTAGGTATCCATATCTTTTCATACACATATTGTTGATTATTTGCCAGAGGAAATTCATAGGCCTGCCATTCTAATTGTGCATATGTGGAATATTGCCGTCTATACATCACTTTATTGTCTCCATCTCCCCAAGCAGAATCTACAGGCTTTGCGCGTATAGTCCACACCGTTTCCATCTCTAGCCATCCATTTGTAGTATTCTCAAAATCTAAATAAAGAGCACACACAAATCCATCTAAATCTGCGGCGTTCGACACTTCCATTGTAGTATAATATCCGTATCCTGCCGCACCCATTTGTGGTAATTGTTTGTAATAGACTGTATTACCTGTAGTATCCCACGCAGTTGGTAATCCATCTACTAAATTACCAGTTACAAATAAAGGGAATCCCCTAAATAAATTATTTCCCGCTTCCTCTTGATAGGTACCCTCTACGGTCTTTATTGCAGGGAGAGCTTGATAAGTAGATCCTGCTAATTTTTCTAATCCTTTTCCAGTATTAGTAGCATTTTCAAAAATCATTTTATATAATGAATAATTTGTAGATCCAATATAGTTTCTATCAGTACGAGCTGTACCTGTATAATAATATTCTCTGGTAGGTATATTAATTGGAGATGTATAAGGTGCTGATCCTTGCTCATCTGTATTGTACTCATCAATTCCAATAAAATGAAAAGTACTTTTCCAATACACAAGTCTCATATTAAAATTAATACATATAGATTTCAAAACATCATAGCAGTTGGGTACAGAATAGAATCCATCCGTGCCAACATTGTAAAATGGCTCCATATTTATACGCATATTTGCTAAAGGATCTTCAGTTGCGGAAGGTGATACATCCATGTCTTCATTCCACCAGTTAAAAGCGGTTTGTATATAATAATCTGTAATTTGGGGAGACCCTGTATCCGCATCATCCGACTCTAATAATTGCCCCGCCTCATCCAATAATATTTTTATCCAAGAGCTGGCACTATTAATAATCTTCTGAAATCCTGCATTTACCCAAGTATCTTGTTTTACATAAGGATATGTTGGTACCGCTCCTGTTATTGTATTTGTTTCTCTAAGGAATGGTATTTCTTTTAAAGATGCTAATCCATCTACTGCTGTTAAAGTAACTTCATATGGATAAGATACATCTTGCTGAGCTTCCATATCTATTAGTACATATCCACTCCACAAATGCGCGGATCCTGTTTTTAACGTGAGCCATACATCTCTCTCTTGTTTATCAGTTCGGATTCCTTCAAGAAAATTCTGCTGAGTTAAATTCTCTACCATTACAGGAAGAGTTGCTACTGATGTTAAAATAGGTGAGTTTTTATCTTCTATTTTTTCTGATTCATAGGATATTTGAAACCCCGCAGGCCCTAAAGTCCAAGTATTAGCTGCTCCTGTTCCGTTCCACCATAACGTCACGGTATAAGTGGTTCCATTCATAGATTCAATAGTGGATGTTGCGTATTCGTTTAGACTATAACTTGCTCGTGCCATATTATGTAGTTCTTAATCTTCTAATTGATGTTTTTTCATTCGATATATAAATATCATTCCCTACTATTTTTCCCGTAACTACCACATGCTGCGATCCACCCATCATACCTTTTAATTTATCTAAAGGTGCTACTACTTCTGGATTAGATGCAGAGGTTCCAATTCCCTCTCCAATTAATCCAAGGGTAGGCCCTGTAACTAATCCTCCCCTCGCAAATTCTGGAACTAAACTATTGAATGCTGTTTTTGCAAGTCCCGCCGCCGCTCCTGCAATAATTGGAATCATCCACCATTGTCCAGTTTGCATAGCATTTTTTAAAGCGGCACTAACAGCCATCATTACTCCTTGTGATATTAATCCTCCAATCACCTCTCTCATAACATTTTTAACTGATTGACCATACTCTTCAAAACTCTCGGCTCCTTGAGCTAGCTCATCTCCTAAGTTTCTAAGAGTCTCTATAAACATATTTTCAAATTCTAAAGTCCCTCCCATTATCATTTTTAACTCATCTCCAAAAGAAGCAAAAGCAGTTGTAGCGCTATCAACCGATTCTGGAACTTCATCTATATTAGCGGTCACTAATTCAAAACTCTCTTTAAGATCTTCATTTCCTTTTTTCCACGCTAAAGTCAAAGCTACCGCTTTTTCTACCTCATCATTGTGATCCTCAATATCCGCGCTAGGAGCAGTAAAAGTAGGAGTAGGAGTATGAGTAGGTTTTGTACCTTTGGGCTCTAAATTTATACCGCTCTTTTTAAGATTGGCCAATTCGCCGCTTAATTCTCTCAACTCAGTATTCATTTTATCGATAGCAGCGTCAGCAAACAATTTTAATGTACCTCCTAATCCCGCTGCTTGTCTCTCCGCTACCAATATTTCCTCTTGTAACTTTACAATCATGTTATGGTACGCTTGTGATTTAGCGCTTGCTTCTAAAGATGCAATTAAATTATTAGTAGCATCATCCAGAGCCGTGGTAGAATAAGTAGCCTCATCAATTTCATCATAAAAGCTTGGATAGGTAGATTTTAAGGTATCTAAAGCTGTTTTTTGATCATCTAAACTAGCATTTTCATCTTTAAGTACAGCAGTTAGCATCTCTATATTTACTATGTCCGATGCAATAGATCTCATAGCCGTTTCATTAGCTTTTTCCAGAGCTGTTAAACCAAATACAGAATCATATATGGAAACCGCTAATGTAGCTATAACACCTGCCACAGCTACCCATGGTGCCACTGCTAAAAATTTCGGGCTAGCTAATATTCCTGCAATCGCACTAAAACCAAGAGATACTTTTCCTATTATAACTAAAAGAGGGCCAATAGCTGCTAATAAAAGCCCCCATTTAACAATACTCTCCTTAGTAGCCGCACTCATATTACTCAATTTATCGACTATCTTCTTAAACCAATTAACCAAATCTTTAGCCATTGGAAGTAATATTACTCCAAATTCCACCGCTAAATCCGATACATCTCCTTTAACGACTCGTAATTGATTTGCGAAACTAAATTGTGTACGTTCAAAATCTCCAATAGCTTTTCCGCTTTGCTCATAAGCAATCTCTAAATTAGCTAAAGCTTTAGCTTGTAACTCTGACACACCCTCTTCAATCATGATCTGAGCTACCCTATCTTTATATTCTGCGGTACCTTGACGTATAACAATCCCTAAAGCTTTTGCAGATTCAGTTTCCCCTACCAGAGCCTTTGTTAAAGCTTTAGAAGCTCCTTCGGCCCCTCCTTGAAAATTAGTAAAAGAAGCTAAATCCACTGCTAACATATTAACTTGTTTAGATAAATCTAAAGCTGCTGATTCTGTAAATCCAAAACCTACCAAAAGATCCCCAGTATCTCCTAATAATTGTTTTGCTGCTACCTGAGATAAACCAAAAGCATCTTTAAAAGTCTTAGCTGTTTCTTCCGCTTCTCCTTGTATACTACTAAATACTGCCTTGAATTTTGAATCCGTTTCTTCAAAATCAGAAGCTAATTTTACAGCCGCTACACCTAAGCCTAAAATTGGTAGGGTTAAACCAGTACTTAAAGTTTTCCCAGTTTTCTCTATATTTTTACCAAATTTTTTGAGAGTCTTATTGGCTTTTTTCATAGCTCTCTCAAAACCGCTTAAATTTGCTCCAAAATTAAATGTGAGGAGGCCGACGCTTTTATTTGCCATGTTCTTCTAATTTTTTAATGTACTCTGCTCTATTTTTCAATTTTTTAATCTCTGTTTTTTTATTTTCTTTTTCCCACTCAAATTCAAATAAATCTGTGGGCTTTAATTTTTTATTTTTACCAATATGGATATTTAAAAGTAAACATGTGCTCCATCTTGCTCTCTCCCATTTATTACGCTCTCTTAAATTTTCCAACTCATAAAATCCATCAAGTTTATTCCAAAACTCTCGTGGCAGCATATCATAAAACTCATCCACACCCATACCTAGCATTCCAAATGCTATTGTCTCTAATCTTTGCCAAGTTAGCTCTTCTTTGCTCCCTTGGCTTTGGTCTTTTTTCCTTTTTCCTCTCCCATTGATTTGCCTAATATTTCAAATGCTTTTTCCATGCAATCCATATTTCCATCAAATAAATCAGTAATATCATCAATTTTCATTTTAAAACTTTGTTTAGAAGCTCGATGTCCATCTTCTATCCCACAAAAAATTAAACAAAATGCATCATTAAAAGTTAATTCTCCAGATGCTAATTTATTTAAATCATGTATTGTGGCTCCAGTCATTATTGAGTATTTACGTAAAGCATTAAAACCAAATCGAATTGGAAGCTTTGAATCTCCAATTTCTATTATTTCGTATTTCATTTTCTAAAGTTTTTAAAGAAACCCGCCCCGATACTCAGAAAAGAAAACACCGAGGCAGGCTCTATAATTAATATTAACTCACTGTTTGCGTCAATGCTCCTGTACCCTGAAAAGAAGCACTAAAAGTACTCGAATCTTCAAGCGGTGCTGTTAAACTTGATGACGTCATCCATACATCTCCCGCATATTTAGTATCTCCAGAGCTTGTTGATGTTACGCCAAATGTTATTGATGCCTTTGCTCTTGTTTCAATCATTACTGAAAAGAGTTCACTTAAAGTTAATCCTCCAATTGCTGATCCGTCTGCATCGAGCCATGCATACATTGCATCAACTGAAACATCCCAGTTTCTCATTCCTTCCATACTCTCCTCCCAACCAGAAGATTCCTTATTAGAAATCGATCTGGTGCTATGATTGATGTTTATTGTTGCATTTGTTGCGTACGCAATTAAAGTTGCTGACCCTCCATCTGGGGTAATATACACCTTTAAATCCGTTCCATTTAAAATTCCATTTGCCATTTTTTTATTTTTTTATTATTTATAATTCATTTGTATTATTTAGCTCCTTTTTAGTAGCTTTATTTTTTTTTGTTTTCTTTACTGATTCTCCAAATCCATTTGTTAAAAACCACTCGATTCCCTCTTGCGTCGTAGGTATCTTAGTTCCCGCTTTTAAAAGTTTTCCATTTCTGTTGTAATCTTTTTTTAATTCAAATTCGTAAGTTTTAAAATCTGAATTATAATATTCTTCATATTTTTTATCCATTTTTTTTAATTTTCGATCCATCCATTATTTGGATCATTAATAATTTCAATTATTTGTTTATGAGAATAAATTGTATCTCCCTCCAAAAAACTTGGAGTTTCCCCTCTAAATTTAACAATTGTTTTTGTTCCATCAAGACTGTATCTCAATGTCAGCTTTGATGTTTCAATTATATGTTTAAACTCAATAGAGTCTATTTCGGATCCGTTTAATATTACATATTTTTTATCCATATCTTTATTTATCCTGCTGGCACATTTGGAACAATATCTGCCTCTACCATATTTGTCATTGTACCATCATTACTATTAGTACTATCATCTGGAATAGTAGGGAATTTTGCCATGGTAGTGCCATCATCATTACCATCTCCCATTTTCCAATATCCAACTAAACTACTTCTTCCAACCCCTTTTGGATATCCACTATTATAAATATCATTTACTTCTCCTAATGTTAAAGTTTCATTATATAAACTTACTTCATCAATATTTCCTATAAAATAACCTCCTGAATCCGCATTGTTTCCAATTGAAGCTTTGTCCAAAGATCCTGTAAAAGTAGGGAGAGATGTGGTGGTTTGCTGTAAAACTCCATCTAAATATAGCTTTAACTCATCTGCAGATGTATTCCATGTAGCGACCAGATGGTGCCATAATCCATCTCCTTCTATTGCTTCTGTGCTTACTGCTGTGATAGAGCTTCCTCCTCCTTTATAATTTATTTTCACTTCATTATCTGATGCATGATAAAGAAAAGCTATTTGATTGTTGGCATCTACTCTTCCTTTAAAATAATTTCCAGTTGAAGCGGTTACATCTGTTTTTGCCCATAATGAAATAGATCCTGCGGTAGCACTAAATACAGATGTAATTCCATCTATCTCTACAAAATCATCTACTCCATCAAAATCCATAGAATATATATTATTGATACCATTGGTGATTCTGATTGAAAAATCTAAAGATTTACGATAAATACCATCACCTCCGCTCATATCATCAAAAACATCATCGTATCCATCAAAATCTATTGATTGTATTTCTACTCCATTATAGTTTCCTGAAACTCTATCCAGAGCTGTTTTTATATAATTTCCAAGTTTTGAGGCTTGCAAATAAGTATCTGCATATCCAGAAACCATTACTTTTACTACATCTAAAGTAGCTACAGAATCCTTTTGAGAATCTGGAGATACACTGGTTACATCATAAACAATAAAGGGAAATTCTGTAGTTTGCGGCATTACATTTGGAGAAATTTTATCATTTACCAAATTATATACTGCTGTATTATCACTTAAAATCTTATATAATGCTCTTCCAATATCCATATCTTTAATATCCTAATGCTCCATGTTTTGACATTTTCTTTTCCCATAATTTCATCTCTCTTTTAAAGATTTTTTCTGCATCCACAAAGCCATTCTTTATCACATTTTTATTTTCTAGATCCCACGCTCTTTGCATAAAAGGTTGATTGTGACTCGTAAATTTACCATAATGCATAACTTCCGATCCATATTCAACCCATGCACCAAAATAACCTCCTTGATTTTTTTTAAATTTTCCTTTAACTTTTGGACCTACATATCCTCCCCGCACCTCTTTAGATGCTTTTGTGGTAAAAAATCCCATAGAATCTCTTAATGTACCCCTTTTTATCATCTTTGATTTATCAGGAGGATAAGGAACATCTTTATCGGCAATAGGTGCGTTATCTGCTGCAGCTTTTGATAAAGGCTTGGTGGTTAATCTCCAAAACTTTACCCATGTTTTATTTTTATCCACTTGTTTTGGGAGTTCTTTAAACATTTTTTCAATCTCTTTATTTCCCTTCAGTTCCAAGTTAATACTCTCTGCCATTTTAGTTATCTCTTAATTGTGTTTCTAATTCCAAAAACTGATTTCTTCCATCTACTTCTTTTATTCCATGTATATAATAATAATTAGAATCATAATTTATTCGATACGTCCCTAAAATTATAACTCCTATATTTCTAATATAAAAAGTTAAATCAGATACTTGTACTAATTCTTGCGACTCTTCTTTTCTATTACTTTTCCTCCAATTAATCTTGGCCCACACCGTATAAGCTGTAGCCCATGTAAAAGTTTTTTCTCCATACGCATTTTGACTTGAACTCGGAGATTCTATTATAATTCTCCTATCTAATTCTCCAATCTTTAACATACTTGAATTTTATACTGATCTAATAAATATTGACTCGATAATGGAAGGTCTGTAGCTATGGTTCCAGTTACCACGGATTGCCTGTTTTGATACCAATTCCCAATAGTTAATAATACCGCTTGGCGGATTCCTTCTGGCACATTAGATGCTGCCGATCCATAACCTACCGTATACTTCACCTCTACCGCATTAATTCTTTTAGATAAAGTGGGAAAAGATTTGTCCACTGCTAAAGCAATTCTTGCAGGCCTGATAGATGAATCTAGAATATAATCTGACGAGCTCCAAGTCTGTAAAGAATCATCTTTATCATAATATTTTATATGAGTAATTGAACTAACTGGGCTTTTATATAAAGAGGATATGCCATTCCAATTATCAGAATATTGAGTTACAACCGTATCTATAAAATAAGTGTTTGTAAAAATTTGACACGATTCTGTAGCAGCAGTAACTAAATTATCAATTAAATCATCCTCATCTGCAGTATCTACTTTTAGATGAGCTTTTGCTTGGGCGGTAGTGAATAAAGGTACGGTGGATAATGTATTTTCTGTTAAACTTCTTATACTCATTATATTTTAATTTAAAAAAAAAGGGATGGCGGTTTGACCACCACCCCTTTTAAAATTAATAACTAACTACAATTATGCCTCAATTAGATTAGAAAACGCAGTTGTATTTTGAACTGCATCTCCATCGACAAGAGACGTAATTACCATTCTCGGAATCCCTACTCCACCATTAGTATATGGATCGAATAGAATATCTAATCCTCCAAATTGTGCAATATGTACTTTAGAGAAATCTCCAAATAATACATGCTCTTTACCTGCCGCACCATCAGAAGCAACATTATTAGAAACAAAACCATAATATCCGTTTAATCTCTTATCAGTATTATCCCATAATGGAGCCACAGAAGAAACTACTGCTAATGTCTTAGCTAATTTATAAGCATCAACATCCATTAAATAAGCCATTCTTGCACCATCTAATTCAACGCCAGCATCTAAAACATCTGTTTCTAATCCTATTATAGTTGCCGCACTTACTGCCGCTGTAGATCCCGCATTCGCATCTAAAAAGATAGATTGAGGTGCATTAGAAATATCCGCTTTCGATAATAAAGCTGATTCTAATTTTGCAGCCACACTAGCAGCCATATTTCTTTGCATAGCCGCTTCTAAAGAACTATTTTGAGCTAGTGATTCTGCTGAAATATTAACAATAGATATAACTTTATGAGGAGTTAATTCAACATTTGTTGTTGTACCTTCTCCATCCGCTTCTGAACCTCCAGTTTCTGGTTGCCATGCTGAAGTGATTCCACTAATTACTGGGAATTTCATATTTTCCACGCCTCCATAAAAATTAGCTCCTGCACTTGCTAAAACAAGATTAGACTGCAATTGGTCTGTAAAACTCATTGTTTGAGTAGAATTTTGATTTGTTGTATCAACATAGTCCTGTGCTCTTGTTAATATAGAAGCTGGTATTGCTAAACCTCTAAATGTTTGACCTGTATAGTGAGCGCGGTGACGTGCTTCTGTATCCATTTCTTTGACTATCCCAGATAATTTACCACTATACGCTTGACGCATAGCTTCTTGAAAACTAAATCTCCCTAAATCTTTGTCCTCTTTTGGCTCAACTTTAACACCAGCTACAGTAGCTGCTTTTCTCAAAGCTTTTTCTGCTTTTTCAGATCTTTTAATTTTTACATCGTATGAATCAACTTCTTTTAAAAGTTCATCCATCTCTGTATTTTCCTCTTGAGTCAGATCTCTTTCTTCCGCTGTAGCAACCTCTTTAATTACTTCAAGCTGAGAAATAATATCTGATCTCAATTCTTTTAATTCAATACTTGATTTCATTTTATTATTTGTTTAATTATTTTTTTCGTTTTATTAATTCAATTTTTAGTTTTGCCAACGAACGCGCCACTAAATCATTTTCCTCTTCTTCCTTTTTTATTTTTTCTTTATATAAAGATAGCCCTCTCTGAGCTACTACATAAGACTCAGAATCATTGTAGGCAGGATAAGTAACCGCTGAGATATCATAAAGTCTATCAATAGCCGTTATGGTTCTAATATCGTTCCCTTCATCATCACTTGACCACTCATCACTAGCTACCGTAAAGGCAAAACTTGACTGACTTATATTCCCATTTTTAAGATTTATTGAAAGATCTTGTGCATAAGAAGTTTCGGGAATCGAAAATTCATAGCGGAGTCCTTTTTCATCTGCTTCTAATTTTAACGTGCCACTTGTACTTCTAGCAAGTATCAAATTCGGATCATGATTTATGAGAGCCCGCACATCTGATTTTTCAATTAATTCATCAGTAAAAGCTCCTTTTGCTATATATTCGTAGAATCCGCCGAGGTTATTTGACCTCGAATCGTAAACCGAAGCATGTCCAATAACTACTTCTTTTCCATTTTCTCTTTCTTCTACTCTGCTT
>VTLG01008903.1_pt1 | contig 20801 bp, 20 predicted proteins | sample 4694571 | NCBI WGS metagenome assembly VTLG01 (sample SAMN12604809, study PRJNA352737) | marine metagenome | biome: ENVO:00000447; feature: ENVO:00000209|ENVO:00000569|ENVO:01000036; material: ENVO:00002151; isolation source: viral sequences binned using virsorter ... | reverse complement strand
CACGGGTTTTACTACCCTTATAATGGGCGGCATCCAACCCGTCACGGTTGCCATATGTTCCAAGTTTTCGATTAAGTTTGTTTGCATTGACTCTAATTGCTAGACCTTTTTTGGTTTTGTTGTATTTCCGCTGCTGTTTGCGACGTTTTGCCGCTGCCTTCGGATTCTTCTTGTAATACTTAGAAGTTTTGCTTGCCATATACTTTCCTCTTTACAAGAGATGGGTCAACAGTAGGTAGAAGTTTATTAAGTTTGTCTAAAGGACTACCATCGTAGGCAACGCCAGTAATGTCGTTTGTCTTTAGCCAATCGCATGCTGCTTTTAGATCTTGTGTTGTAGCTTCTCCACTTTTTATTCTATGCAAGAAGTCTTCTGTAACAAGGTAGTGCAGCTCGTTAAAACTTTCTTCTGTTGCTTTCCTAGGTAGTTTCTTTAGTTCATCCATTAAACTTTGCCTTTCTTTTGTTTTTTGTAGTGGTTAATTACGTTTTTCTTGTCTTCTATGGTATATTCACCATACTTTTTGTTTCCATACTGTCTTTGTATAGATTCAAATACGTGGTCAGGCATAGATGCTACGTTAACACCTTCTAACTTGCCATCGTTAAAAGCATTGATTTTTTTAGCACCCTTAGATGCACCAGATTTTGCCATTATTCGATACCTAATCCTTTTTTGACTATTTGTAGTGCTCTGTCATCGAGTTCATTATCTGTAGACTCAACTAACTTTTCAAGTAGTTCGACTACAAACTTTTTAAACTTGTCGCTTTTTAATCCTGTTAGCACAAGTGGTTTAATAAGTGCAAACATTATTTAGTCTCCTCTTTTTTAGCTTTTTTGGCTTTTGCTGCCTTAGCTGCCTTAGCTTTAGCTTCTCTTTCCCATTGTAGTGTTAATGTGCTCATTTAAAATAATCCAAATTTCTTTTGTTTTTTAGGTGGCTTGACTTTGACGATAGGTACTATATCCTGACACATCTTTGCATTAGGTGTGTTAGGTCTATACATAAAACCTTTCTTCATTAAGTCTGCACACTTATGGGCTCGTGTAATTTCATACTCGAGCTTCATTTTCTCCTCATATCTCTTTGCCATTTCTTTACACTGCTTATATCCTGACTTGTCCAGTGGTACCATAAAGTTAATCTGGAACCCCCAGTTTTCTGCTAGGGTGTAGCTAGTGGGTTGCATAAACTCATCTAATGGTTTCGTATGATTACCCATATAAAAAGGGCTAAACGTCATGGTAGATCCATTACATTGTATGTTTGGTCCATATATTTGACGTGATGATGCACCATTATTCTGAAACTGTACAGCTTGGTTAGTTACGTTACCAGTAGCAGCAGCTACAGGATTGCTGACATTTGTATCTTCAGCAAATACAGGTGTACCTATTGTGCAAAGATAGAGTAAGAGTTTGTAGTAGAATCTGTTTCGATAGTTCTGTCTATTGATATTGTTTCTATTGTGCCTGCATCTCTTGTTGTTATTGATAGATCCCATTCTGTTGCACCTGTTGTAACTGAATAGGTTGTATCGGTTGCACCAATCGCACCACTTGGTGTAATATTTGTACCAGACCAAGTAGAAACTTCTGCTCCTAGTACGTCGTGCTCTATCGTTTCTGTTATTGTTTGTGTTGTTGTTGTCGTTGACTGCATCGACCCTGTTGTAAACTGAGGCGTGACAGTATTTGCTCTTGCGATTGCGGGGGACAACAATGCTAAGAGAAGAATCCATTTTTTCATTATTTTGGTTTAGTAGGTTCTTTCTTATCGGTCTTCTTACCATTACCTGTAGAAAGCCCAAATGTTGCTAGGGCTCCAGTAAAAATCGAAGCGACGAACGTGATATCGCCTGCTGTAGCTGACTTTTTAACCATAGGCAGCTCAACATAACTTAGTGTAATAATAAACCCTGACCAGATCACAACACCTAGACGCACTGCTGCACCTAGTACTGCCATCTGCTCTTCATGGTCATCTACGTTTTCTTTGAGCTTTGTAAGGAGTCCTTTTTTTTCTGGCGGTTTTGTCTCCATTTTTTTATCTTATTGTTTATGAATTTTGTAACTCTTTCTCTAATATCTTGTATAATAGGTGTGGCTACAGTTGTAGCTGCCACAGCTGTCACCGCCGTTGTAACAGCAGCGACTACAACTTCCGCAGAAGGTTGAGGTACTGGCTGTTTAATAAACGGTATTTTGAGGGTAGGTGGTTCGGGCGGTTTTTCTTCTACAGTCTTGACTGGTTCTTCTTCTTGATCTCGTAGATCGCTCGGAGGAACTACCATAGGTTCATAATATGGTACGTCAGCTGTAGGTAAAGGTATTTCGACAGTCTCTATCGCTGTTATAGAAGGGACTCGGATTCTTGGTATGTTTTCCATGCTGCTTTTACCTCGTCTGTCCAGACAGCATTGCAGATAGCTTTTACCTCGTCTGGTTCTGTAGTTATATCTTGGTCAGGACAAACTGTATGTCGATTAAAAGCTCTTGTTAGTTCTTTACCATCTTTTTTAATGACTGTTGCTTTTCTTATTTGTACATGTTTGTACGGTCCTACGACTTCTATTTTGTCGTATTCTGTTGTTTCTGTTAATGCCATAATTTATAATGTTGTTAAGAGGTACAATAGTAATGAAATGCAAATGTAATACTACCGCTAGATTGGTTAACATGCGAATGTTTAATATAATCCCAAGACCCTGATCCTGTAGATGATTGTAGAAAATAAAGGCTTGAACCCGAAACTGTTGACATACAAGCTCTATCCATAACTGAAATTTTAGAGCCTGCAACTGCACCGGGAGCACTTCCCCCACCACTACTACTAAATGGTAATCCAGTTACTCTGATTAAATTACTAGAAGATGTATTACCAATCGCAGTTATATTTCCACCACCAACTACATATCCACCAATTTTGATATACCATTCACCACCAATGTTTGCAGTTCCAGTTTCGATTGCACCAGTCCATTCGCCTTCTTCATAATCATGAAAAAGTTCAGATGTATTACTACTACCAGTACCATCAGCAGTTGCTGAGAAGTCAATACCGTTTCCAGAGTTGAAGCTAATATTACTTGCTCCACCAGCTGAAATGTTAGTTAAGTTTGCACCACTAACTGCTGGTAATGTAGCTGGAAATCTAGCATCTGGAATTGTGCCTGATGTAAGATTACTTGCACTTAAATTTGTTAAGTCAGGCTGTGCAATAGTAGCGAAACTAAGTACACCACTACCATTTGTTTTTAAATATTGTCCGTTAGAACCATCTTCTGGAAGTGTAAATGTACTTGTTTTAGTTAAAGTACTAGGTCCAGCAAAACTTATATGATGTGTATTACCAGTATCAGTATCAAATACAACTTTACTGTTGCTACTATTTACTTGAATTTCATTATTAGTAGAAGTAGTAACGGCTGTACCACCATTAGGGTATGTTAAAGTTTGATTAGCTGGTAATGATTCAAACGTAGGATCTGCTCCGTTGTTTGCTCTTAGAAACTTGCCGTTATTAGATGACGTACCGTGCTCTAGTTTGGCTAGTGTTACTGACTCGTCAGCTAGTGCCCCGGTCACGTAAAGTATACCATTCATGTTGGTATGTGCTGTACATTGATAATACAGAGCATCTGGTGCATCATGTGGTACTTCAAATATTATTGTAGAGCCTCCAGCTCCGGCGTTATTTGTTACGCCTGTATTGTACTCAGTACCGCTAGTTCCAGTGGTACTTTGTATACGAAACGGATGCTGTCCAGAGGAGTTACCGTTTACGAATCTGTATGTTTTACCACGTGTCAAATACAAGGTAGGGTCATTAACTGCACCGGTCAACCCCTCTCCTGTAAATGTATAGTGATCTGTACCGCTTGCTCCTAGTGTATAGGTGCGATCGAGAGCATCGGCATGTAGTTTGCCAACTGTAACCTGACCATCTGCCAGATCAGCTGTTAGCACCTGAGCGTCTTTTATACCGCCGGTGCTTACTTGTGTTAATGCCATTATGGTTTAGGGTATTTGTCTTTGGTTGCTTTAATGGTAGTTTTCCAAGCGTCTATACCATTATGGTAAATGTCATCTAGCTGATCGACCACGCTAGGATATTCGACTGCTCTTTTGCGAGCATATTCTTTTGCATCAAAAGCATCTTGCATTGCTTTTAATCCGGCATTTATTTCAGCTTCAGAAGGTTTTGTACTACCATCTAAAATTGTTAAGTTAGCATAGGTCATTTTAGTTTCATCACACCATGCTCCTTCTTTTGTTCCGCCTTCATACCATCCGAACCATTGTCCGTTTTTAATAGTACGGATATAATCATCAATATGATTAGGTCTTCCTGTTTGATAATCCATAATTAATTCAGATCCGCAATTTTAAAAAAGACAACCATATTACCGTAACCAGATCCGACATTTGAACTTTCCGAAGATTGCCACCAAAACGCTACTTTGTCGTTTGTTGTATTTGTTACTTTTATAATTCCTTCAGCAAATGCTTCTGCCCAACCATAACCATTACTGGTTCCACTGAAAGAGTTTATATTACATTGTCCTTCTGCTATCGCATGTGCTGGTTGACTCGCATTAGTATTGGTTGCATATATTCTATTGCCCATAATTCTGACGTTAGAATTTTGAACTGCAAAATTTAAACGATAAGAAACATAATATATTCCTGTAGAGGGAAAACTAAATATTCCAGACGATTCTGTTATTAATTTTCCGCTAGGACCATTTGCCCAACTTCCTCCCGGACCACCGGGTTTTCCCCAACCAGAGGTTATATAACCGTTACCACTAGAGCTAAACCCTTGTCCGTGAAATGTATCATAAACTGAGCCTGCTGCACTTGTTGGCATTGCTGTAAATGATAATGCACCGGAACCATTTGTTTTTATAATTTGGTCAGCAGAACCATCGGATGAAGGAAAGGTTAAGCTGTTAATTGTGGTTGCATTGACAGCACACTTACCGTTGCCATCTAATGTTATAGCGTCTCCTGACGCACTGTTTGATCGTATTTGATCGACTAATATTCTGCTCATTATCCCTCCTTGTAAATTTCAACTGATGCGTAAGTTTCTTCAGCAAACGTAGATGGTTGACCAAAACCAGCACCACTTCTAGTTGTAGAACATCTGTGTTGAAGTTCATAAGTCTTCGCACTTGATATAGTTATTCTTCCTTTAAGAAAAGCATAATCATTATCATCTGTTGCGTTTCCAGAAGATTGACTTGCATAAGCAGCAAATCCAAAAAGTGCATTATTGCTATCAGTTATGTTACGAAGTCTTAGTTGGTGATTAACAACACTTTGAGCTGGAGCCATAGCATTAATAAAATATGATCCAGCTTGTAATGTAAATTGATTGCTTGAAAGAGTTACTATTCCATCTGGATCAAATGCTTCTGTGTTCAATTCTCTAGTTCTCCAGTCTCCACTTGAGAAAGATCCACCATGAGAACCTGCGCTTTTTCGGTCACAAACCTGTGCATAAGAGACGAACAAGGGAGAGGCTGGAGTTGAAATAGTTGCAAAAGATAAATTACCAGATCCATCAGTTTTCATGTACTGACCAGCACTACCATCTTCATTAGGTAACTTAAAAGCTACGTCAGTAGATGTAGGTGCGGATGTAGGTGGGTTAAGCGATACGCTGTTACCACCCGAATGTTTTAATTTTATTGTACTCATGCTGCTATCTCCATCAAAGTCAGTGTTGCTAGTTCATAATTGTTACTAGCTGGAAAACGAGTATTACCGCCAGCACCAGCCCAAACTCTCATAATTTTTACCTTATATGTATATGTAGCTGTGCCCGGTGGGTTATCTAGTACGACCATTGCAGAAGGTGATGAGCCACCACCGTCTCCGGCATGAACCTGCACTAATCCATAATTACTATGACCTAAGTTAGTACTATCTCTAAAAACAGTTGCTGCCGCAGACGATGTATTTCCTGTCTGCACACTTCCATTTACTAATACAAGTACTTTGCTGCTTGAAGCAGTAGGTGTGAAATCTACTGACAAATGAGTATCTGTCCACGTACCTGTTCCACCTGTAATTTCTGTCATAGTACTTGTAGTACCAGTCGCAACTTGAAGAACGGCGTGTGGACCTCTTTTAGTATTTGTTACCGCATTATTTGCGATCATATCGGTATCCACGATACCGTCTGGTAAACCACCAACAGAAATACCTGTGATAGTACCATTACCATTTATTTGTATTGCCATAATTATACTATTGTGTAAACACTACCACTAGGTATTGTTAATGTAACGCCGTTTGCTATAGTGATCGGACCAGCACTAAGAGCGTTTTTGTTTGTTGTTATTGTGTAGTTGTTAGATATAGTCTGTGAGTTTTCATAGATACATCCGTCAGCTACTGCTGAAGCTACACCTGTTAGGTTTTGTCCATCACCATAATAGGTGTCGGCATAAACATTTGCAAATCTTTTTGCACTTGTACCTATATCGTAATTACTATCTGTGTCTGGTAAAACATTTAGTGCAAAATTAATATTTGTGCCATTATAATCAAATCTTGCAGTACCACCTGTTGAAAAAGATGCTCCTGTATTTGTAAAAGTCGCATAAATATTATTAGGAAAACCATTTTGTCCAAACGAAATCCCAGAATTATTTTTTATTATTATACCATTTGAATCAGTACTAGATATTACTCCAACATTACTAGTACCACCGCCATAAAGAATACTAATACCTTGACCAGATCCGTCTACTTTACTTGTGTTAGCTCCAAAAATAGCTGAAGTAAATATAGTGTTTCCACTAGGTAATGCTCTTGAAACTTCAGTACCGTCAACTTCAGTTGTTACATAACCAGTACCAGTATCTACAACTTCAACTTTACTATTGCCTTCTGTAATAGAATCAGTAGATAAACCTGTAATTTTACTTGCAGATATACCAGATGCTATTTTATCATTAGTTACTGCACCATCTGCAATTTTAGCTTCTACAACTGCACCACTAGCTATAGTTGATGTAGATACAGAGCCTGCACTAGGAGTGTTTATATTTACTGTTGATCCGATTGTAATGATGAAGAAATCAGCACCAGTAGAAGGAGCGGCAGAAAATATGATGTCACTACTGTCAATAGCAAAGCCTTCACTGGGTTGGCTGGTTCCGCTATTAGGTTTCTGAACGACTCCATTGATGCTAACAAGATGCTGTTCGGCAACTGTCCCTGCATTACTAAGTGTAAATCTATAAGCATTGTTATTAAATGTTGCACTACCTCCACCAGTTGCTGATGAGCTAGATAATGTGTTTATAAAAAAACTACCTACTGACTGTACTTCTTCCCAGTCTGATATCGTGCCATCATACACGAACATTTTACCTGAGCCAGTATTAAAGAATAAGTCACCGCTATCGTTATTAGTTGTAGGGTTCGACGAACCAACTCTATATCTTTCTCCAAAGTCATTGATATCTCCACTAAGATTAAGTAAGTCATCTTCTTTTAGTGTAGCTTTGTGGTAGTTGTATACTTGTCCACTACCTGTAGACGTTACAATAAAACGTATACCATTAGCTACAGTAGAACTATTAAAGTTAGAAGCTATACCGTTAATTGTTACAGTAGAGCCACCTACAGTTCTACCTGTTGTGCTTTGACCGTTACCATCAACTTGTATACCTCCAGCGTCTGCAATACTAATTGCAACACCAGATACTGGTTGTGTGTTAGGAAATGATACCTCGTTAGCTATAGCTTCAAACCCACCAAAAGGTTCTAGCTGTGCAGCCACATAATCTACGACAGCTCCAGATGTTGGTAACTGTGTGTCACTATCTGATATAGTTGTCTGCTTTAGATCATTAGCTAGTTTTGCAAGTGTTACATTACTGTCAGCAATCTTAATTGTTGTTACGTTAGAATCTGTAATTTTAGATGTAGTGACAGAGTTAGAAGCAAGTTTTGCGTCTGTAACTTGTGCCCCACCGATATGAGCTGTGTCAATAGATCCATCTACATAGTGTTCAGAATCTATACTGTCGTCAGCTATCTTTGCATTTGTAACTGCATCAGCTGCTATATCTGCTGTAGCAACTGTAAGATCTACAATGTTAGAACTATTAACTGTTATATCTGTAGGTAATGCACCACTACCTAGCTTTGCCATTGTTACAGCATCGTCAGCTATTTTAGCTGTCGTAATATTTGAGTCAGCTATCTTAGCTGTTGTTATTGCACTGTCAGCTATTTTAACTGTAGTAACATTCGCATCTTTTATCTTAGCTGTTGTAACTGCCTGATCTTTTATCTTATGCGTCTGTATTGTTTGATTTTGCTCTTCTTGTGCAGCATACAAAATCTGTGTTTGGTTGTTGTTAAGATCGTCTGCCTTAACTGATGAGCCTGCTGCGTAGGTTGCTTTAGCAGTATCTACGTCTGTGTCACGAAAGATACGTATACGATCTGGGCTGGTTGGTATGTTGCCTGATGTAAAGACAACATTACCACCACCTGTTGTTGTGTAGCTAGTTATATTATAGTGAGTTGATACAGTTTTTAAAACTTCATTAACTTCTACTTTAATATCTTCTACTTTATAAGAGGGGAAGGAAAACTGCTTAGTTGCGTCTCCATCCCCAGTGTAATCTACGAATGTTGTTGCCATTATTTATAAATGTTGAGGATGTTGTTGCCTGCACTTTCTTCTTTTTTAAGTTCTCGTGCAATCTTCTTGTCTTCCCGTTCTTGTGCAAGTATTAGAGCTTTTTCGTCGTTCATAACTCTTATCCATGCAGCTTGACGTGCTTGATCGAATAATCTACCAATCATAATATTATGGTAGTAGTCTTTAGGTTGATACTCAGAACGTCTACCAGATTGTATATCTTTGTACATTAGTTCCATAGATTCTATAATCTTAGGATCTTTAGCTAATCTACTTAGTTTTACTTCTAGGTTTTCTTTACCTATCTCACGTTGGAATTTAGAACGAATCAGTGGACTATCAGTAAGGTTATCACCATTTGGCGAATATAGTACTGATAATCTTATATCGTAACCACTCTTAAATAAGAATGTTCTACCAAGACTTGGTGTTAAATTAAAGTTTATTGGTACAAAAGCGTTGTATGCTCTTGTTATAAAGTGCCAGTTTTTAATTGGTCTACCGTTTAGTAAATCATACTTTATAGGTAAATCTTGACCGGGTAAGTTTTCAGATAATAAGTTACGGTTACGTATAGAATCAATAATACCAGAGTTTAGCTCACGTGTATATGGTGTAAATATTTTACCTAAGTCATTACGTATACCAGCTAGTGGTATCTGGTTGTTCATAAAACCTGATATAATTCTAGCAGGCTGACCGGGTTTACCACCAAATAAATCTGCAAACGATTGTAGTCCAGCTAAGTAAGACTTACTTGTTACACCTTGGGATAATAGTAAAGCAACTTTTAATAAGTTATCTTCTGTCCACTCTTCACCCATAAGTAAACTTGCGTCACCTATGTCAGCTATCATAGACATAATCTGGTTAAATGGTTCAAAGTTATCGTAGTTTACAGTTACTTCACCAAACACTAATGAACGTGGTTGAAAACCTGTATCCATCCATGTACTTCTTTTCTGCCTATCGACTGGTCCATTACCTGTCATTCTACCTGTCATCCATGCCCATGCAGCCATACTTACTAGAGCAGAGCCCATCGCCAATCTACCTGTTTGTAAAGCTTTAGCATTAATCAGATCTTGGTCACTGTATATACCATACTGAGCTAACTCATCTAGATTTTGACCGGGTCTAGCAAATGCTATGTCGTTAAATTCTTTGACAAGAAAGTTAAAACCGGGTGTATGTTTAGCTGTAAGTTTTAATCCGTTAACACCTGTACGTGCAAATAAAAAGAATGGTTTAGCCCATGGGTTCTGTTGGAATACAGAGTTTAGGTTAGCAGCAAATCCTTTTAGATCCTGTGTTAGTGTAACTTCTTTACGTGCAAACTGTGCAGCTTTATCAGTAAGCCCACCGTCTGCATCAAATATATCACGATAGAAAAAGTCTTCGTAGTTACGTATTAACTGTGGTGATATGTCATCAAAGGCTGTAATCTTACCAGCGTTCATTTGGTCCATAGCTGATATAAGAGCTTTTTCTCTCATACGAACTCTACCTAGTATGTATGCAAACGCATCGTCAGTTGCAGCCATAACTTTTGTAGAGTATGTAAGAAAACTATTGTTATTCATCTGGCGTGCCATGTTAGCCATTCTAAAAGCAGCCTTATCTCCAGCTGTAGCACGATCACTTTCTGACCATCTACGTAGTATTTCCCAGTTAGCGTCGCCTTGTGTATACTCAGCAAATCTAGTTTTTATAGTTGCTATATCACCAGACCAATAAGAATTTAGTCTTGTTTTAAATAGCTCGAATGACTCAGGTATAGCTTCCATCATAGCGTTCATAGATGCCAAGCCTGTACGTATAGTTCTAACGTCACCAGTAAATGGAAAGCGTATAATGCCTCCTAAAGTCTGGTTCATAGGACGTAAGAATGTATGTGCAGCTGTACCTATTATAGCTCGCATCGGTGTCTTAGGTGAACTAAGTACACTGTGCGTAAATACACCTTGTAGTTCTCTTATAAGTGCACCAGACTGTGCTTTACCTTCGATCTCACCACCTTTTATCATCTTTCTAGCCCATGCGTCAAAGTCATCTAGACTATTAACTGTCTGCATAGATGAGAAAGCTTCAAACAATGCCATCAATAGTTCATCACTATCGTCTCCGTCAGCTATATCAAGTATAGTTTGTATAGACTCACGAGTGTCAGCCATTTCTTGTGTAAGAGTTCTTCTTAAATAGTTTTTCTTTACACCAGCACCGAGTTCTCTAAAGTTTTGTGACTTAACAATTCTTGCTTTTTTAGCTTCTGTTAGTGCTAAAAACATAGTATCTCGTATAGCTGAAAGCGGACCGTCAGTATCTGCTAGATCTACAAAGTTAGATAATTCTCTACCAGCAATACCTAAATCACGAACTTGCTGTAACAGTGTACCTACAACCATATCTGTTACTACAACATATTTACTTGTAATAGTCTCTAAGCTGTCTACAGTGTTACCATCTATGTCAGTAATTGAGTACGCATCAGTGGCTTGAAATATCTCCTCTAAGTATTCTCTAGGACTCATGTCAGCTGCGTTTCTACCTAGTGTAATACGTTGATGTGCAGCAATAGCATCACCAAAAACTTCAACTAAAGTAAGTCTGTCTTTTTTAATCTGGTCAATAATAGCTTGATATTTGTTGTTACTATATAATTTACGTAATACTTCATCAACTACTTCTTCTGTTAGACCAGCATTTTCAGCTGCTCTCTGCTTTTGTACTGCTGTTATAACATTACCGGCTGCACCATCTTCTGAACCCCAATCTTCACGTACTTTTTTCTGCATTTCCCATACATCATATGGGTCATCTACGGATAACTCAGCACCTTGAGAAGGGTCTGATAGATTAGAGTTCTTAGCAGCTCTAAATCTTGATTCGTTTTCTCTTAGTTGTTGTATACCTTTTGCTAATTTCTCATTTTTTACACTACTCTGTCGGTTAGCTATCTTAGCTCTTGCTCCACGACTACCTCTGCCTATAAGCATAGTAGCACCATCAAATATAAGACCTATACCCATACCTTCTACAATGTTTTTTACCTTCATCATAATAGGATGGTCAGCATCTTTAGTTGATAATGGTGTATCTACCCAACCATAATGGTCACGCATAGATCCTAAAGCATTATGTCCGTCTGACTCTTTGGATACTAAATCAGATACAGCACCGATACCGGCTGCTCGTATAAGACTTGGAGCACCAAGTAGTTTAGCTGCTGCTGTACCGGCTAGTGGTACACCAGCTACAGCTAATCCTTTTGCACCTAAAACAGTTGCACCGGCTAATGTACCAAAATGTACAACACCTCTAGCTAATTTACCCCACCATGTTTTTGTAATGATAGGATTGCCACCACCACCGAGAGGGTCAAACTCTGGTTGGTAGTAGCCTTTTTCTTCTCTTTCTCTTTGCATCTCTCCAGAGATCGCATCCATTGTGCGTTCTGGAAAGGTAGTTATAGATGATGCAGTGTCCTGTATACCCCCTGATACAATAGATCCGAGTTCTTTTACAAAACCTTTGACACCCCAGTTTTCTTGGTCTCTAGGATCTTCTAAAGCGTCAGATTCTTCTTGAATTTCGGTGTCAAATGTTTGTTCAGCAACAGCTCTTTCTTCTTGCTCTGCTAATGAATCTTCGAGCGAAGTAAATTCTGTTGGTTTTTTATCTTCATCTATAGGACGACCCGAATTATATGAATCCATTAAAATATCTCCAAAAAGTATGAATCCAGTAATTCTGGACTCAGTGTATAAGGTAGGTTGTGTACATCTGTATCACTATCGTATATTCCTTCCATATCTAAATCATTAAGATTAGATATTTCAGCAGATCCAAAGCTTAAAGTGTTATTAATCATAGCATCTCTCATGTTTTTTGCTCTGATAATGCGTTGTTGATTTTCTACATTTAATGGATCTACACTATAATCTAAACCAGATAGTTTTTCTATTTCTGGATCAGCAATAATAGCAGGGCTAATTTTATACTGTCCAAAGCCATTGAAACCATAACCATATTTTGTACTTTGTGTTAAAGTATCATTTATCGGTATATTTTCAAAGTTTAGTGTTGATTTATTTGTATCTGACTTACTACCAAACTGTTTGTTTCTAGTTTTACGTACAAAATTATCAAAGAATTTAAAGAACCCACCCTCGTCACTTTGCATTTCAAATATAGCTCTTTGAGTTTTGGTCGGGGATGGCATGTAAGATAACATTTTGGTTATTCTAACATTGTTCATCTCTTTTTTCAGATAGCCACCATCTACTAATAATTTTTGCTCAGTGTCATAGCCTAGTGCTCCTAGTCTAGCGTGCATTAAATCCGCAGCTGTTGTAAATCTTAGATGTTTACTAGCTTCTATGTAGTATTGAGGTATACGACCACCGTTTGCATACTGAACTAGCTCATTTACTGGTTCGCCTGCATGTGGTGTTTCTTTATTTAGCCACTCATTTTTTGTGTCTGGATTAGCTAACTGCTTACCAGCTTCATAAGCATCTACAGCTTGGTAAAATTTAATACCTCCTTTACTGCCGGTGTCAAAGTACTTACCATCACCAGTTAAATAATATTCACCATAAGTAGTATCAGTTTTACCTCTTTTATTTGTTGAAGGGTCAACTCCTAGCTTTTCCTTAACTTTTTCATACGCATCTGCTAAGGCTACTTTTACTGGTACTTTTTGTCTGACTGCTTCTAAAAATATGTTATCGAAGTTTTCGCCTGCGTTATTTTTGACAATGGTTGCTTTAAGTTGACCAGCTGCCGTTGTAGTGGTCATTCCAACTCCTTTTTCAATTAAGGTGTCTAATTGCTTTTTAAACTTATCGTATTCTTTTTTGTTATTCTTGATAGGTTCGTGAGCTTTATAATACTCGTCAGCTTCTTTTTTATAGCCGGGGTCACGTATAGTTTTGATTAACTCTTCTGCCTCTTTAAAAAATCCTTCATCAGTAGCATGTTTTACTAAGTCTAGTGTAGCTTCATCTTTAGCATCATCCTTAGTATGGTAGTTGAGTAGTGGTTGAAAGTACTTGTAATAAAGACTACTATCACTGACATCAATACCCATATCTCTCAGTTCCTTTTTGATCTGTTTTACTTCGCCTTTTAGATCATCTTCTGTTGCACCAGTTTCTACGCCGTTTAAACGCTCTGTTGCAGCTTCAACCTTACCTCTAATTGTTTGTATATCTTTTGCTGATTTTTCTCTTTGTTCTCTTTCAGACACACGACCTAGTAACCCTTCGAGTCTAGAGTGTAGTGGTTCGTTAAACTCTTTTAATGTTTTTGTACCAGAACCATCACGAGCATTAATACCCTTGATGTTAACTAGCCTAGCTAGATCTTCTGACTTTAATGAACGGTTCTCTGTTAAAACTTTTAGATCTTCTTCTAACATAGCTATAGCTCCAGCAACATCTTTTTTACCAGATATTTTTTCAAACTGTGCAATGTAGCCTGAATTAGGATCGTCTGCATTACCAAAGACAACTTCTCTAAATTTGTCTGGATCTTTTGCTGCTCCTTTTAATTGTTCAGCAAGATTGTTTTGCCTAGCTTTGTCGTAGTCTTCTTTAGCTTGTGCAAATGTACTCTTAATAAATGCTGAACGTGCAACTTTATCTGTATCATCTGTTAGTTTAAGTAGAGCTAGTTTTTGTCTTTGACTTAAAGCATTTTTACCACCAAACACGCCTGATTGCCAGTAGTATGCTCCTTTATGGAATCTAGCAACTGCATCATATTTAGCCGGGTCTTTATTTGCTTTACTTTGAACATCTTGAAGACTTAGCATACCATACTCTGTAGGTACTTTTATGTCTTGAACACTCGCTAAATAACCTTCATAACCTTTTGCTATTTGTGATGTAAGAGCAGCTCCTCGTTGGTCAAAGTTTGGTACAGACTGCATTTCAAATACTTTTATACCATACTCAGCAGCATCTATATTGTCAGTTACAGCATAATCTTGAGCAGCTTGAAAAGCCATAGCATTACCTTCTGTAAAAGCTTTATTACTTTCTTTTGCTAACTCTGCATACTTGGCATCTACACTATTTAATTTGTCTGTAGTAAATGGTATTTTTTTATTTTCTTCAAAGTTAAAAATACTTTGTGATTTTTCTACAGCCTCGTTGTAATCTTTTTTCTGTTGTTCTTGTTCAGCTGCTTTTGCGTCTTCAGCATCTTTTTCTAATTGTTTTAACTTTTCTCTATTGTCATTCCACTCTCTTGCTTGTGCAGTAAACTGACCAGCTTGCTTAATTAAACCACCAAGCTTCTGAAAGTTTGAACTTTTTTGCTCGGCTAACTGAATAGCCATTTGTGCATTTCTTCTGTACTGTTCGTTGTTCTTTTTTACAACGTCATCTATCGCTTTATTAGCTGCATTACCTAGATCAGACTTAGGATCTATTTCCATGTAGTTAGTATCAGAAGTGTTGAACATTGCTGAATCCATTACGCCACCTCCTTAAAATCAACGTCTATCATGTCATAGTACACAGCATAGAAACCATTGTTAAGTTTACCTACAGCTTCTGGTTTTTTCTGTAATACTTCTTGAGCTTTAACTCCGATAAATTCTCTGTCAGAACTTACGTACTTAAATTTGTATATATTGTATCCGTCAATAGATTGACCTATTTTTGTGACGTCTCTTTTTAATCTTTCATCGCTAGGAAACATCGTCATTAAACCTGATGCTACATTCATACCAAAGCTAACACTGTTCATAAATTGACCAGCTCTATCTTTTGGAGGCATCATAGTAGGCATACCAAACTGTGGTCCCATACCTAGGTTTGCATGTTCACGCTTAATCATAGCGTCTTGTCTTCTTTGTATCTTAGTTTGTACTTTAGCTTCGCCAACAGTCGCTAGATTAAACATCTTGCGATCTATTTCAGCTACTTTACTAAAGTATTGAGCAGCTTTTTTACCACCAAAACGACGTGATCTACCACCTTCGTTTACTGATTTATTTTGAAAAAACTGTCTAGCTAAATTTTCTTTTCCAAGTAAGGATTTACCTTGAGCTTGAGTTGAGAACTCTTCAAAGTCTGCTAAATCTCTTGACCTACCTAAACCTCGTATAGTTTTTATGTTGTCTTTAAAGCTAGATTCTTTGTTCCATTGTTTTACTGAGTCAGCTTTAAACTCGGCGATTCGCCTGTTATTTTCTGCTTTAGCAGCTGCTTGCCTTCCGGCATTAGGATCTGGTGCACACACGGCAAAATTCTATAAAGTATAAATTATTTGGTCCATGTTTAAACTTACGTAAAAACTTAAAACCTAAAAATTTGAGTAGTTTTAAATGTACTGTATTTCTACAGTCTACTATGTTCCACAATAGAGGCTCAGTACGGCTATCGACCCACCGTTTAGCTTCTCTTGCAAATGTAATTGGAAAGTTGTGAATAGCTGGAGTGCATAGCATCCATATCTCACCACCTTCTCCGACTCCTGCTAGTCCGGCAGTCTTGCCGTCTGGTACTGTGAAATACACAGCAGAGCCAATCCTAGCCACTCGTAATAGCTCGGCCATAGGATCTAGTCCATGACCTTCTACGACCTCTCTGAGGTCATCTGGGCGTAGGTTAGAGGCCACCTCTGCGGCAGCCTCCTCTGTAATTGGGTGTACGTATTGATCTAATTTAGACACGTCTGTAATATTTGGGTGAGTAGTCTCCCTCCCATGATACAGCTCGTAGTGTAGATGGTGCAGGGTGACTTGATTTAAGTGTAATATCTACGTTGGTATTCTTTTCATATACCGGTACAGTTTTAATAAACTCTTCTAGATATGGTGCATCTGATACTTCATACTCATCTAGATCAGTAGATTCATATACTTCTGTGTAGTCAGATTTACCAACACGTGTAAGAGTTGTTTCGTAAAGACCTATCTTACCAAAGTGAAACTTAACTCTGTGTAGTACAAGTGATGAGTTAACATCAGCTTTGTTAGTTTCACCTTGTACTTGTGAAACATAGAATGTAGGAAATGATACGCTGTACTCGTATAAATATCCTATAGTTAGTGTTACACCAGACCAGTCTCCCGGTAGTGTAAAGCTAGTTGTGCTAGTTAAGGTTGGTTTACCGTACCTACCTACTCGTGCAGATGCTGTATTAGAATCTATAACAGCTAGATCATAGTTAGGTGTTGTGACTAAAGGTAGCCAACTTACACCAGTAAATGTAGTTAAATTTGTAGCTGAACTAAAGCTGCTACTACCTGTATCAGTTGTATAGTTATCTAAATGTAATAAAAAATCTACATTATCTTGTGTAATACTAGGATCAGACTCTTGTTGTACAAGTCTTATACTTTGTAAAAACTTGTCGGTATCTAAGAAGTAATACTCATCATTTATAATAAAATGATATAATAATGGATTGTTAAATTTCCATTTAAACCATGCTGACTGCTGACGTTTGTCACCTACATTAAGATATCTAAAACCTTGCACTGTGTCAGAGCCAGTTTTACCTGTTATAACTAGATTATTTTCACGTGAGTTTGTAAATAGGTCTAGTCCTTTAGGTAGTAATGTAGGAATAACTTGACTTTGATTTACAACATTTGGTTCACCTTCTCTCGCTACATTAGCCATTTCCATAAATCGACTAAATTTACCAGAGTTATCCAGATATGCTATAGTCGTACCTAATGATATAGGAGCTATGTCCTTATTATAATTAAATGTAGCTATACTACGTAGTTTAGCAGTATCAGGGTTAAGTACTGTATCATCGGATGACAGTAAGAATTGTTGGTTCGTACTAAAAACTACAAGACCTGAGTTAATATCTATACCATCAAACAATTCTGATGGAAATGTAGAGGAGCAAGATATATCAATAGGATCATTTGCACTAACTGTCAATGCTGTTTCGGCAAAGAAGTTAGGTGTACCAAGAGTTCCCGGTTTAGATAATACTACATTTTCTCCAGCTAAAAATGCTAGCCTGTTACGAAAGAATAGTACTTTATTAATACGCTTATCTTTAAAAGATGGAAACGGATTAGTAGAGTCATCACCTACCTCTCTGTCTGCATATGTAAACTGTTTGATAGTAAATGTAGCTATTTCGTTTACAGTACCGCCGTTAGTCAAAGCTGTTCTCTGTATAACTAAAGGCATGTTAGTCAAGCTTTTAGCTATCCCCGGCTTTGCACATTCTGTCCATGAGCCTGTACCGTCTTGATCATTTTGACCTTCAAATCGTAGGTAGTAATCATCTTCTTCTGATATTCTAGCGTTAGATACTTTAACTATATAGCCATGTTTACATTGTTTTGGTATTAATGTAACATCGTTTACTGCCGTACCCATGCTTCGCATTAAGTCATCTTGCACTATCTCAACGTTAAACGCACTAGAGCTAGACATGTATATTCCGTTACCAATAATAGTACCATTGATGCCGCTAGGTAGCTCAGATAAAATACCACCTAATACTTGATCAGCACTTACAGCTGTATCAGCATCAAAAGGTGTAGGTTCTGGACGTATAAGTTTGAGATTAGCTTTTACAGTAATTGTCTCATGCTCTGTAACTTCGATTGTATATGTAGCAGGCGATTCTCCTTTACCAGAGTTACCACCATTACTGGTTAGTGTACCAGTTATAGTACGTCCCTTAGCTTGGTCTAAAGTAACAGTAGTAGTATCACCTGTAGTCCAACCTTCTCCACCATGGAGTAAGATTATATTTCGACTATATGCACACGCAAAATCAACGGCTTCAGCACCGTCTCCATTATTACCATGCTGCCCACGTATGTCAAGTTTAAATATTAAGTTCTTTTTTGACCCACTATCGACACTAAATGTTTGCATACCAATACCTCTACACTGTCCAGTACCACCTGACTCATCAAGTGTATCAGATTGTATTTTGATACGTGTAGCTCTTGTAAAGCTAGTAGTAGTATTGTTATTGTAGAGATTCATGCCGTACTGTCTACCGTTTTCCGTACGTGTTATTTCTACAAATGCGAAATGATTATCAGGATTAGCAGTAGTTGTACCTGTTGTACCTACCAGCGTATTAGCGTTAGTAGCATCACGACTACTAACAAAGGTAGTGTCGTTGATAGTAAGGAACTGTATGTTTTCACTGTTACTTGTTGCTAAATAATTTTGTATAGCTGTTTGCCCACCAGTACCATATACTATAGTCTGTGCAGCTCCAGCATTATCACCGTCAGCCTTCCACATTCTTAGGCTGCCATCTGCGGCAACTTGTCCTATGTAAGACCCTTCTTCTTCGTCTCGATGGTAGTGAAACCACGAACCACCTGTTTGTACATCGGGTAAAGGCTGAGAGTTTATTCTTTTAGCACCCGGTCTTTTGTACAAGCCACGTGTAATGTCAGGTATTGCATTTACGACATCTTTGACTTGTCCCGGAAATTTTAGTTGATCGGGCTGTTCCGATATACCCCCAGTAAAACTAGGAATGGTTTGTGTTACGCTTGCCATTATCGTCTAAGGTTTCTCCAAGGTTGATATGTTTGATGTATTGTATTCTCTGGGAATCCAAACATGCTATGATTACCCTGATTGCACTCGTACTCCATAAGAGCAGCACGTGCTAAAGCTTCTTGATTTTGTAATAGTTTAACAAGATTAGGGTTTGCAACCAACTGTGTAGCTGCTTTTGTTGACGCTCTATATGTAATATAACGTCTAAATGGTATAGGTAAGTTTTCAAAAGTGTAAAGTTTTACGACATCTAAGTCAATAGAGGTAAGAGATGAGAAGTCATCTGTGTGATCTATTTTATCATACAAGTGACCGTCACGTCTGATAACATTGTAAACTCTATGAGTCCAACCTTCTGATACATCAAGCTGTAGCACGTCATTGGCTATAGCTATCTTACCTGTAACTGAATCTGGAAAATATTTTACATGTTTCTCTGTGTTAAAATGCCACCCCTCTGCCTGCGTGTCTACGTTAGCATCACGGAGTAGGTTATATATAAATGAAATCTCTGGATTATCAAAGACTAAGGATGTTACTGGTGCTTGACCTATAGCTCCCAGTATAGAGTTAACTGCGGATAGTTCTGTATCGAGGTCAATAGTTGTGGAAGCCATAATAAAAAAAAGGGAGCCGAAGCTCCCGTATAGAATAAAAAACTTATGAGAAAGCTGAAGGCTTAGTTGCTGTTCCAGCGAATAATTCAACTGATGCAGCAGGGTTAAGTGCGTCTGCTCCCATAGCTAGGCGACCTAGAATTACGTCACCTTGGTAAACCACGGATATGTCTCCGCTTGTTACCTGTACTTGTGGTCCGATTGCTTCAACAACACCAGCGGCTTCCTTCTGGAAGATAAGTCCACATGAGTTCTCGAAGTCAGATGTACCATTACCGTAAGAGTTAACAGTCTTAGTAGCTGATGTACCAGCTGTCTCGTCTTCCATAGTAACTTCTGTGAAGCTACCTGTGTTTCCGGGATCTGTTACTCCGGGGTTTGTTGCAGAACCTGTACCGTACTTAGTACCAAATCTACCAAAGAATGGAATATTCATTGACTTGTAGATCTTGATTCCAGCAATTTCGATGATGCCATTACCTGACTGTAATGCGTCACCTTGCTCGTCTCTGTTGATAAGACCGTTAGAACCAACAGCTTGTATTAGTTCGTAGTATTGTCTTGGGTTCAACACAGCAACTCTTCCGTCTGTAGAAACACCTTTCTCATCTAATGCAGCTGCTGCATCGTAGAAAGCGTTTACTAGAGCTGTAGAGCTGTAAGCGTCAGATGCGTTTGTAGTTGTACCTACACGAATCTGTGTACCACCGGGCTCAACGAAGTTGGACTTAGTGATAGGGCTAGCTTGTCTAGCTGCTTTGGTGATTGATCTGAAGATCTTTCTGTCATACTTCTCTGCTAATGCGTAGCCGATTTTCTTAGAGATCTCTCCTCTTAGATCGTAGTGTGCTAGTGTCTCATCTAGCTCATAAACAAACGCAGAACTGATTAATAGGTCGTCGCATGTTATGGTTTTTTCAGCTACTGGAGGTGCACCGTCACCGTTACCTAGTATGCTGTTGCCGGGTGTATGGTACTCGGCTG
>VTLG01006181.1_pt1 | contig 20803 bp, 22 predicted proteins | sample 4694571 | NCBI WGS metagenome assembly VTLG01 (sample SAMN12604809, study PRJNA352737) | marine metagenome | biome: ENVO:00000447; feature: ENVO:00000209|ENVO:00000569|ENVO:01000036; material: ENVO:00002151; isolation source: viral sequences binned using virsorter ... | reverse complement strand
GAAATGATCCAGATTCATCTGGTGTGCAGTCAATAGGTGCTTCAACAGGATCAGATAATGATCAAGCATCTAGCGGTCAATTAACTTTGTTTGATCCATCTTCTACTACTTTTGTAAAACATTATATGTCAAGATCATCACAAGCTAGGCATAGTGATGCGGCACAAGATTTTTTTACTGCAGGATATTGTAATACTACAAGTGCAATTACAGGAATAAGATTTAAATTCCAATCAGGGAATATAGATTCAGGAACATTTAAATTATATGGAGTTACATAATGGCATTATCTAAATTTAATTTTAATAGTTTTGATGTAACAACTGCAGCTAGTGCAGGTCTTGGGTTTAATGCTAGTGCTAATGGATTTTCTACAATTAATCCAGGAGCCATGACATTAATTAAGACAGTAACTGCTAGTAATGCTAGTGGGATTGAATTTGTTCATGGAAGTTCTGATGTTGTTTTAGATAGCACCTATCCAGTTTATTTATTTAAATTTATAAATATTCATCCAGTAACAGATAATGTTAATTTACAAATATATTTTTCAACAAATAGTGGCACTGGGTATAGTATTGCAACTCAAACAACTTTTTTTGTTGCATATCATGATGAAGCTGGTTCTGCTACAACACTTGATTATTTTACAGGCTCAGATGCAGCAAATCAAACTGGTGGTGCTAATTTTATGAACAATGTAGGAAATGACAATGATCAAGGTGGTTGCATGGATTTTTATCTTTTTAATCCATCATCAACCACTTTTGTAAAACATTTTATTAGTACAATTCAATATGCACATCAATCAGATTATACACAAAATATTTATGTGTCAGGTTATGCAAACACGACAAGTGCAGTAAATGGTGTTAAATGGACTTATAGTTCTGGTAATGTAGATTCTGCAACAGTAAAACTATATGGAATAAAGGATAGTTAATGGCACTTAATAAATTAAAATTTAACAGTATAAATGTAACACCAGTTGCTAATCAAGCAATAAAATTTAATTCTAGTGCAAATGGTTTTGAGACAGGATCTGCTGGTGGGGCTATGACATTTATTAAAAAACTTACTGCCAGCTCTAGTTCTACACTATCATTCGTTGATGGATCTAGTTCAGTTGTTTTAGATAATACTTATAAAGAATATATTTTTATTTTTAATAATATACACCCATCAGCATCTGATCCAAGTGGTATAACTTTTCAAGGCTCCACTGATACTGGAAGTTCTTATGGTGTTAATATTACATCAACATATTTTAGAGCAACACATGATGAAGATGGTTCTAATGGTGCAGTAGCTTATCAAGCCTCACAAGATTTAGCACAATCTACAAACTTTCAAAATATTGGCCAATCAGTGGGTAATGATAATGATCAATGTTTAGCTGGATATTTACATATATTTAATCCTAGCTCTACGACATTTGTAAAACATTTTATTGCAAGAACAAATAATGCTCACCAAGCAGATAAAAGTAGAGATGTATTTTCATGTGGATATATGAATACAACAAGTGCCATTGATGCGATTCAATTTAAAATGGGTAGCGGAAACATAGATTCAGGCACAATAACCTTGTATGGAATTAACTAATATGTTAGATAAACAAAAAGGAGGAACATGCCCTATATAGGTAAAACACCCACTGTGGGAAACTTTCAAGTCTGTGATGCGATATCAGTCGTAAACGGACAGGCAGCGTACACCTTACAAGTAGGTGGTGTTAACGTTGCACCAGAGTCAGCTAATCATATGCTTGTTAGCTTAAATGGTATTTTACAAAAACCAGGTAGTTCTTTTACTATCTCAGGTTCTACAATAACTTTTGCTAGTAATTTAGCAACAGGAGATGTCATTGACTTCGTTCAAATATTAGGCAATGTATTAGACCTAGGCTCTCCTTCAGATGACACTGTGACCGCTGCTAAATTAAATAATGATATTATTTCAGGACAAACAGCATTAACATCTGCTCCTGATGACACTGATGAATTTTTAGTATCAGATGCAGGCACGATTAAAAGAATTGATTATAGTTTAATTAAAGGTGTTGGTAAAATAGTGCAAGTGGCACAATCTGTAAGCACAACAGCAGTTACTCCATCTAGTGCAACTATTATAACATCTTTAGATTTTACACCTACTAGCTCATCAAACAAAGTTTTATTGTTTGCAAATTGTGCACAAATTAGAAAAGCTGATGCTGGGACAGGCTCTGCAGCGTCAATAAGAATTTTTGTAGGTAGCACTGCAACTAATGCACAATCTTCAAATGAAGGTTATCCAGAAAGTGAGAGTGATACTAGAGGAAATATAACCACTATTGGTCACCACGATTGTTGGAGTGGGCAACAAACAGTTTCTGTAAAATCTGATGGATTTGGAAGTAATGTTTCTTATTCGTATCAAGATTCTCCAACAACTTTAATTGTAATGGAGGTAGAACAATAATGGCAGTAGAACATATAGATATAATTGTTAAAGCAATTTTAGAAATAAATCCTAATGCAAAATATGCGATTAGAAATAATGATGTTAATAATATTGAGTGGTTAGAAAACACAACACCTATACCAGTAGCAGATATAGAAGCTAAAATGGCTGAAGTTCAAGCTGAATACGATAGTAATAAATATCAAAGAGATAGAGCAGCAGAATACCCATCAATAAAAGATCAGTTAGATGATATCTATCATAATGGAATAGATGGTTGGAAAGCTACTATAAAAGCAACTAAAGATAAATATCCAAAAGGGTAAAAGATGTCAATCAATGTATGCAATGACAGATCCATGGCATCCATTACCAGTCTCCCTTCAGGGGTCTCTGGTAGTAGCTTAGTATTGATATCTGAGCAGACTGCTAGTTCTAGTGCCACAATAGATTTTACAAGTGGTATAGATTCTACTTATAAAGAGTATGTGTTTAAATTTATTAATGTTCATCCAGCAACTGATGGTGCTAGTTTTTCAGTTAATTTTAGAGATGGCGGCAGTTCTTATGACGCAACTAAAACTACAACAAATTTTAGAGCATACCATGATGAAGCTGATAGTGGCACATCATTAGGTTATTATGGGGATGAAGATTTAGCACAAAGCACAGGTGTTCAAATTATTGGAAGATCAGTAGGTAATGGTAATGATGAATCTTGTGCTGGAACTTTGCATTTATTTAATCCATCAAGTACAACTTTTGTAAAACATTTTATGGTAAATTCTAATGTTTATGAAAATAGTAATTATTTTGTAAATTATTATATAGCTGGTTATTGTAATACCACAACTGCAATAGATGCTGTTCAATTTAAATTTTCTAGTGGTAACATAGATGCTGGAACAATTAAAATGTATGGAGTCGTGTAATGTCAATTGTAACTTATAACAACAGAAGCATTGCAAATATTTCAGCTATACCTGGGGCAGCTAAATCATTAACACATATTAAAACTGTAACTGCTTCTGGTCAAAGTGATGTTACTTTTGTTAATGGGACATCTGATGTTGTTTTAGATTCTACATATCCTATTTACATATTTAAATTAATAAATGTGCATGGTGCTTCTGGAGAAAAATTTTATGTAAATTTTAGAGATGGTGGAACAGACTATGATGCAACTAAAACAACCACACAATTTAGAGCATATCATTTTGAAAATGATAGTGGTGCTGGATTAGGATATCAATCAACTTTAGATTTAGCACAAAGCACTAATAATCAAATGATAGGTCAAGAAATAGGAACTGATAATGATTCTGGTGGCAGTGGTGAATTAATTTTATTTAATCCATCAAGCACAACATTTATAAAACATTTTTTAGTTCATTTCCAACATCACTATACAAATGCCGCACCAGGAATTATTGATAATTATACAGCTGGTTATTGTAACACCACTACAGCTATAGATGGAGTTCAATTTAAATTTAACGCTGCTAATATAGACTCTGGTACATTTAAACTCTACGGACTAAAGGATTCATAATGAGCATAGTTACACTTAATGACAGAGCAGTTAGATCAGTTACAGCTTTTGGATCTTTAAATACTGGATCTATGGTGTTTATTAAAAAGTTAACAGCTAGTTCTAGTGGCACATTAAGTTTTGTTAATGGTAGCTCAGATGTAGTGCTAGATTCTACGTATAAAGAATATGTGTTTACATTTAAAAATATACATGCAGCAACAGATAACGTTAAATTTACAGTAAACTTTAGAGATGGCGGAAGTAGTTATGATGCCACTAAAACCACAACATATTTTAGAGCAAGACATGCAGAAGATGGCTCTAACGGTCAATTAGGTTATGATAGTGGAGAGGATTTGGCACAAGGAACTGGAGTCCATACTTTATGTGCATCAACAGGAAATGACAATGACCAATGTTTAGCTGGAACTTTAAAACTTTTTAATCCTTCATCTACAACTTTTGTAAAACATTTTATTGCTGATATGTCAGATTATAGACAAAATGATTATAACGCTAGAGAAATGACTGCTGGTTATTGTAATGTAACTGCTGCGATAGATGGGGTTCAGTTTGCTATGAGTTCAGGCAACATAGACGCTGGAGATATTTGCCTTTACGGAATTCTATAAAAATGATACATAAATTATAAGGAGAAAACTATGCCAAGATATCATAATATAAATGGAAACAAAGTTCAGTTTACAGCTGAAGAAGAAGCAGCTAGAGATGCTGAGGAGAAAGCATGGGCAGATGGCGCCCTAGGAAGAGCGCAGGCTAATCTTAGAGCTAGAAGAAACCAACTGTTAGCTCAAACTGATTTTTATGCTTTGTCTGATGTTACAATGTCTGATGACATGAAAACATACAGGCAGCAACTTAGAGATTTTCCAGCAGGCAAAGACACAGTTGAAAAATGTGATAACGCTACATGGCCTACTAAACCATAAGGCATAGGAGATTATACTATGCTGCAGAAACTAAGATTTGCACCAGGACTAAATAAACAAGTCACGGCAACAGGCGGTGAAGGTCAATGGGTTAACGGTGACAACATACGATTTAGATATGGTAAACCAGAGAAAATAGGTGGTTGGTCACAATTAGGATCTGTTGGCATGACTGGCCGTAACACTGCTATTCATCACTTTGTAAATACATCAGGTATCAAGTATGCAGCTTTAGGTACAAATAGAATTTTATATGCTTACTCTGGAGGTATATTTTATGACATACATCCAATCAAATCTACAACAACTTTAACAAACGCATTTAGCACAACTAACGGATCAAAGACTGTTACGATAACATTTTCATCTGCTCACAATATAAATAAATTTGATATTATATTATTAGATAATTTTACAACCATAACTAACTCTGGTTTTGTATCAGGTGATTTTGATGATAATAAGTTTATGGTAACATCCATACCAACAGATACTACTCTTACTATAGAAATGGATTCTAATGAATCTGGCTCTGGTGCTTCTACATCAGGTGGTATTAGAGTAAGGCATTACTATCCTGTAGGACCAGCAGTAGAGGTTGCAACAACAGGTTGGGGACTTGGTTCATGGGGTGGTTCAAAAACAGGGCAGTTCACATCAACACTCTCTTCTAGCATTAATGCCTCTGTAACGAGTTTAACGATGGCTAGTTCAACATCATTTCCATCTTCAGGAACTGTATTAATAGGAACAGAATTAATTACATACACTGCTAATAGTGGTGGAACATTATCAGGTTTAACAAGAGGTGCAAAAGGCACAACCGCTGCAACACATAGTTCTGGTGCAACAGTAACAGATGCATCCAACTTTTTTGCATGGAACGCAGCAACATCTGGTGATATAGTTACAGCACCTGGTTTGTGGTCATTAGATAATTTTGGTAATAAACTTATTGCAACTATTAACGGTGGTGAGGCTTTTGAGTGGGACTCAAACCCAACAGGTGCAACATCAACTAGAGCTACAATTATAACTGGAGCACCGACTGCATCTGCATTTAGTTTAGTATCAACACCTGACAGACACTTATTATTCTTTGGAACAGAAACAACTATTGGAACTAAGTCTACACAAGACCCAATGTTTGTTAGATTTTCATCTCAAGAGGATATTAATACATACACTCCTAGCGCAACAAATACTGCAGGTACACAAAGATTAGCAGACGGATCTAAGATTGTAGGAGCGATTAGAGGTAGAGATGCAATCTATGTTTGGACAGACACAGCGTTATTTACTATGAGATTTGTAGGCCCACCATTTACTTTCTCATTTCAACAAGTAGGCACCAACTGTGGATTGATAGGTCAGAACGCAGCTGTTGAGGTAGATGGTACAGCTTATTGGATGTCAGAAAATGGTTTCTTTAGATATGCTGGTAGACTAGAATCATTACCATGTTTAGTTGAAGACCATGTATTTGATGATATTAATACAACACCTAAACAACATATTAATGCTGGCTTAAACAACTTGTTTGGTGAGGTTATATGGTTCTATCCTAACTCTGGTTCAGGAACTGTAAATAGAATGGTTGCATATAATTATCTAGACTCATCACCAGAAAGACCTGTGTGGACTGTTGGAACATTAGCAAGAACTGCATGGCAAGACTCTGCTGTATTTGGTAAACCACATGCAACAGAATATGATCCAGATGCAGAGACACCAGACTCAGATGTAAATTATGTGCATGGTAATACTGATGGTGTATCAACATACTATGAACATGAGACAGGTTTAAATCAAGTTAAAGGTGGCAACACAACAGCTATATCTGCTAGCATAGAATCTGGTGACTTTGATATTGGTCAGCAAGGATTAGCAGGTGATGGTGAGTTTATGATGAAAATAAGAAGAGTGTTACCAGACTTTCTTGCACAAACAGGAGATGCAAAAGTTACATTAAATTTAAGAGACTTTCCAAATGACACACAAGCTAGCTCATCGTTAGGGCCTTTTACAATAAATAGCAGCACTAAAAAGATAGACACTCGTGCAAGAGCAAGATCTATATCTTTAAAAGTAGAAAACGATAGCACTAGTCAGTTTTGGAAATTAGGAACATTTAGAATAGACTATCAACCAGACGGGAGAAGATAATGCCACTAAATAAAAAAGGTAAAAAAATAATGAAGTCCATGAAAGAACAATATGGAAAAAAACGTGGAGAACAAGTATTCTATGCATCATTAAATAAGAAAAAAATAAAAGGAGTTAAAAAAGCATAATGGCTAAAATTGTACAATCATTAACACAACCACCAGAAAAGTATGATCAAGCAGTATTCTTTTCTTTAGTTAGAGACTTAAACGGTTTAATAGAAAAATTAAATACTACTTTTCAAGAGGAGAAAACAGAGGATAATGATTCTATTATTTTCTTTTTAGGATCATAATGGCTAACGTTTTTGTAAATAAAAAAGTAGATTTAACATCAGATGCAACCACTACTCTATACACAGTGCCATCTGCCACAACTGCAATAATAAGGTCGATTCTTGTAAGTGATGATTCTGGCAGTGGCAGTGCCATTACAATCACGTTAACAAACACTAGTAGCGCTGTCTTTAGTATAGTGTTTCAAAGAGATATACCAGCCGATGCAGCAACAGGGCCAGTGGAGATATTGACAAACCCGTTAGTAGCTGAAGCAGGAGAGATAGTAAAAGTGGCGGCTGCTAATGCAAATAGACTACATGTAATACTTTCTGCAATGGAGGTGACTCCTAGAACAGTAGTATCATAGTCTTGATTTATTAGATAAAACCTAGTAAATTAATAAACCCCAGGTGAAATTCCTGCCTTAATAAATTAACAACATTTAACATATATGATTAATAGAGCAAAAATGCCAAGACAGTTACGTTCTAACGGAGGAATAAGTAGCATAACACCTAGAACAAATTATTTTTTAGGTGGTATTAAAAAAAGAATTAGAAAGCTTATACCTAATGAATTAGCTAGTGTTGCTGTTAAAGCTGCACCTTTTGTTGCACCATTCAACCCTGGTATTGCAGGTCTAATGAGAGGTATTGGTAGATTTGATCAAAGAGGTAGTTTTAGTGATGCCCTTAAACAAGGCCTAGCAACAACTGCTTTTGGAGCTGGAGCGAGAGCTTTAGGAGGTGCATCAGATATTATGGGTGGTGGACTTGGAGGTGGTTTTACATCGCCATTAAGTCCTGAAAGAACACAATCATTTAGAGGTCTTTTTGAGGGCGCAGAAAAAACTTCTAAATTAGCCGATGCAAGCGATAAGGCAAAAGGTTTAAAATCAGTGCGAGATGCCACAGGATTATTTAAAGATGTTCCTATATTAGGTGAATTACCTAGCATAGTGCAGCAACAAATATTAGTGGGCGGTGCAAGCGCAGCCGCAACCTACATATATAACCAGTTTTTAGCAGAGGAGCCACCGCAGCAAGAGGGTGAAACTATAGATGAGTATTTAGCTAGAAGAAAAGAAAATGTAGGAAAAAAGATGAGAACTTACTTTGATAATTATTTTAAATTTGATAAAGACTATTCTAGTATGACTGATGAACAAAAAGATGCATTTGTAGCAAGGTACAATATAGCAACCGGAGGTAGAGTTGGATATCAAACTGGTGGCTTAACCATGGCTAATACATTACAACAAAACATTCAACGTAACTTAGCAAATCAACAAGCGGTTGCACAACAGTTTGCAAGAGCACGACAACAGCTTGCAAGACAAATGGGAACACCAGCACCCACAGTTACACCGACACCTACAGCTGCGCCAGCAGCACCAGCAAGAACAGTTACACCTACAGCTGCACCAGCAGCACCAAAAATTACTTTACCAAAAAAACAACCTTCAACAGGTATAACTACGGTCATGCCAGTAGCAGGAGGTGGTAATGTTACATTTGGACCGAACATACCTTCAACAGGAGCCACTGCAGTCCCAGGTGGCGGTGGCCCTATGATGGCATCACCAGGTGGAGGATTAGGATCTATGGCTAGAAGCATGATACCTACGATGACTCAACAAGTTTCTATGCCTGCACCTTTACCTCCAGGAATTAGAGGAGCGGGTCCAGGCGCAATGATGCTTGATCCTTTACAATTGTTTTCTGGATTAAACGCTCAACAATTAAGTAAGTTACCAGAAAAAGATTTCTTAGCTTTAGAAAAAAGATATGAAGCTTTACCACGAACTGAAAAAGATAAATTAGAAAAAAGAATTAATACAATGTTAGATCAACAAGTTAAGCAACTTGAAGCTGATGAGAAAAAATTTGGTAGTTTTGCTGACGGTAGAACTCTTGACATTGGAGCAGGTAGAATAGCTTATAATGATTTATTACAAGTATTTAAAAATGATTTTCCAAATGAGTTTGCAAAATTAACTGGTAATGAAACATTAGCTGAACTAGACCAAAAATTATTAGATCTAACTCCAGAGACAAGTTTTGCAGCACCTCGTAGTCGTTCAGGAGGTATTAATCAAATAGATACTGGAACGAGATCTCGTATTGAGGACAGAGTCATGGCTTTTAGACCAGATGTAAGAAGAAGAGCTAGAATGCAGAATATTGGTATGGCAAAAGGTGGTATGCCAACTGGTATCATGAGAACAAATGAAGCTGGTGTTATTGAAAGAGATTATAGAGATAAAGGTGGGTTTGTACCTGTGGGTATAAAAGAAAAAGCAGATGATGTTCCTGCCATGTTATCAAAGAATGAGTTTGTATTTACAGCAGATGCTGTAAGAGGTGCAGGCAATGGCAGCATTGAGAAAGGTGCACAAAGAATGTATGATACAATGAAAAGATTAGAAAAGAGGATGGCATAATGTCTATTACAGAGTCAAGAGTATTACCACCAGAATTTATAGAAGCAGCACAGAAAACATATTTAACAGATCTTACAAGGCAAGCTGGTATACCTAGTATCACTACAGCTATACAACAACAGCCTGGTGAGACAGCACAACAGTTTGCACAAAGACAAGCACAAGCACAGCAGTTTCAAATCACAAAAGCAGGCATGGCTGAACTTGCACCACAAGTTGCAGCACAAGATCCATTACAAGCAGCAGCCTATGCACAAGCAGTAGATCCAACAAGAGGCTTAGGATCGTTTCAACCGTTTTTAACAAAAGCTGGAACAGCTGCTGATGCAGCAACAGCGTTGACTGGAACAGGGGCAGGCACAGGAGCAGGATCTGTTGCTTCGTACATGTCACCTTTTCAACAACAAGTCATAGACACAACTTTACAAGAGTTTGATAAACAAAGACAGATACAACAAAATCAACAAGCGGCAGCAGCGTTAGGCACACCAGGTGCTTTCGGTGGTGGCCGTGAGGGTGTAATGAGAGCCGAGTTTCAGGCAGCAAGCGACTTAAATAGAGCTAAGATATTAGCTGACTTACAACAAAGAGGATTTCAACAAGCACAGCAAGCTAGACAACAAGACCTATCTAATCAAATGGGTATTGCACAATTACAGTCAGGATTAGGTGGAGCAGCGCAAGACTTTAGTAGAGCGCAAATATCTGGCCTTGGCACATTAGGTGCACAACAACAAGCACAAAACCAAGCAATACTAGATGCACAAAGACAAGCAGCACAGATGGCCGTACAGGACCCTAGAAGAAGATTAAGCATGTTAGGTCAAGGTATTGCAGGATTAACACCAGGAGCAGGTTCAGTTACACTTAGCCCAACACCTGCAGAGGCAGGAGGAGCAAGTCCTTTGATGCAAGCTTTAGGTATAGGTCTAGCGGGAGCAGATATATACGGAAGGATATTTAAATAATGTCAATAACTTTAAAAAGACCAATGTTTAGAAGAGGTGGTTCTACTAATACAGGTATCATGTCAGGGCTTGTTGATAGAACTAATTATGAAGACGGCGCTTTTGGTAATATGACTGCAGATCAAATAAGATCTAACATAGATATGTTAGTTGGATTACAGAATCAATTTGCACCAGTGTCTAGAACTAGAATACCTATTGGTGAAATTGGTTTCGCGCTTGCATCAGGTGCACCAGTAACAGAAGCTTTACTTTCAGGTTATAGAAAATTTGTAACTGAGGATGATAAAAGAAGAGCTCTCATGGATAAAAGAAAACAAGCGGCCGTGTCTACAGTCTTAGGACAGGCGTTGAAAGATAAAAAACAAAAAGATATTTTTGTTACTTTAACTCCTGAACAAGCTAAAGAGGAATTAAAAGGAGCTTTTAAAGAAGGTGTGTTATATCAAAAAAATTTAACAACAAATAAAATAGAGGCAAAACAACTTGGTCCTGCGCAAGTAATAAAAGAACCAAAAGACCCTAATGTAGAATATCGTATGGAGCGTGCTAAAGAGGCTGCTAAAACAGACACAGAAAAAATTAATAATGCAGAAGATAATTATTTTAGAGCTAACAAAGTAAGTCAAACAATTGATGTTTTAAATGTATTAGCTAATACCTCTGATGAAGAATTAAGAACAGGAGCTTTAGGTCCAATTAGATTACAAGCAACTAAACTATTAAATGAACTTGGTGTTGATGTAAATTTTCAAAATGTTCCTTTAGCTGAAGTGTTAAATGCAGTTGGTGGTAAAGTTGCCATTGAAGCTTTACAAGGTTTTAAAGGTGCAATATCTAATAAAGAGTTAGATTTTGTAACAAATAGAAATCCAGGCTTACAAACTTCTAAAGAAGGTATTAAATTACAATTAGAACTTTTAGCAAGAGCTAACAATATTAGTAAAAGATATTATACAGAAGTTATTGCCCCATTTGTTGATAAAAATGAAGGTTTAAGAGGAACTTTAAACGGTAAAACTTTTAAGGAGTTACAATTAGAATTTTATGAGGCAAATCCATACATGACTCCTGAAATAAAAGACAGAATAGCAGCGGTTCAAAATCAAGTTGATCCAGAGTATTCAAAAAATATTGTGATAAAAAATGGTATTAGATATCTTGTTAATCCTAGAACAAAAGAAATTACAATATTGCCTGATCCGGAGTAATTATGACAACAGTAACAGATCCTAAATTAAAACAAGAAATTTTAGATTTATTTAATGAACAAAATAATATTACAGATGTAGACATATCTGGCTCTAAACAAAATATTGATCCAACTTTGAGAGATGAACTTTTACAGATTCAAAAAGATCAAGAAGATAAAAGTTTTTTGACAGGCGTAGGGGAGTCGATTGTAGATTTTTTTTCTGGAACTAAAAAAACTGAGTTTGCTGAATTACCTGAAATAGGGGAATACACTGGAGAAGGTGCAGCTAAAGTGGCTCTTGGTTTATCACTCACTCCAAATCAAAGATCACAATTAGACATAATATTAAATCAAGTTCCAGGTAGTAATCCAATGGAAGATAAATTTGGTAATTTAATAGTTGTAATGCCTGATGGTAAATCATTTTACTTAAATAAACCAGGAGCGTCTTTTCAAGATTTTGCACAAACAACTGCACAAATTTTACAATATATACCAGGATACTCAACTATAGCTAAAAAATATGCTGGTAATTTATTTAAAAGAACTTTAGCTCAAACAAGTCAAGCGGCAGTTGTAACATCTGCTCAAGAGGCAGGGGCGGTTGCTTTAGGGGGTAGTTTTGATGAGGGAAGAGTGGGATTGACTGGAGCTCTTACTTTTGCATTTGAAGGAGTCGTAGGACCCCTTGGTAAAGCTGCTTTAAAATTGTTTAAAGGTAATCCAAATTATTATAAATTAATTACTGAAACTGCACCTGATGGTAAAAAAGTACAAAAAATAGAAATAACGAAAGCAGGTTATAAAGCATTAGACGCAGCAGGAATTGATGTTAATAAAATGTCACCAGATTTTATAGAAAAATATTTTAACAATGTGGTTAAAGGTGTAGATGATGAAGTTACAGCTCTTTCAACACAAGCAAATGAATTTGGTTTTGAATTATCATCGTCTCAAGCAAAAAGAAATGAAGAGGGCATAGCTGCTTTATATGCAGCAGCTAAAGGAGAGTACGGACCAGAAGCACAAAAAAAAGCCAGAGAATTTTTTAATAAACAAGAAATAGACATAGGAGTTAGTTTAAAAGCCTTATCAAATAAATTTAATAAAGGAGAGATTACTGAAGATGGTATAGAGGATTTAGGATTAGCTTTAAAAAATGCAATTGAAAAAGAAGCTAAAAAAGCATCTGATAAAGTTGATTCCGCTTACAATTTAATAGATAAAGATGCAGTGTTTAATGGTAGTGAATCAAATGTGCAAGTTCTTTTAAATTCAGTTAAAAAAACTATGAAAGATGAGTCTAAACAACCTTTTCGTATTTTAAAAGGAGTGGACGAGGGAACAGGAATTTTAGATAAAGATTTAACACCTGCATCTCTCAAAGCCTTTAATGAAATTAAAAAATTTGTAAATTCTTTCAAAAGTAAAAAAACATCAAAAAAAGTTCCTTTAAAAACTTTAAATGATTTTGAAACCATGCGGAAAAAATTAAGTAGTTTTATAGGTGCAGCAAAAAATGATACTGATAAAAAAACTGCAATAGCAATAAAAACAGAGTTTGATAAATTATATGATGATACTTTAGACAATTTATTATTTGCAGGTAAAGAGGGTGAAGTTGTTTTAAAAAGAAATATTCAAAATGCTAGAAAAATATATAGAGAAAAAGAATTAACATTTGGAGTAAACGTTATTAAAAAAGGACCTGTTAAAGTTAATGATCCAGCAGGTAATGCCATACAAAAGATATTAATAGATCCTGAAGTTACTGGTATGAAAGCAATAAATTATATATATGGCACAGGGACTGTGGGTAAAGATAAAACAGGAGTTCAAATAATAAATCGTTTAAAAAAAGTTTTTAATGTAGAGGGTTTAAAACCTAGTGTTGCAGCTCAAAAAAGTAAAGATTTTGCAACATTAAGATCAGGAATGATTGAAAAAATGTTTAATGATTCCATAAAAAATGGTAGATTAAACCCAACAAATTTAGTTAAAAATTTTGATTATATATTTAATAAAAATCCAGATTTTGCAAAATCTTTATTTAGTAAAAAAGAGATAGAAACTTTAAAAAGATTTGTTACTGAGGTAAGAAAAACCTTAAAACCAAGTGATCTGTCTAGCATGCAGGCTACCTCAACTGGAATTGGTAGAGCTATTTCAAGATTAGGAAGACAAGGTATAGGTCTTCTTCTGTATAAATTAACAGGAAGTATTAATGGTTTATTATTTGGTAGAACTGCATATGATAATGCAAAAGATATTTTTGAGCAAAGAGCTGCTAAAAAATTAATTACTCAAGAATTTGGTGAAAAACCTGGTTGGCTAAAAACTATGAATGAAACAACAGGAACAGGCAAAAAATTAGCCTCAACAGTTGCAGGTGTAAACCAAATTATAGGTCAAACAATTCCTCCAGCAACTGTAGACGCCCCTAGAACTTCAAGACAATTTTTTGAAGACATTAAACTATCTGGTGAAACTGATGATGATTTAGATAGATTTACAATACCTGGAGTTGGTAGTATACCAAATATATTTAAAACAAGAGTTGGTGATCAAAGTTCATTACCTCAAAGTCCAAACATAAACCCTAATTTATTTGCACGAGCGCCAACAGGTATCATGACTCAAGCGACAGGCCCCATGAATCAAGGTCTGACACCTACAGAGCAAGCTTTGCTATCGCCTGAAGAACAGGCTATAAGACTTAGATCGAGAGGATTAGCGTAATGTCTAGAGAAGATTTAGCATCATTAATAGTTACAGATCCAGATATTGTTGATGAAGGTATTGACGTATCTGGTCTTAGAACTACGACAGATACAAATCCTTTATTATTAGCAAACTTAGAACCAGGTATTAAATTTGATCCAACACAACAATCCGTGTACTCAGATTTATTGAACTACTTTTCTGGTGGATTACCCATGTTTCCAGAGAGCACTGAGACTGCTAAAGTCATAACACCACAAGATACAGGCGGCGGGGAGCAAGCGACCACACCGGTGGTAACTCAACCCACTATACCATCTGATACCACTACAACTATCCCAATAGACCCTGGAACTTTTACTGCTGAAAGTTTAGATCAATCTTTTGCAGGTGAGGAGGGGCCTATAGTAACTCAACCAGGAAGAGAGGCACCTATAACTGTACAGGACATGGGAGATGGAACAACAACTACAATACCAGGAAGACCTAAAATAATGGATCAACCAGGTGTTACTACGTTAAGCTCTCCTCAAATACCTCAAGGTTTTGAAGGTTACTACGGATCTAATCAAACTGTAACTGCAGAAGACACACCAGAAAGTTTTATACAAAAAATAAAAGGCTTTGCACAAGGTGCGTTAGATAATGTTGATATAGGTAAAGCCATTGCCATGACAGCTTTAAACGCTGCAGTAGGTAAACCAGTGTCAATAGCCTTTAACATTTTAGCAGCACTGCTACCAAAAGAAAATCCTATTAATAAATTTAACAATGAGTACGCTGTTGGAGGTGATCTTTATAAAGATATTATTCAAGACAGTACAGACCCTGATTTGGGAAAAAGATTAGCAGATTATTCTGATAGTTTAAGAGCAGGTAATTTACCTAATCAAGACCCATTTGGTAAAAATACAACATCTGGTTTTGGTGATTATACAAAAATGGCTACAGAAATAGCTACAGAAAAACTCAATAAAGTTAAGTCAGGAGAATCTTTAAGTCAGTTTGAAAAAGATCAGTTAGAATATTATGGCAGAGTTAGTGGTTTAACTGGTAAAACTAACATACCAGGTACACCTATAATGGTAGGTAGTGGAAAAAAAACATCACAAGATTTAATTAATGAAGCCAGACAAGATTATTTTAGTAGTATAGACACAGGAGTTGATGACTTTACTACAGCAGCTCCTCCAGTTGAAGATTTTGGTGAGATTACTTCAGATGCAGGGTTTACTACAGTGCCTACAGGGCCTACGTTAGGAGGGTCTTTTCCAGGCATGGGTGGTATTCGTACAACAGGGCCTATGTTAGGAGAATCTTTTCCAGGTATAGGTGTAGGCTACGAAACTGTGGATGATTTAGGTGAGATAAAGGGCCAAGAGGCTTCCGCAGGAAACATTATGACTGATGCATCTATTGTTGATCAACCCATATCTATATCAGAAACTTTACCAGAGGGTGCATCTAAAACAGGAACTCCAATAGATTCATTAAATCCTATTAACAGACAACAACACTTTGACAATGTTGAAAAATTAAAAGACGCTGTTAGAGAGGGAGAGATAACTGAAGAAGAATATAATGTTATAAGTGCTTTTGATGCCAGAAAAACAATGGGATTAAAAACTGTTGATGGTTTAGCGGCTGCTTTAGGCTATCAAGGACTTCAAGCGGCTGTTGGGGATCAAAGTTTTGGAGAGTTTGTAGGTGATACAGCGTTAAATCTTCAAGGTGTTTCAGGAAACGTGCCCCCAGAATTACAAGTTAAGTATCAAGAAATTGTTACCGGACAAAAAATATACAGAGACCCTATTTTAGGTATGGTTCAAGAACCAGAGACAGGCACTTTAGCAGGTGAGCCAGACTTACCTGGCATAGGAGGAGAGGCCGATATAGACTTAATAGGTGAACCAGATATCGTAGATACACCAATATCAGACATGCCTGATGATGCAGGAATGCCAGAGGCACCAACCCCAGACATACCAGATAGAGGTAGAGGAACTATAGCTCCTTCACCTCCACCTAGAGATGATGATGCAGGAATGCCAGAAGCACCAGCGCCAGATAGAAGGCCTCCTACAGGCATATCTGGGCCACCATCTGTAATCTCTAGACCACCATCTGATGACGGCGGCGGAGGCGGCGGCGGTGGCGGCGGTGGCAAAATCGTCTGCACTATGATGAATGAGTCTTATGGATTTGGATCATTTAGAAATAAAATTTGGTTAAGACACTCAAAAGGATTAGCACCTGAGTATCAAAGAGGTTATCATAAAATATTCTTACCATTAGTAAAACTATCTAAGAAAAATATTGTTCTTAAAAAAGTATTAGAACATATTGCAGTGCATAGAACTATCGACATTAGACAAGAGTCTAGAGGTAAAACGCACATGTTAGGTAGAGTATATCGAAAAGTGCTTGAACCAATTTGTTACTGGGTAGGTAAGTATGCCAAAAGATAATGCATTACAAAGAATAGAGTCACATGAAAAGCTTTGCAGAATAATGCAAAAGCAAACTTACGACCGTATGCAACAACTACAGGGTCAGATAACTAGAATAGAGAGAATATTACTTGTATCCATGGGTGCAGTCATGAGTGGCATGGGTGGTGTTATCGTAGTTCTATTACAAAAACTTTAAATCCAAGCTTTTAATTCTTCACCCATAACCTGACTTGCGATATTAATTTTTTTACGAAGAGCTTTTACTATTCTTTCATCAACTGTATCCTCACAAATAATATCAATATAAGTCATAGGTTTTGTTTGACCTATACGATCTATTCTTGCCTCTGACTGTTGACGTTTTTCAAGATCATAACCATTAGAATAATAAATCATGTTACTAGCAGCTGTAAGTGTAATACCATATCCACCTGTTTGTGGTGTTCCAATAAAAAATCTACATGTATCATCTTCTTGAAAACGTTTTATGTTTTGTTGTCTTTCATCTTGTGGTGTCAAACCATAGTAATCCACAAAACAATTAGGGTCATCAAACTCTTTAACTATAGCCTTTATGATTTGTTTTACGTCACTTTGCCAATGTGACCAAATTATGACCTTACCCTCTAGTTCGTTTAATACATTTATTAATTCATCCATCCTATTGCTTTTTATCTCCTGTGTGGTGCCATCATCTGCCTTAAAATGGCCACAAGTGATTTGCTGTAGTCTCATTAGTTGAGTTAAGGCATTTGCTGTAGTAATCATTTTACCGTTCATGATAGCTAAGGCCTCTTTTTTCATCTGCTCATAAACCTTAAATTGATCAGGAGTTAGTTGCACAAACCTTTTCATAAACGTAGTTTTAGGTAAATCTAAGCATTCATCTTTTAAAACACGTTCTGAAAAACCTTTTAGTTTTTCTGATAACTCGCCTAAATTTTTATAGCCAACAGGTATCTCTACAGCTCTGATACCAAAGTTAACTTTCTTCATGATGGCATATCTAGTCCTAAAAGAATAATAAGACTCATGCTCTAATAACCAAGGATCAAGAAACTCGCACTGTTTAAATAGATCTAATGGTGACTTTGTAACCGGTGATCCTGTTAATATTCTTTTGTATTGTGCATGTTTACCAAGAGCCACAATATTTTTTGTTCTCTTAGCTGTTGGATTTTTTATAGTTGTAGACTCATCTATGGCCATCATGGTTCTGTGTGAGTTTAAAAACCTTGCCGCAAAATCGACACCTTTCTTAGTAGATAAAGACTCAACATTCATAATTAATATGTGTAAATCAACGCTTGGTTTAAACAATGTGTTCAAAGTTTGTTGCTGTTGTTTCGTAATTAAGGCTTTCCATAACACCATATTTTTTTCTATATGATCTGGTAAATGCGTTGGTATTTCTGAGCTATACCAGTTCTTGTACACACCTTTCGGTGCCACAATTAAGACACCATTAATCTTACCTTTGTCATAAAGCATGGCTACATTATCTATTAAAACTTTAGATTTACCTGTGCCCATTTCCATAAAATATGCAAAACATCTACTATCCCAAGACCTTTCTAATGCCTTAAGTTGATGTGCATATGGCTTAGTTTTAAATTTATAATTCAATTTTTTCTCCTGTATTGGTTGACATATAATCCATGGTAATCTATATGTCAATCCATGAAAGAAAGTATAGTATACATAATACAGGAAATACCAGGCACTAAAGAAGGAAACCCAAAAATAAATATTATGGGTGCAAGTAAATATGGTAAGTTTGAATTTTTATTACCAGAGTCTTCACAAATAATATTTTCACCGGGCCCTTTAGTTTTTAAATTAAAATCTTTACTAAAAAATTTTACTAGAGATGATTATTTATTATTAACAGGTGATCCTGCTATAATTGGTGTAGCATGTTCTATAGTTTCTGACATGACTAATGGTAAATACAATTTACTAAAATGGGATAAACAAGAAAGAACTTACTATCCTATTGAAATAAACTTATACGAGAAAGGTAATACAGATGAGTAACTTACAAAAGATGTTTATAGAGGATGCACCTCAACAAGTAAACGACATCACAAATCCAGAAACATTATCTGGTCATGTTCTAGAACTACAAAAACTAGAAGATGAAATAAAAATGGATGAAGAAAAATTAGCTTCAAAAAAAGCAGAAGCAGATAAATTATCACAACAGGTTATACCTGAGATAATGGAGTCCATGAACCTTAAGACAATGAAACTGAAAGATGGATCAGCGATTGAGGTTAAAGAGATTTACAGCGCAACCATACCTGTTGCTAAGAAAGGTGGCGCTTATAACTGGCTTCGAGAGAACGGCCATGGTGATCTTATTAAAAATGAGATTATTGTTTCCTTTGGTCGTAACGAAGATAACAAGGCGCGTGAATACGCTAACCTTGCCGAGAGTAATGGGTTTCAGCCTGAACAGAAACTAAAGGTTGAGCCCATGACTCTCAAAGCACTATACAGAGAGTTAGTCGAGAAGAATAAAGACTTACCCTCTGAACACTTTAATTTGTTTAAAGGAAACAAAACAAAAATTACGAGGAGTAAATAAATATGACGCAAGAGACAAGAGACGTTGTGAAAAAGCAAAGCGGTCAAGTAGCGACTTTGGACTTTGTTAAAGACTCAGGCATGGGGCTTGAGAATATTGACAAAGAGGATTTAGCGCTACCTTTTTTGAAGCTGTTACAAGCAGGTTCATTTGAGACTAAAAAGAAACATGCAAAGTATGTTGAAGGTGCAGAACCTGGTATGTTTTATAATACTGTCACCAAAAAATTATATGATGGTGAGAAAGGTATAGAAGTTATACCTGTGTATTATAAGATGAGTTATCCAGAGTGGGCACCTTTTGAAAAAGCAGAGGGTAGACCTATCCATCCAGATAGAGGCCCAGAGATCATGTCACAAACAAAACAAGATAGCAGAAACAAAGATTTACTGCCTAATGGTAATGAGATCATTAAGACAGCAAATCATTTCGTTGTTGTCTTAGGTGATAGACCGGAGAAAGCTTTAATGACCATGAAGACCACACAGTTAAAAACAAGCAGACAATGGAACTCGCTTATTGAAAATGAGTTTGAGACAGATCCTAGCACTGGTAAATCAGTGCCTGCTCCTAGGTTTTCTAGAATCTACAAGCTTACATCTGTTGAAAATTCAGGCAGTTTTACTTGGCATGGATATAGTGTAAATCTATTACGAAAGGTAGATAACACTTCTCTTTATCAAATGGCTAGAGAATTCTATGGTTCTTTGAAAAGAAGTCAGGTTAATGCCGAATCTTCGCCACAAGAAGAATCTAACTACTAATTCTTTCTAAAGAAAGAGTGGGGCGGTAAAGGGAGACTGGAGCCGCCCCCCGCGGGATCTTATGGTTGATGATTTTATAGAACTGTTTACAGGATACCAAGGTGATTTTGGTATAGCGGACATGTCATCAGCAGAGTTAGACGAAGAGAAAAATAAACTCAAACCAAATTATGAATGGGCAGGTAGGCCAATAACACAAGGTGATTATAAGGATCACGTTCAAGGCAAGATATCTATTGGCATACAACCATGTAGACTAGACAAGACAGCTAGTTTTGGTTGTATAGATATAGACA
>VTLG01004459.1_pt1 | contig 20803 bp, 15 predicted proteins | sample 4694571 | NCBI WGS metagenome assembly VTLG01 (sample SAMN12604809, study PRJNA352737) | marine metagenome | biome: ENVO:00000447; feature: ENVO:00000209|ENVO:00000569|ENVO:01000036; material: ENVO:00002151; isolation source: viral sequences binned using virsorter ... | reverse complement strand
TTGGGTATAAAAGGAGGTTCTGGACCTATGAATAACTTTACAAAAATATTAATTTTTTTATTGGCTACTTCAGTGTTTGCCGACAATGAAATTTTTATCGATCAATCGGGTGCAACTGCAAACTTTGATATAGAACAACAAGGAGGTTCTAACATTGTTGGTGGTGCATCTGCACAAGCTGGTTCTATGACAGCTCTTGATTTAGATGGTGCATCTATGACACTAGACATAAATCAAATTGGTTCTTCTAATAAATTCTTAGGAGACATTTGGGCAGATAGTTATACTGGGTTCTTTAACTTTGCTGGGGACAGTAATGTTTTTAATATGCAAACCGATCCATCCAATACTTTCGGAGCAGACAGCTCCAACGTAGATGTACAAGTTACTGGTAATACCAACAACTTGACACTCAACCAAGCTACTGCAGCATTGGCTTCAGGACTTGATTTGGATTGGATTATACAAGGCGGTGGTAATAATATAACTGCAGCAATAGATATTGATGGTGCTACCAACTACATGAATATAGATGGTAGTGACAATACGATTACTTACGATGGCGATGGCACCAATGCAAGTTCTAATGGTTACTTTCATTTAACACATAGTGGTGGTAATCAAAGAACTTTTAACATCACACAACAAAGCACACTAAACAATGACTGGCTTCAAGTTACTTCTGTTGGTTCTAACGGTTCTTTCTGTATCAACCAAAACGATCAAGGCACAGCAACCGGTTGCCAATAATATTGGAGATATATCTGAGTTAAACGGAGTTGCTGAAATTGTCAGAGATAAAGCTTACGATGCTAAATTAAAGTTTGCTATCCAACAAAACGATGAAGCAGTAACTAAAAATGGCAGACTTGCGATTAAGTTTTTAGACGACACGCAAGTAAAACTTACGGAGTATTCAGAACTCATTATAAACGAATACATCTTTGATCCTGATCCAAGCAAATCAAAGATGGCATTGAAGTTTACTTTGGGCACGGCTAGATTTATAACTGGTAGTTTTAATAAGATTGATAAACAAAACATAAAGTTATCAACACCCACAGCTAACATAGCAGTTAGAGGTACAGACTTTACAGCTACTGTTGATGAGTTAGGCAGAAGTTTAATTATCTTGTTGCCAGATCGTTTGGGTTTATCTAGTGGCGAGATAGAAGTATTTACTGCAACAGGTAGCGTGTTATTAAGCCGACCTTTTGAATCTACCACTGTTTCAGTATTCGAAGCGATGCCATCAAAACCAGTAATTTTAGATTTGACGTTAGACATAATTGACAACATGTTAATTATAAATCCACCCAAAGAAGACGCAGAGTTTGCTGAGGAAGAAGAAGTCAAAAAAGTTTCGGTGTTAGATTTTGACGACTTGGATATAGATTACTTAGAAGAAGATTTATTAGAATCCGAAGCAGAGTTAGAGTTTACCGAACTTGACATAAACTTTTTAGATGTAAATTTTTTAGAAGACTTATTGGATATAGTAGATGCACTAGCTGTAGCTGAAGAAGAAGATAGGTTAAGCCAAGTTGCTGGTACCAGCATAGTAGGTACAGAGCTAGGACAAGACAAAGATACACAGATAACCACTCTAGTCACTGGACAATTTGTAAGTTTTCGTAGAAATGTAAATCAAAACTTACGTTTAGATGTTGATGGAGCAAGTGCTTACACGCTTATCTTAGAACAAGATGGGGTCAACAAAGTGGTCAAAGTAAATGGAGGTAGTGATTCAACCATATCACTGAGCCAACAGTAATGAAAAAATTAATATATCCGTTGTTAGCTTTATTAGCTTTGCCATTATTTTTTAATCTGGCTTTTGTAGAAATACTAAAATTAAAAACTTTTGATGCTTTAGTTAAAACGCAAGAGCCTTCAGGTAACTTTGTTATCTTAAATATTACAGAACAAAACGTCTCCGATAGAGGTGGCTTTCCCTTTCCAAGACAAGACTATGCTGCAATTCAGCAACAATTATTAAGGAAAGGTGCCCTAGGTGTTGGTTGGGTTATCGCATTTAGTGAGCATGATAGATTTGGTGGCGATGCTGAATTTTCAGCAGCACTAAAGCTATCCCCCTCTATCTTGGCAATGTTTGAAAACGATAAAGGGATTTATCCAGAAACCTCTGGCACCGTATATTTAGGCGATGGCAAACCCAGTTCAATAAAATCAACTGGAGTAGTAGAAAACATAGACATTTTAAAACGCTCAGCTAATCAAGGCATAGCTACAGCACCAGTTGACGTGGATAACTTGGTCAGAAGAATGCCTTTGCTATTAGAAACACCTGATGGTTTTGTCAGTGCATTTGGTACAGAAGTTCTTAAAACTTTAACAGGCGGTAGTACCTACATAATTAAATCTTCAACCGCAGGTATAGAAGAGATTACTGTACAAGGCATACCACCAGTACAAACAGACACGCTAGGCAGAAAGTGGATCAGTTGGGTAGCTACCCCGGAAACCGATTTAGATGCTATGGAAGTATTTGGCAAGTTTGTTTTTGTCGGTGTGACTGCAAATGGTGTCATGCCACAGATAGCTACACCAGTTGGTCTGCTAGAGCCACATAAAATTCAAGCAGCTTTGTCTGAGTCTTTATTAATACAAGACAGTCCTTATGTACCAGCTTGGAGTTTGTTAGCAGAACTTAGCATTCTTTTAGTCTCTGTATTATTAGTTTGGTTTGTTTTGCAGTATGCAGGAATTTATTTAGGATTATTTATAACTGGTAATATTTTCTTAGCTACTGCAGGAGCTGGGTATTACCTGATACAATCTGGTTTATTGATAGATGTGACTTGGACTTTGATAGCTCAATTTATCACAGGTGCTACAGCTTTTTACATAAGATTTAGAGAGCAGTTTAAGTTGCGTTTACAAATTAAAAAACAATTTGAACATTATCTTGATCCTAGACAAGTTAAAAAATTACAAGACAATCCTGATTTGTTACAACTTGGTGGCGAAACTAGAACAGCAACATTTTTATTTACTGATGTTAGAGGTTTTACTGCAATGTCAGAGAAACTTAAACCAGAAGATGTGACCTACATAATGAATAAAGTTTTAACTGCTCAACAAAAAGCCGTACAGAATCATGGTGGTATGGTGGATAAATACATAGGCGATGCAATGATGGCAATTTTTAATGCTCCACTAGATTTAAAAGATCATGCCAAAGCAGCAGTTGATTGTGCTGTGGAGATAATACAAAACATAAAAGAGTTAGCAACAGAATTACAATTAGAAAGATTACCAGAAATAGCTATAGGCATAGGCATTAACACTGGACCTGCTGCTATTGGTAACATGGGTTCAGAAACCAGATTTGATTACACCGCTATTGGTGACGCAGTTAATGTAGCAGCTCGTTTAGAAAGTGCTACCAAAGAACGCAAGGTAGATTTACTTATTGGCGAGTCTACTGAAAGTTTATGCGGTTATCATTTAAAAGCTTTAGAACCAATAACTGTTAAAGGTAAAATCTTTCCACTAAAAATTTATACATATGAGTAAGATATTATTAGGCGTAGTTGGCATTTTGTTTATGGCTTGTAGCTTTTTGTATTGGCAAAATTCTAGACTAGCTCAACTAAATCAAGCGTTTGAAGTTAGAGATCAAGAACAAAAGGCAGCAATAGAAAGCTTGCAAAGTGATTTCAAATTACAGACAGAAGGTTTGTTACAACTACAAAGCAAAAACCAAGAAATTGAGGCAGAAATGTCTAGGTATCTTGATATTTTTAAACGACACAATTTGAGTAAATTAGCAGCAGCTAAACCCGGATTGATTGAAACCAGAGTAAACAATGGAACCAAAGAAGTTTTTGAAAGCATCGAGGCAGATTCTCGTAACATCGATAATCTTGATGCTGGTCTGCAGTTGCAGTCTAATGCCAACTAGACAAGTAGAAGTTATTTCAAAACCCTTGGATAGAACGATAGCTCAACCTATCTTGCCTAGAGCCATAGACCTTAAAGACCCATACTGGTATGTAGTGTCTGAGAAAAATATTGATGAATTTGTAGAACGAGTGAAGAAAGAAGAAGGTAGATTAGTATTTGTTGCAATGTCAATCCCTGATTATGAATTGATGGCTTACAATATGCAAGAATTAAAGAGGTATATAAATGAACTTAAAGAAGTTGTGGTCTATTATCGAAAAGTTACCACCACTACAAAGGAGGACTAATATGCACATATCTGAGGAAGGGATTGCTTTAATTAAAAAATATGAAGGTTGTGAATTAGAAGCTTACTTATGTCCAGCAGGGCGTTGGACTATTGGTTTTGGCAGAATCAAAGATGTAGCAGAAGGCGATACTTGCACCCAAGAGCAAGCAGAAAGCTGGCTACTAGAAGAGCTTGTTGAATACGAAGACTACGTCAAAAATCTAGTCAAAGTTAATTTAGATCAAAGTCAGTTTGATGCACTGGTTTGTTGGACTTATAACTTAGGTCCTACTAATTTAAAAGAATCCACTATGTTGAAACTTTTAAACGCTGGTGATTATCACACTGTACCCAATCAAATGAGACGTTGGAATAAAAGCAACGGAGAAGTTTTAGAAGGCTTAGTGAGAAGAAGAGAAGCAGAAGGTCTTCTGTTTGAAAGCAAAGAGTGGGAGAACGTCTAGATGCCCTTAGTCAAATTACAATTCAAACCCGGAGTCAACAAAGAGGTAACCTCTTACGCTAATGATGGCGGTTGGTTAGACTCAGATAAAATAAGATTTAGATTAGGGAGACCAGAAAAAATAGGCGGTTGGGCAAAAAATTCACCCAATACGTTTGATGGCACTTGCCGTGCTATACATACTTACAAAGATACGGACTTGACTCATTACAATGTTTTAGGCACACACCAAAAATTATATGTACAAGAAGGTGATTTGTTTTATGACATCACTGCTGTCAGAAATACTACTGCTGCAGGTGACGTAGAATTTGCAGCGACAAGCGGTTCTTCTACTATTACAGTTACAGATACCAATCACGGTTGCAATCCGGGTGACTTTGTTAGATTTAAAGACGCTACAAGTTTAGGCGGAAATGTTACAGCAGCTGTTTTGAATGCAGAACACATGGTAGTAACCAACGTCAATGCTAACTCTTATACTATAACTGTTGGAGTTACAGCTGATGGTAACGATACTTTAGATGGTGGCAACAGTACCGCAGGACAATATTATATAAATGCAGGATTAGATAACTATGTTCAAGGCACAGGTTGGGGTGCAAGCACATGGGGTGATAGTACCTTTGGTAGCACCAGTCCAGTGTCATTAAATAATCAATTACGCCTTTGGTCGCTAGATAATTTTGGCGTAGACATAGTGGCAATACCAAGAGGTGGACCACTATATGTTTGGCAAAGCACCAATGGTACTAGTGCAGGAACTTCGGGCAATGGTTTTTTTGATGCCAATAGAACTGTTTTAGCTAGTTCATTGGCAGGAGCATCTGATTGTCCTCTTGCTGCTTTTCAAGTTATGACCTCAGATGTAGATCGACATGTATTAGCATTCGGTTGCAATCCTATTGGTAGCTCTACTATTGATCCTTTGTTTGTTAGATGGTCTGATTCTGAAAGCGTAGTCGATTGGACTCCGTCAGCCACAAACTCTGCCGGTGGGGTAAAACTTTCTTCAGGTAGTCAAATTATTGGAGCAATTGCCTCAAGACAAGAAACTTTAGTTTTGACTGACGCTAGTATATTTTCAATGCGATTTGTTGGCTCGCCTTTTTACTTTTCGTTCAATGAGATAGCAAGTGGTATTGGTATGATCGCTCCTAAAGCTGGAGTCGCTATCGGTAACATTGTTTACTTTATGGATGATGGTGCTTTTTACAGAGCTGCTGGTAGTGTTGAAAGATTGCCTTGTACTGTATTAGATTATGTCTTTGGTGACATCAACAAAACTGAACGATACAAAATATTTGCTGCCAATAATATTGAACACAGTGAAATAATTTGGTTCTATGCTACCGCTAATAGCAATGAAATTAACAGATACGTTTCTTACAATCATGCCGAAGACTTATGGGCAGTTGGCACCACTACTGATAACTTTACCCGTACTGCATGGAATGCTGCACCTACGTTAAGTTTTCCTATAGCCACTGGTAAACTAGATACCACTGACAAAAATTATTTATACAATCACGAATCAGGTAATCTAGCAGACGATACTGCTTTCGCAGCTTACATAGAGTCTGCTGACATTGATCTTGATCCAGCAGGTGAACAGTTTATGTACATCTCTAAAATAATTCCTGACATAGAGTTTCAAGGTTCTGGTAATTCTAATGACAATGTAAATTTAGTTTTAAAAGGTAGACGTTATCCTACCGAAGCACAAAGCACATTATCCAGTAACAGTTTGACAGCCAGTACAAATTATAAAAATACCAGAGGTCGAACTCGACAAGTAGCTGTGCGAATAGAAAACTCAGATGGTAATTTTAAGTGGCGATTAGGTGACACCCGATTTGAAATTAGACCCGATGGAGGCAAATAATGGCTAGTAGATCATCACCCCCTTTACCATTACCAGCTACTGGTTACGAACTAGTCAACGAACAAATAACTAGACGTACTATAGAACAATTGTTTCAAGACGTTTTTGATGAAATCTCAGGTGCAGAAAGTTTAAAATCTGCAGCTGGTTCCAAAGCCGTGAGACGACACCAATTTTTATTGATGGGAGTAAAGGGTAATGTCTGATAGCCTTAAGGTTTTAGGACAACAAGCACCCGCAGGTACAACCGAAACTATTTTGTATACCGTACCTGCTGCAACCCAGACTACAGTAAGTTCTATCGTGGTTTGTAATAGGTCAGGTTCTGGAGTGACTTATCGTGTCAGTGTTGCTGTCAGCGGTGCCAGCACTAGTAATAAAGATTTTTTATTCTATGACAAAGCTTTAGCAGCTAACTCTACCGATACAATTGTTATAGGAATTACAGTGACAGAAACGGATCGAATTAATATATATGCCAGTGATGGCAATTTAAGTTTTACAGCTTTTGGTTGTGAAACTACGGAGGAATAATATGAATGATCTTCAACAGCAAGTAAAAAATATTAGCCAACAAGGAAGGTTTGGTGATACTACGCTTGTGCATATGAATCCTGCTGAAGTGCGAGGACTTGCACAAATGGGTCAACTTACTACTAACCCTAACACAGGACTAGCTGAAGCATTTAATCTAGGCGATGTCATAGGTATTGCTGCTCCAATAGTTGGTGGTATTTTTGGCGGACCTCTAGGTGCAGCTTTAGCATCTGGTGCGGTAACTTCTATTCAAGAGGGCAGTCTTAAAGAAGGACTCAAAGCTGGTCTGCTATCTTACGGGTTAGGTAGTGCTTTTAGAGCTGCAGGTGCTGCAGCAAAAGGTGCAACAGCTACAGCAGAAAGTTTGTCAGATGCTGGTGTTAAAGCAGCTACTGATGCTACAACCCAGCAACTAGCTGATGCAGCTTCAAAAGGAGCAATAGCTTCTGAAACATTTAAAAATACTGCAACAAGTTTAGCCAATCCACAAGCATTTACTGCAGAAGGATTCAAAGCTGGTGCTAGCGAAATGTTTGGTACACCATTTGCAGGTCAAGGACCTTTGCAAGCTGTAGGTAACGTAGCTAAAGGATTAACAGACCCTAGAGCTTTCTTACCACTATCTGCGGTAGCCACCGAAGCTGCTTACTCTGCTGCTGAAGAAGATATGCGACAAGGTATGGCTGCAGCGGAAGAAGAAAGAGAAAGGAGAAAAATGCAAGCATATATGGATAATCCTGAACCAGTTATATTTTCTGCAAGTGGAGGCTTAACACAATTCAGGAGAGGTGGAGATACTAATTTATTTGATGAAAAAGAATTAGACGATTTAGTTCTCAATGTACCGCAACGACAGACTTATGCTATAAATCCAGATTTCAGAGCAGGTTTCCAACCAGAGACAATGTACTTTGATCCAGCCACTATCAATCCTTCTTATGCTGCTTTGACTAATCAACCAGCAGATCAAACATTAGGACCAGTTACTAATGCAAATCTTAACCCCAATCTATTAGACTCACCGCAGTATGCAAGCAAAGGTGGTTACGATGCTACTGCTGCTATGCTGCCAATGCCACAACGTGAAGTTATTGATCCATATACTGCATATACTGGAGTAGAACCGCCACAACTATTAGATGAAACAGTAATGCCTATGGCTGAAGGCGGAGATACAGATTTACCTAATCCCGGCTTAGAGGCTTTGCAAAAAGTTGCACCTGATGTAGTCAAGAAAATGGGCTATCAAGATGGCGGTGTTACCGATGATCTAATGGCAGAGACTAGAGCTTTTATTTTAGGTGAATCTGACGATGAAACTGTAGTAGAACGATTTATAGAAATGTATGGAGTCGAAGCTTTTATGCAACTTAGAGATACAGTCTTAAAAGAAATAACAAATCCTCAAGCACAAACATCTGGTCTTATATCAGGACAAGGCAATGGCGGTATGGATGATGACTTGTTAGGAACTATTGGCGGTAAAGAAGCAGTGGCTGTTTCGCAAGATGAGTTTATTGTGCCAGCTGATGTTGTGTCTATGCTAGGTGATGGCAGTACAGACGCAGGTGCTAATAAACTTTATCAAATGATGGATGATGTTAGAAAAGAAAAAACAGGTACCACACAACAAGCTGGTAAAATTAATACCCAAAGAGTAATACCTACATGAATCAAGTAGCAAAAATAGAAACCCCAACTTATGACTACAGTATTGTTACAGTAGATCAACTAGTTTTAATTTGGGATGGCATAAAAAAAATGTTAGAAAAATCATGCAAGCGTTCTAGTGGCAGGATAACTGTAGACGATATATTTTATGACGCTATCAATGAAAGAAAAAAAATCTGGATAATATTTGAAAACGATCAGTTTAATATCAAAGGTGTACTAGTTACAGAGTTTTACGAATATCCTACAGGCAAACGCATGCTTAGTTTAGAACATGTAGCTGGAGAAAAAATGGATGAGTGGGTAGAGCTAGGCATAGATGCTTTAGAACAATACGCTAAGAATAATCAATGCAATGGCATTGAAAGTATAGGGCGTGCAGGCTTTTGGAATTGGGTAAAAGATAGACCCAACTGGAAAAAATTAGCAATCTTTCTTCAATACGAGGTAGACAATGAGAAAATTTAAAGGCGGTGGTAGTTCAGCACCAAGTCAACAAACTGTTGTACAAACCAATTTGCCAGAATATGCAGAGCCATATTTTACTAGGCTACTAGGCAGAGCCGAAGGCGAGTCTTTACAAGGCTACACACCTTATGGCGGAGCTAGATTGTCAGACTTTACTGGCGATGAAAGAACTGCACAAGCAATGACAAGAGGTTTTGCTAGTGCTGGTACCCCCACGCCATTAAAATTTGCAACTGAAACAGCAACAGGTATTGCTGGCACAGATTTTGGTGCAGGACCTATGCAATACAGCAGTCAGTTTCAAGTTGATCCATATGAACGTATAGGTTTTGAAGAAGGGGTTTCTAGATTTATGAATCCTTATCAGCAAAATGTTACCGACATAGTAAAACGTGAAGCCATAAGAGACTCACAAATTAGAGGTCAAGACATTGCTTCTAAAGCAGCAACTACTGGTGGTCTTGGTGGTTATCGTGAAGCTATTTTGCAAAGTGAAAGAGAAAGAAACCTAGGTCAAAGGTTAGATGATATACAAGCTAAAGGCAGTCAAGCAGCATACAATCAAGCAGTGCAACAACTTGCTAGAGAAAGAGGCTTGGGTCTAAAAGAATCTGCTTTGATGGAACAGCTAGGACAAAGCCAAGAAAAATTAAGACTCGCTGGAGTTGGTGTTGATCAAGCAGGAGCTAAGATAGGTTTAGCTGGCAGTCAATTACTAGGTGATCTTGCTGGCGAAACTCAAAAAGATGCTTTGGCTAGAATAGGTGCTTTATCTGGTATTGGTGAGCAACAAAGGGCTATGGATCAAGCTGGCTTAGATATGGGTTACGAAGATTTCTTACGTCAACAAAACTTTACTAGAGATCAGTTAGGTTTCCTTAGCAATATCTTACAAGGTCTACCAGTTCAACCCAATCAAATTCAATCAACTTATCAGAAGCAACCCGGATTATTTCAAACACTTGTAGGTACAGGCTTACAAGGTCTTGGATTATACAAATCATTAGCAGGATAATACTATGTCTAATTTAATTAAAGCAGCAGAAGAACTAGAGTATGTGCCAAAAGAAAATCTTATACAGATGGCACAATCAGGAGATACTAGGTTTCCTCCGTATTTAGTTCTGGCTGAAATACAACGTAGAACACAAAACGAAAAAGCTTATAGTGCTATGCAACCGCAACCTACTACTACAGTAGCAGAAGAAAAAGTTGCAGAGTTTGCACAGTCTGGTTTAGGAGGCATGGTCTCTCCACCTTTCTCTCCCCCAAGGGATTTGCCCATGTCTCCACCTATGCAGATGGCTGCTAGTGGTGGTTTAACTGGTTATGCAAATCGGGGTAGAACTACTTATCAAAGTACATTTTCAAAAGTAAATAATCCTTTATTTGCAAGTGTTTTTGCACCAGTTACAGGTCTTGCTGGTCAAGAAGAAATAAATATTATGTCTAAACTTCAAGAAAATCCTTCTTATGCTAATGTGTCTAATATGCTTTTCACAACACCTTTATCTGGTTTTACTAGAAAACAAGGCTTCCAAGAAAATCAATTAAGAAAAGATTTGACTATGTCTTTATTAGAGGGTGAAGAAGCTTTTAAAACTAATCTTAGTAAAGCAAAAGACGATGGCAGAATATCAGAAACACAAGTTTCAGAAATATTAGATGCTTATGTAGCACCGCCTATTGTTACATCAACAGAAATTAATAATAATCAAACTAACGATGGCATAATTAAAATACAAAATGGTAGTCAGCAACCGCCTCCAGATACAAATACAACTCCAACCACAGATGTTTTTGGTACATTAGATGAACTTAGAAAACGTATGAAAGATGTTGAGTATAAATCTCCAACTGCTGATGATCTTAAAAGTGATAGAACTGCAGAGACTCTTATGTATCTAGGTTCTTTAATTGCAGGTGCAACTGATAGAAAAGAATTTGGGCAAGGTCTAGCTGATCTAACTAGTAAAGTTGTAGCTAGTAAAAGAGCTGATGATAGATTCTTAAATGAAGCTAAGTTGAAAGAAAGAGGTTTATTGTCTTCTGATATACAGTTAGCTACAGCACTAGAAACTTTAAAAGCTAAAGCAGTTCAAGCTAAAAATACACAGATGAAAAATGACATTGATTTAGCACAGGTACTAACTATGAGATTGCAAACAGCCAACAGTAGTGAAAGGACATTAATAGAAAATCAAATAAATAGTTTGATTAGTCCATATATATCTGGTGGTATTGACGCAACTTCACAAGCTGATGTAGATGCTATTGTTGGCGGTGCTAAAAGGTAATGCAAAGAATAAATTTACCAGATGGCAGATTTGTAGAAGTACCTGATGATATAACCAGAGAACAAGCAATAGATTTGCAAAATCTTTTAGCCTCTGAATATCCAGATAATTATTCTCCTTATCAACCAGACCCAGAAACATCTCTAAGCGGTGATGCTCTTGAAGTTATCAAGGGTATACCTAGAGGTTTAGCTTCTACATTCTTGTCTGCTGGTGAAGGTATTAATAATCTATTTGATTCTGGCAATGATAATGATTTAGGAGTTTATTTACGAGACTTACAACAGTCTCTTAATGAAAGTAGTATTGGTCCTTCAGAAGGTTACGAAGATAGATTTAGTTCTAAACTAGGACAAGGTCTTGGTTCGTTTGCATCCTTTATGATTCCGGGCACGCTAGCTGCAAAGACTGCTGGTCTTGCTGGCAAGGCTGCCAAGGTATCAGAAAATTTAACTAAAGCTGGTAAGTCTACGGCAGACATAAATAAAGCGGTTAGGAAAGTTTATAGACCACAAACTTATTCAACTTTAGCACTAGCCATGCCTGTTGGTATAGCCGAACAAGGTCGTAATATCAGAGAAGCCGAAGCTTTAGGCGAAGATGTTTCTGGCGGACAAGAGTTATTTGCAGAAATATTAGGTGCAGGTATTGGTGCATCTGAAATATTTGCACCACAAAGATTATTAAGAAGCATAGACAAAGCAACTGCTGCTAGATTAAGAGTGCCACAAAGATTAGTCGAAGCTTTACAGACTGGTGGGGTTGAAGGTTTACAAGAAATGACGGCTGGCATATTACAGGACGTAGTAGCCAGAGGAGTCTATAGTGACAAGCTACCAATAGGAGACTCTGCTATAGATGATGCAACTGTGGGTGGTGCTACTGGTTTTATAGCTGATTTATTTTTGCGAGGAATTGCTGGCAGAAAATCTTTAGGCAGTCAGTATGAATTTGAAAAAGAAACAGAAGCAAGACAACAAGAAGATGAAGCTCGTAACAAAAAGAAAAAACTTTATGAAACTGTAGAGAATGATAATGATATAGAAAATATACAAATACTCACTGAGGAGCAAGCACAGCCACTTGTTGGTCCAGTTAATGACAATATAATTCCAGAAGTAAATGAAGTAAAAAAAGATTTAGTAGAAGATGAATTAGATAAACTACCTGTGTTAGAAGACTTGCTTGTTGAAACTCAACAGGTAGCTAATCCAGTTACTAGAGAGTTTGATACAATATTTAATTTAGTAGGTTCTGAGACTGGTCAAATATTTGGTCAGTTCAATGATAACGAAACCGCTTTACAGGCTAAACAAAAAATAGCTGCAGGAATTTCTGCAGATTTTGTTAATAATTTAGCAGAACAAACTGCAGATATAACAGGCTTTAAAAATAATGGCACTATACAGAGTTTAGGTCGTAAACTTTATAATCCTAATTACAACAATATTAGTGCTAAGACTATAGCTATGTTTGATTCAAGAACAAGTAAATCAAGAAAAGCACAAGTAGCTCAACAAAAGGAAATAGATCAAGTAAAAGCTCAACTTGAAAAAGAACTGCAAGCAGTACAGTTAGCTGGTGCTGGCTCAGTAAGTCCACAAACTTTAAAAAAATTAGAACGTCTAGAAAAAAAACTACAAACTTTATCTGTTGTTGATTACAAACAAGGCAAACAAAAATTAGTTAAACAAAAAAGAACAGACCTTGCTCCACTAGATCAAGTCTATGGGCGTGCTGTTAATTTAGGGTTAGATCAAAAGAGTGATTACACAATTAAAGAAACAAAAAAACTTTTAAAACCTGAAGACTTTAATTCTTTAATATCTGAAAAAGCTAACATAATTTATAAAGCTGATGAAAAAACAGGAGTCATTAAATCTATACAACAAGATGCTGACAGAATAGATGTAAGTCGCAAAGCTCTGCAGGATACTTTAACAAGTAAAAGAATTAAAACTAGAATAAATACTCCTGAGTTTGAATACATTGCTGAAACATTAGTTGGAGAAAAAAACTTTAACAAAATGAATCGAGGGCAAAAAGAATTACTAATAACTAGACTTAAAGGTTTACCAATAATGTCTGATTTAGCTACAGGTTCTTTTGATGCCTTACAAAAACTACCCGACATGAAACCTAGAGAATATACTGCTCAAGATGTCCGAGCTTTCTATCGAGGTATAAGAAATGAACCAAGTGCTAGAGCTGTTACTGATAAAGAAATAGATGCTTTTTTTAATTTAAGAGATAAACAACTTAATAAAAAACAAAGAGATCAATTTAAAAAAGATTTAGTTGAAAGTGGCAGAGCTAATAAAATTGGTAACAGAGTACGTTTAAATCCTGACTTTGAAAAAGTACAAGCACAACGTAGTACACCTTTCTTTGAAACTGAAGCAGAGTATTTAGCTAGATTAAATAAATCTGGATTGCCACAAGAAACTATTAAAGAAAAAGTTGCCGTTCAATTATTAGAAAATAAAAATAAACTAGCTATACCTGACGTTGATCCTAATACTGCTGAGTCACAAATAAGTGAAGAAGCCAGAGAAGAGTTATACACAAGAATAGATGAAAGACTTAAAGGTTATGGCATAGCAAATGATGTAAGAGTCAGAATAGTTAATGGCATTAGATCAAGTAGAAAGTTAGGTTTAACTTCAAGTGGTCAACCATATTTTAAAGCTAAAACAAAAGATGAAGAAACTGCAGAAATGGAGTTTGATCAAAACTTAACTGACTTATTTATCTTCAGTGAAAAAATATCAAAAGATATTGACGGCACGCCAGAACAAAGAGAACAAGTTATAGATAATGTACTAGCTAATATAGACCATGAAACTATTCATGCCTTAATAAAATTAGATTTAATTACTGAAGCTGAATATCAAAACTTATTAGAGTTTGCTATTACAAAACTAGGATCAATGAATGTAACTATTGATGGTAAAACCATGACTGAGTTACAAAGAATTAATCAAGCTTATTCAGACCTTACAAATCAAGATGCTTTAAATGAAGAATACATTGCTGAAATGTTTAGATTGTATCGTGATAATCCTAAAGATTTTCAAAGCAAACCTAAAACTACTATAGAAAAAATATTAAATTTCTTTGCTGGTTTTGTAGAAGCTATAACTGGTTCAGTTTTTCGTAGTCCTTTAAGAGTTTTAGAAGATATAAGAACAGGTACTATCGGAGCAAGAAGTAGAAATACACAACGTAGTTTACGGACCAGCAGAAGAATATATGGTCAAGCATTAGCAATATCTGAAGCCAATCAAGCAGATGAGCCTATTAATCCAGAAGATCGATTTGATGAAACTATATTTGATGAACCAACACAAATTAGAAGAGGTCTTGGTGCTCGAGATTTGTTAGGAGAATCTGATTTAGAAAATGATGTGCTGGCTGCATTTAGAAGAACCAACGGCAGAATAACTGCAAAAGATTTTCAAGATATATTCAAACGTTACAGTCCAAGAGGCACTGTACCGCCCTTTGTAGATTTAAAAGAACTGCAAAAAGATGTACAAGATGCTTTGCGTATTGGTGTTGATGCTAATTGGTATCAGCGTTGGTCCTTACAAGTGCCATTAGTAGTTGGTGCGGTAAACATGAATGAGTTTAGTGGAGCATTTGGAATCACCTCTGAACAAACAACACCAGAAAAAAACTTACAAGACGCATTGAATACAATGATTACTGCTAGAGAGATTGATCCTGATACTAATAGAAAAAAATTCATCGCCAAACTTAGTGAATTAAATGTAGGTAAAAGAAACAAGGATAGATTAAATCGTGTTGCAGATTTATATAAAGAAGGCATGTTCTTTAAAAAAGGCTCAGGACAAAAAACTCTTTTGTATGCACAAACTATTGAAGAAGGAGCTGCTAACAGATTTGTACCCTTTGGTGTAATAGATATACACATGTTAAGAAAACTTGGTTTGATACCTGCAGGTAAAAAATTAAATGCTGCACCTGATGTTTCTTATCAAGTGGGTAATGCTATGTTAAAAGCATTATCTAGTTTGGACTATGTTGTAAACGGACAAGTAACACAGATACCTGACGTAAGTAAAATACAAGCATTGTTATGGGGTCATCAAAGATATACTGGCTCTACTAAAATTCATAACCAAGGCAGCTATCAGGCTGCAGCAGCTCAAAGTAAAACACAAATAGCAAAAATAAAAGAGATGCAAAAAACTGGTAAGTGGAATACCAAAGCATCTTTCAATGATAAATTTTTATATGGTTCCAGATTTGTAAACAATAACAACACATTTGATACTGACACCAAACATAACTTTACTAATGCTATTTTAGGAGCAGGCACAAAAGTTGTTAATGAGTTCATGCCCGGAAGAGATAGAGGTTACATACCCGACACCCTAACCATACCGCAAGACATAAGAAATAAATTTTATTTTAAAACTTTCAATGCTTTATCAACAGGTAATCAACTTAACTTTTTAACTGAGTTAGGAATACCGCATCAAATAACTTTAAGTGCTGGTAGTTGGCAAGGTGAATGGAATCCTAATCTTTTATTGAGCCTGCCTATGACAGGTATGCCCACACAAAGAGCCATAGCAAAATTAATTATGGATGCTACCTTACAAGACAGCAATTTAATAATTAAACCATCTGCACAAGGAATAGCTAAAACAGGTATTTATTTAGAGAAAGCAGATGGTGCTGATTTCTCTGAACAAGAATTAACAAATATACTTAATCAAGTTGATGCAAATGTTTCACAGACTGGTGGCACAAACTTTACCGCCATGCCACATAAAAATGTAAATGGTTTAACTTTTATTCATCCTAAGTCTTTTGAAGGAGAAATGACTGTAGAAGATTTAGATCAATTTCTTAAATTTTTTACTGAAAATTTTCCAGCACAAGGTTATACTATTAGTCCTTATGGACAAGAATCAGAATACTACGAGTATAACGAAGGCGGAGCTAGAGGAGCTTTGCAAGAAATACAAAGTCAAGACACTGCCCTCGAACCATCCGATATACAAAGAGCAGCCATCCGTACTCTTTACCTCCCGTTCCAAAGAGTCTACGAAGACTTTGCAAAAGAAGTAGGTTTTACTGCTCGTACAGATAAAGCTTACGAACTACCTGATAGTGCAATCCAACCTTTAAATGGTGCTGTTGATAAAGCAGAAATAGATGCTATCGTAGAAATAGATAGACAAGTAAGAAACACTAGACCTACTGCTCGCCCTAGATTTAATAACAATGCTAGCGGTTTTGCTAAGAAAGTTGCTATAGATTTTGAGCAAGGCAATTTAGATTACTTAGACATACCTACCTTTAAAAGATCGGATACAGTTGTACCACCCGGCAATGAAAAATTATTTGCAGACATGAAAGCAACTACTCAAGAACCTAAAAGTTTTTGGGAAAGCATTTCAGAAAATGTTGAATGGACAGAAAGTGCTAGCAAATTCTTAACAAGACAAAGAGCTAAGTATGTTTTTGGTTATGCAGCCATAGAAAAAAATGTTGGCAAAGGTGCTAAAACTTCTGCAAGCATAGCTGAAGAAGAAGCCAGAGCAAGAACTGGTGCGATCCAAGCTTTGTTATTATCAGACAAATCCAAAGGTGTCTTTGGTGCAATGCTAAATCATGGTGTGCCTACTTTAGACAAAGGAGTTGTAAGCGTTACAAAAAACAAACGTCTTTCGCTTATAAATATATTCGGACCTCTTATGAATGAGATGCAAGAGACTGGAGTAGATTTAGAAAATACTTTCAAAGTCTATGCTATTGCAACTAGAGGAGTTAGATTAGATGAAAAAGGTATTGAGATACCTATGACTCCAGAACAAATAGAAGAAGGTTTAGAACTAGGCAATCGTTACCCGATTGTCAAACAAACTTTTGAACTTTATCAAGAACAAAACTCTTATCTGATAGATGTACTAGTTGCCTCAGGTTTAGCTTCTAGAGACCCTAACTATAATGAGATAAGACAAAGACTATTAGAGTTAGGTATTGATCAAGCTCAAACTGCAAGCAATGAACAACTCATTCAGTTAGCAACAGAAAGAAATGAAGTATTAAAGACTGCAGACAAAATAGAATTAAGATCAACAGCAGAGGTCTGGAAAGACAATGCAGATTACTATCCTTTCTATCGTGTTATGGCAGATGAAACTATCCAAGGTCCAAACATAGGAGCTGGTTCATTAGGTGGCAACCCTTTGAATCAAAAACTAAAAGGAAGCAAAGAAGCATTAGAAGCCTCGCCTTTGTCGGTGATATTTAAAAACCAACTGGCAATCATAAATGCTGCCATGAAAAATGATGCTCATAGAAAATTAGTAAGGAACTATGTTAAATCAAATCGTGCAGAAGAAATCTCTGCTAAGAATGCACAAGGTTCTGATGTTCTACCTATCTATGTAAACGGAGTCAAAAGATTTTTTAGAGTTGAAGACCCAGAAATGTTGTATGGCTTAACAACTGCAGGCATTTTAAACGAAAATACTATAGTAAAATTTTTATCTATGCCCGCAACTATACTTCGAGAGACTGTCACCCGAGACCCCGGATTTATAGCAGTTAACATGTTGCGTGATACTTTGTCAGCTTTTGTAACAAGTGGAGCAAACTTTACTCCAGTAATAGGAACAGTTAAAGGCTTTGCCGAAGACATGGAAAACCTAGAACGCTTTGGTATCTTAGGTGGTTATGATTATTCAGCCGATGCTTTGAGTGTAGAGGGTTATGTCAAACAACAATTTAGATTAGCAGGCAAAGATGGCAGAGGAGCCATGAATCCTACAACTATGGCTTTAAAACTCTGGGACTTCTTAGGCAAACAAACCTACAAGTCTGATGGTGCTACTCGACAAGCAGTTTATAAAGCAGTCTATGAACAAACAGGAGACGAAGTTGAAGCAGCTTTCCAAGCGGGAGAAATAATTAACTTCTCAAGGCGTGGCAACGATCCTTTAGCAAGGGTAGTTTTCTCAGCTATTCCATTTTTGAATGCTAGAGTCCAAGGACTTGATGTCCTGTACAGAAGTATGACTGGTAAATATTCTGCTAAATACCCGGGTGCGTCTGCCACCTCAAACAAACAGATGCAGAATCAAATCATCAAAGGTTTTATTACTAGGGGTGGTTTCTTAACTTTATTAACGGCTCTTTACTACGCTTTGGTTAGTGACGATGATCAATACAAAGAACGCAGAAGAGAAGAACGAGACGATCATTGGATGATCTTCAGAGAAAAAGGACAAGAACCTTTAAAACTACCAGTACCTTTTGAGGTCGGTCTCCTGTTTAAGACTATTCCTGAAAGAATTATGGATACAGTTGCAGGCGGGTCAACCCTTAATGACTTGACTAGCACCTTAGGCAGAGGTGCATCTAATACTTTGTTGATCAATCCGCTAGGTTTTCAAGCAATCAAACCTTTAATGGAAGCCTATAAAGATAACAAGAGTGGCTTTACTGGCAGTCCAATAGTGCCACAGTATATGGAAAGCGGTCTTGAACCCTTCCAACAGAGCAGAGAAACTACTAACGAATTGGCTAGAGTGATTGGTCAGACCTTTAATATTTCGCCAATCAAGCTTGAGTACGTTATGAATGGCTATGGTGGTACATTGGGTGGCTATGTTTTGAGCCTCATAGATGCCTCTCTAAGGCAAATAACGGGTCGAGACTACATAACCCCTAGAATAGATCAACTGCCTGTCCTGAAGCGTTTTATAGCTTCTCCGATTGGTGGCGGTTTGCAACAACAATTCTACGAACTCAGAGCCGAGAGCGATAAGGTGGTGGCGACTATCAACTCATTAAGAGAAGACCCGAAACGTGAAGATGCCTTGATTACTTACATGCGTAACAACGATGGCTTGATTCGAACCAGACAACAAGTGCTAGCGTTGGACAGATACATGACTTATTGGCGGGAGCGAAGAAAAAGAACTCTACTTGACGACACTATTTCAGCCGAAGTCAAGAGAGATTTACTACAAGAATTAGAACTGGAGAGAAATTTGAGATTGATGTATCTACCTGAGTTGCGAGAAGAAGCCTATGCAAGCCAGTAAGAACCTGTGACTGGTAAATATTTTGTTTACCAGTACGTGTTCCTATTCCTACATTACCGCTAGAATCCAGACGAATCTAATCGTGCAATAATTTTTTCTTCCTTCAAAGGCTTGACCGAAAAGAAGTCTTTGTACTCAGGATGTTTCACGTGAAACAATCTGGCATAGAAACAGATGTAATCGTTACTAATCTTAAACTCGCCACCTTGGGTTTCTACTTCAGCATTCCACCTAATCCTATTGATGATCGCCCACTGGCTATACTTCTTACGACCAGAGTTAATGGCTTGGAAGGTATACTCCTCAAACTTTTGCCAGACATGAGGGTTGGCTTTGTGCCATGCCCACCATTTCTCCTTGCGTTCTTGCAGTTCATCTTCTAATTGCTCTTTCAACATACTCATATCATTCCTCCATACCTAGGTTTTTTCTGATGTTAGTTAAAATCTTTTGGTTCAGGCTACCCCCGTCTCTGTATTTTGTTGGGGTCTGTGACGCAGCTAAATCCTGTGACTGGTAAATATTTTTATTTTTACCTGTCGAAATCAACTGGTTTTGTACTTGCTCAAGTAATTCTGCTTCAGTGCCATAAGCATCTTCAAATCTTTTTTTGTAGGGATGTCTGCTGATTGGTTCGGTGTGACCGCCATAGCGGTGATGTGCAGGGCAAAGCGGGATGACGTATAGATGAGCATCCTTTATTGTTTTACCTCTCGTGTGATGGATTTCTGCGGGTACGTTAGGGAAACCTCGATTCGCACAGACAATGCAACCTAACTGTTGCACCTTGTCAAGATGTTTCTTTTCTTCACTCGTGGGAGACCGACCTTTCATGCTCCATAACGTGCTTGTTCTTTTCTCTGCGATACCTCCCTAGTTCGCCAAACCTCGTAACCAATCTCTAAACTTTTTAACTGCACTCTGATAGCTTCAAGCGTGCCTTTTGCTACACCCACCTTGAGTCTGGCTCGATACAGTTCATCGGAAGCTTCAGCATAAGTCTCTTGCCCGCTATTGGTTTTAATCCCCTTGTCCATGGCTTCTAGCTTTAACGTAGCCAGAAGCTTTTTAACCTCGGCATCTTTCTCATGCACTTGATACATGGCTTGCTCAATCAAAGGCACTAAGTTCCTGATCTCGTGTTGCCAATTCTCTTGTATCTCGTCACTCATAATATGGCTTCCCATCTTCGGC
>VTLG01001032.1_pt1 | contig 20807 bp, 34 predicted proteins | sample 4694571 | NCBI WGS metagenome assembly VTLG01 (sample SAMN12604809, study PRJNA352737) | marine metagenome | biome: ENVO:00000447; feature: ENVO:00000209|ENVO:00000569|ENVO:01000036; material: ENVO:00002151; isolation source: viral sequences binned using virsorter ... | reverse complement strand
TACCATATTTTTTTGTAAAATCGTTTTGTGTAAAAGTTCCATCTTGTACACCTTGTAAATCTTTTTGTATGTCTTGTATTTTATATCCATATGCACCTGGATGAAAATCTTTTTTGTTTGATATTTGATCTATTCTTTTATTCAAACTATAAGTCATCATTTTTTTTTGCATAGGAACACCAAGTTCAGCTATACCTTTTATAGTATTACCTATCATACCACCACTACCTACAAATTCTTTTATATCATCAAAAAATTCTTGTGCTTTAGATGGTGGTTTTTCAAAAGTATTAGTAGTATCATAACCTTCACCTGTATAAGTTGGTTCATCTATTGTATAATTTTCATGAACTGGTGTTGGATCTCCAGCTCCATAGGTAAAACCTGTTTCCCTACCAGATACATTTTGAGATGAATCATAATTAGAACCACCTTGTGCTTGATTACCACCATATTGAGATTCTGTATCTTGTCTACCACGACCTTGTTCTACACCCATAGATGATCCTGACGATCCATGATGTCCTGGATATGCAAATACACCAGATTTTGTAGGAGTTTTTACTCCACCTGCATTAACTAACATATCTCTTTCATCTGCTGTTATATAAGCAAGAAAGTGATCATCTGGAGCTTCTGAGTTTAATAACCCAGCAGCTTTTTTTAGTTTTTTATTTTCTAATAAAGACATTTGTTCCTTATAGTATTGCTAAAACAATAATGACTATAGCTATAGCAGCACATTCTATTTTATGACATTTAACAAAGTGTGATACGTGTTCTTTAATTTTCATTATAAAAGTCCTCCTAATAATCCAAAACCTGCACCAAGTGCAGCTCCTTGTGGTCCTAATCCAAACATATTACCCATAGCATAACCAGTCATAGCTCCACCTGCAGCCATACCTAATCTGTTAGGATTAGTGTTAGTTTGTGTAACAGTTGTTGGTAAACCAAAAGCAATTGGATTTACGTTTTGTTGATATTGAGATAAAGCAGCTTGTGGTGCTAATTGTTGTTCTCTTTGTATATCTTCTAAAGCACCTCCAACAGCAGTTAAACTAGGTACTCTTTGTGCTGTTGATAATTGTCTAGCTCTTTCTCTTTCTAATTGTTGAAATGCAAAAGGTAATGCTTTTTCAGCAACTTGTCCTATTACTGCATTTTGAGCACCCATACTTGTTGGTGTTCTACCTGCACCTGAAAACTGTCCTGCAACACTAGAATATACATCTTGTCCAGCTTGTTGAATTAAAGGAGATAAGAATGGATTTGTGTATTGTCCTTGTATTGTATTTAATATTTGTTGATTAGCTGCTCCTGCTATTTGCTCAGATGCTGCTAAACCTTGCAACGTTTGTTGCGAAGGTGGTACATAACCTGCAGCTCCAGGTCCTTGATTGTATATAACACCAGCTTCAGATATCATCTGATTTAATGCTGGTTCTGCTGGTGCGTATGGTTCAACTCTAGAAGTTGTACTTCCTGAACCTCCTCCTCCTGATGACATATTTATTTCTCCTTTTTCTTTTCTAATAGTACATGACTTTCTTTATAACCATATTGTTTTAAAATTTTTTTCCAACCTGGTCTTGCAACTAATTCTAATAAGTCACAATTATTATGCCATGCAAATTCTTCTACATGTTTTATTAAATGTTCCCATTTATCACGATGTCTACCTTTCATTATCTTAATGTTTAGACAACGTTGTAATGGTCTTTGTATAATTTCAGTAACACAAACACCATAATATTCTTTTGTTTCTGAATCCCAAAGAATCCATAATTGCATTTTATTATCAAGAATATCTTTCTTAATATGTTCTGCTCTTGCATATGCGTTAGATCTAGCAAGTGCATCTGCAATATCTTTAACTACTATTGACCATACTTGTTTAACTTTGTCAGTAGGTATAAGTACTTGTTCAATCACGTAATAATTAAATAACTCAAATTTATATGTATAGAATCAGTAGAGCTAATTGTAGCTTTTAAAATATCTGATGCTTCCAGTATAAGTGGAGCTGATAATATTTCAACTGAATTATTAGCAGATAAAGCTTTTGTATTTAATATTTTGTATGTTGCTGATGCTGAACTATCTGTAATATCTAAAGAAACTGTAGGTGTATTAGCTGTATTGTTAGTAACTATAATAGATTTTATAATTATAGTTTCATCTGTTCCAGCAGTAAGTATTGATGTCTGCGAGGTAGATGCTATTGCTGCACCTTTATATTTATAACTGTTAGCCATTCTTAGGATATTTAACTTTAACTTGTTTTATAGCTTCATAAAAATTAAAGTATTTTTGTTTAAGTTCTGGATTTTGATCTATTGAGTGCCATAGCATATCCAATTGATCTCCTATTGGTGGATAAGCATTTCTTCTTTGTTCTGCATAGGTAGATTCTTCTGGCTCATTAGCCATTTTATTCATCTTAGCTTCTATGTCAGCTTTAGAAATAGGTGTTGTTCCTTCTAACCATTGTATTTCACAAGTATCTATATCACTTCCAACAACTGTAACTTTTGCATTGGGATTTATTTTTAATATTGCATCTATTATCATCCAGCTATCTCCATTAATGTTATTGTAGATTTAGAATTTCCATTATCTCCAACAACTACAGTACCACTATCTCCAGAACTATTAAACTGAACTGTATAAGTTTTTGCTGAAGTTGTATTTGCGTCATGAAGAAAACTTCCATTTGCAGATCCTATTCTTAATGAACTGGTTGTAGCAGTATATAACATTGCATGACCAACATATTGAGTAAAAGAAGCACCATCTGTTACTCTTGCACTCATATACCCACTACTACTTCCTCTTCTTATTCCAGCAACACCGTAAATAACTAAAACTTTATTTGATGTTGAAGATGGAGTGATTGATGCTGAAATAATATCAGAAAAAGTAGCTGATGATGTACTTCTTTCTGTACTATCTGCCGCACTAACAACTTGTAAAACCTTACCAGTAGTAATAGCTGCTGGTAGAGCTGTTATCGCAGATATTGTATTGTTATTTGGTTTAATTATTGCCATTATTCGTCTGCCTCCTCAATAGTATTTCCTTCAGCAACCCATTTTAAAACTTCTTGATAATCTTTATTATCGTTATCAATAGGTATTATTGAATTATTGGATAAATTAATTATTGTTTTATATTTTTCTGTTCCATCAGAATTTTTTTGTTTAGGAAAATATTTATAACTCATTATAACTCCGCATCAAATTTTATATCTGAATATTGTACTCCAAAATCAGTTGAGCCAGATCCAGTTTGTTTTCTTCCATAATGCCACATAGTTTTGCTAACAGTATTTACATTAGCTGAAACTGAACTACCGCTTCCGTCAATTTGTTGATTAGTTCCAGATATTGTTACAGTTGGTGCGGTTCTCATTTCTGGTGCTAATCTTACATTAACTGCTATTGCAAAATCTAAAGCACTTTCCGCATGAGAAGTTCCACCATTTCCTACTGAACCATCTTCAAATTGATAGTACCTTTGGCATCTTTGTAAATTTACATCATGTGGTAAAAACTCAAAATCAGATGCTGATGTTCCAGCTTCTAATTGTATTCCAGTAAAATAAATATTATTTGATGTATTGTCTTGTGCATCTACTTGTCCAACAGCTCTGTTAGCATTAGTTGAAGATGTCCAAGAGGTTGATAAAGTTCCAGAAGTGTAATCACTTCCAGCACTCAAATATAAATTTACAAATAAAGATGCTGCATTATCATTTCCAAATGCACCAGATGTATCTCCAGCAAAAGTTAATTCTTTTTTCTCCCAAGTATTAGAAGATGAAACTGTATAGCTTTGAGAAATTTGTCTTGTGTTATCAGCATCATATAATTCAGCTATATAAGTTCCAGTTTTTGTAGACTTAATCCAAAAAGATAAAGTTAAACTTTCAGCAGATGATGTTCCTTTTTTTAAATATTGTAGATTTTGACCCTCAATTTTTTGTCTTACAAGAACATAACCAGAGCTAACAACTGTTCCAGCAGTAGTAACATCTGCCTTATAAGATTTTGCAAAACCTTGACCAGTTGGAACATCTGTATCTTGTGAAAGAGTTACAGTTCCATAATCCGCTATCCATTGCATCCTATCTATGGTGTAATACCCAGCAGTAGTAACTGAGGCTTGTGAAGTTGCTCTTTGAGCAATGCTCATATCTCCATTAATGATGATGTTTTTAAATGCTGATTGATTTTGTACTGTACCACTTGCAAGTTTAGCAGCAGTAATTGTTGCATCAGTTATCTTTGCAGCAGTAACTGCACTATCAGCTAATTTAGCTGTTGTAACTGTAGCATCTGTAGGTGTTCCTGCCGATAAGGAATTACCAAACACCATAACAAAGTCAATAACATCTCCTGTTGCAAGGTTAGATGCAAATGTAAGTGTAGAACCACTTACTGTAAAACTGTCTGTTGGAGCTTGGATAGTTCCATTTAAGCTCACTAAAAATTGATTTACACTTTCATAGTCTGTAAAGTTTGATCCACCATTTTGCATAGTGTATGCAGCTTGACCATTAACTACACTTATTGCGTCTAGCTTTACAAAGTTTCCTATTACTGGTGACTTACCTATATACATTGTTATCCTTTATTATTGTTTTGGATTAGCATCTTTAATAGATTTGATTCTTGCTTTCCAAGCATCAATATCTTTATAGATTTCATCCAACTGATCTCCAATATCACCATAAGCTGATCTTCTTGTAGCTCTTACTTGGTTATTGGCTTCTTCTGTGTTAGCTGCTGATTCATGTGATGCTAATTGTGCGTCAGTAGGTTGTGCAATATCTAAATTCCACTCCTTAATGTAAGCACCTTTGCCATCACTATCGTCTTGCAACATAACATCTTTCATAAAATCTACTTCAGCTACACCATTTGCTGCTGCGTACATTTTAATTTTAGTTGATAGATTTGCCATAGTTTGTCCTCCTTAATCTGTTATTTTAATTCCATAAAAAGTTAATGTGCCATTTGTAATTGTTGGTGTTCCACTTGATAAACTTATATAAGCAGCTGGTTCAACATAATCTGCAGCAGATAAATTTAAAATTCCTGATGTATATTTGTAAGGTATTCTGTTTTCAGTACTACCACCTGGATAATCAGCAGCATCAATTACAGTAGAACCATTAACTCTTATTCTAAGTGCGAAGTTGTCCATTCTACCAGCAGCATTAGTTTCAAATTGACATCCTAAACCAAATAAATATTTTCCACCTTTTCCAGATGGAACTGTAAATCTATAAGATGAATTGTCGTAAGCACTATCACTATCATAAATTTCAGAATTTCCTGCTAAAACATTTGTTGCATTATTAGTAAGAGTTTGACCTCCAGAATTAGCAGCCATAAAACTAGGTGTATTTGTAACACCAGCACCAGTTACAGTTCCTGTAAATGCGTAAGTGTCTGCTAAGTTTAATGCTTCTGCTTGTAATTTTGTTATTGCCATAATTTATCTCCTATACTGTACAAATTTTATATCCAGCAAACATATTATTATCTGCATTTTCTGTACCACCTGAATTTTGTAATACAAAAACTTCTACATAATCTCCAACACTTAAATTAAATATTCCAGTAGTTCCAACGTATAATGCTTGATCGGTTCCAGTAGAATAATCTCTGTGCATTGTTTTACTATCTCTCGTTCCATTAACTGCTAAAACTATTTGACCTCTTTGATCGTCATTTACATTTGCTAGTGATGATCTAGCTGTAAATGAATACAGACCAGCTTCTCCTGATGGTACAGTAAAGCGATAGTTTGACGAATTATCATACGCAGAATTAGTGTCAACAACTTCCGTATTAACTTCTAATTTTGTATAAGTGTTGTTTGATATACTTTGTGCACTTGATCTTGTTGCATAAAATGCTGGTTTATTAGTTTCGCCAACACCAGCTACAAAATTTGCTTTAGTCATTTTTCTTAATGCACTAGTAGAGTCATCATGAATTAAAATAGTATCAGCATCGGCAATAGAAGTTTCAGCAGTTTGTCCTGTAATAATTGTAGATGCTACTTGTGAGCTTCCAACAGAACCATCAGGTGCATTTACAGTTTGTTTAGCCATTCCAAGATAAATACAATACATATCATCGCCACTAGCAGTAGCAGATGTTAATGTAAGTGAAGTGCCACTAGCAGTATATGCTGTTGTAGGTTCTTGACGAACATGATTTATAAATAAAGCTATTTCGTTTTGATTAGTTACTGCGTTATCCAATGTGTATGAAGTAGTTGCACTAACACTAAAGTCTTGTTTAACAAAACTAATAAATGAATCAGCAGGGTCTTTCCCAATATAAGCCATCTTACGTAATCTCCATTATTGACAATGTTGCATCAATCTTTGCTGATACAGAACAATCTACCTTCAACACATCAGTTGTTTGTAAAACATATTTACCACCAGATAATATTTCAAGTGAGCTACCTGCTGGGATACTTGCATCTTTTACAACTGTTACGTTTTCATTTGTCTCAGTATCAGAAGTATCAGATTCAATTTTTACTGTTGCTGTTACTGCTGTAGTATGAACATTACAAAGTGTAAGTCCTACAACAACAGTAGTTGTTGAAGAAGGAACTGTATACAAAGTCAAAGCTGTACCAGCACTTGCTGGCATTGCTGCATTTGTTTTTACTTTAAAAGTATTTGCCATTTATTTCCTCCTGTTTAGCCTAACGCAATTGCTAGAGCTGTAGGGTCATCTGTAGTAAACCCTTGATTAGTCATTAATGTTACAACTCTAGATAAAGCTGCTTTTCTGTTAGTACCACCTGCACCATCATCTACTACAATTAAATCTGATGTAGTCAAATCAGCACCAATATCTGTAGCACCATCAATATCAATTGCTGCAACTGGTAAAGTACCAGAGTCTCCAGTACCAATAAGTGTTCCTGTTGAAGTAGGTAAAGTTAAAACTGCTGAACTTCCTGCTGAGTGTGCAGGACTTTTTAACTGAACTCCATGCGAATTGTTTTCACAATTAAATTGAATTGTACCTGGATTATCATTACCTTTGATTGTTACATGTCCTGTACCATTTGGTGTTAAATTAATATCTCCATTAGATACAGATACAATATCAGATATAACTGGTGAAGTTAAAGTTTTGTTTGTTAAAGTTTGTGTTCCAGTAAGAGTTACGTCTCCAACATTAGCTGGTTGTACTTCTGTAAATGTAATAGTATCAGATCCTAATGAAGCATCAGAATCAGTAGTACATAGAAACATTTTTTCAGCATTAGTAGATCCTTCTTGGATTATTACTAACTGTCCTGCTAGTTCTCCAATAGCATCAAAGTCTGTATCTCTAGATGCAGTACCTGAAGCTACTACTGTATATACACCATTTTGTGATGCAGTAGATTGATTTTTAACTAATACTCTGTTTCCAGTAGCAAGAGTTATTCCATCTAAAGTATCACCATTTTGTAAGTCTGAAGATAATGTAACATTAGCTGTTGTTGCAGCTCTACAAATAATTCTAGTTTTTAGTCCAGCAACAAGATCGTCTACATATGTTTTTGTAGCTGCATCTGATCCAGAAGAAGGTGCTCCTAATCCAGTAATAGATCCACCAGATATTGAAACACTGCTTGATGCTTGTGTAGATATTGTGCCTAGTCCTAAAGATGATCTAGCAGTAGATCCATTTTCTGCTACCCAAGTAGAACCATTACCAACAATAAAATTACCATCTGTTTTTGCTAAATCACCAATAGCTGTAAGGTTAGCATTTGAAGCTCCCTTTGCATCTAGTTGTGTTTGTATGTTTGAGCTTACACCATTAAGATAACCAAATTCTGTATTAGAGATTGTACCATCATGAATTTTAGTTGCGTCTATTGCAGCAGAAGTATTTATGTCTGCATTTACAATAGCACCGTCATTAATTTTTGCTGATGTGATTGCACTATCTGCTATCTTTGCAGTGGTAACTTGGCTATCTGCTATATGTGCAGTATCAATAGATCCATCTGTGTAATGTTCACTATTGATTGCATCATCAGCAATTTTTGCACCAGTAATTGCATCAGCTGCTATTTTTGCAGTTGTAACATTTGCGTCTGTAATTTTAGCTGTAGTTACTTGTGCATCAGCTATATGAGCTGTGTCTATTGAACCATCAGTATAATGTTCTGAATTAATAGCATCATCTGCAATCTTAGCTCCAGTTACAGCGTCAGCTGCAATCTTAGCTGTAGATACAGAACTAGATTTTAAATTAGCTGCATCAATAACATCTTCAGGTATAGAATCATTTGTTTGTGAAAGTACACCAACATAGATTGTAAGAGACTCACTAGATAATGATCCACTATCCCAAGTAACATTTACTGTTGTGTTAGTTGAAAATGATGAGCTAGATATTGTTCCAACTATCGTTCCAGTAGATGATCCTACTGCTTTAATTCTTCTTCCAGCATGGTAAAAAGATGTAACGTTAGATCCTGATATTGTAAAAGATGTAGCACTAGCATATGCTGCTGTAAATGATCCATCTCCATCACCATATATAACCCATTGAGAGTCATTGTAAAACTCTCTTATATCAGCTGCAAAAGCTCTAAAGGCATTATTAATATTAGAAGGTAACATACCTTCTGCAATACTAACTCCTCCTACTGAACTGTTATTTGCTGCTGTTGAACTATAGTCTTTTATTCCTGCCATATTTCTCCTTAATTCATAAACCAAGCAAAAGCTTTATCGCTTTCTGTATTGTTCTTATTTATTAATCTGTTTACTGCTTCTTCAAGTTGTCTTTGAAAAAATTCTTGTGTTTCAAATGAATATCTTACATTATCAATATTAGTTTTCTCACTCATCTTATACCTGCCCTTGTTGCTAGAAAGTCTACGCCTTGTGCATGTGTAAATGTAGTGCCTGATGCAACTTTAACATTGGCTCTAATATATCTACCAGACTTACGTACTGGATTCATACCACTAGCGTTTTGTGTTACTGATGATGATTCTGTTTCGTCATCTGCAACTCTTTCTCTTGTTTTAACTGTTAGTGTAGAAGCTGCGTCTACAATAGGTCTAACACCAGTTACATTAGCTCTTTGTCCAGGAAAAGGTTCTAATTCAGATGTTTCTACTTCACATTGATTATTAGTTCCTGAAAAAATAGCTGCTTTAAAATCGTTATCAATAGCTCCTAAAAACAACTGTCCACCACTCCAAAAGTCTGTATCTAAAGCTGCGTTAATGTTTTCTAGATTCTGAGATATAATATCCATTAATTCTACTGTATATGCTCCTACAAACTGAGAAAAGATTGTACTTGCATTTGTTTCACCAAGAGTCCATTTCTTAGTTGCATAATTGTATATTAATATTCTATCACAAATACCAGTTGTGTTTGAAGTATTATTAACGCTTGGGTACAACCATATTGCTAACTGATTGAATGGATCTACAGCTGCACATATTCTATCTGTAAATGCTTTATTTACATTAAGATCAAAAAATCTATTTATTTTTTCTGCACCAATTGGTGTTACAGAATCACCTGTTAATTGGTAAAAACCATCATCAGAATAAAAGAATACATTTCTATTATCTTGACATACTGTTCTACCATAAACAGCTCCTCTATTTGGTGATATTACTGATAGTCTAAATACAACTGCTCCACCAACATAGTCCATACGAATTATTTGATTTTGCCTAAATACATATCCTACCTCACCAGAGGTTATTGCTACTACCTGTCCACCAGAGCCAGGCAAATCTTGAAAGTCTGATTGTTTTCCTGACCATGTACTAACATCATTGATACCTGACCATTGTATTCTGTTAGTTTTATTTGTGTGGTTACCTGTAACAAAAAAGTCTCGAACAACTCCTGATACTCTAAATACTGGTACAGTTCCTGCACTAGCTATAGAACTTAGATTAGCAAAGTTAGTTGATGTACCCATTAAGTAATATTGTGGTGCATCTACACCATTACTAGCTATTACATATTGTCCAAATTGTGTGAATGTAAAAAAGTCTGTATCTCCACCAGTTAAACTAGATTTTCTAGATGTAAATGTTCCTGATGCTAATTGAAATATATCTGAGTTTGATGCTGTAAAATTATATACTGTATTAGTATTATCTCTAAAAGATCCTGCACCTCTAGAATCTTTTGCCATATTATTTGAACTATAAGCTACAAGAGATGGAAATCTCTTATAACTATTTATTGTATGATATACGTTAGTAGCTACGTTTGCTCCTGGATTTAAATGTTCAGGTTGATCTGGTAGCCATTCTCCAAAAGGTACTTGCATTATCTTTGCCTATAAAATGATAAGTCTGTTTGTACATCTGTTCTTTGTTGAACAGGTGCTCCTCCATATGAATCTTGTCTGTCGTTATTCTCACATCTTTCTAATGCTGTAGAATACATTTGTAACCATTGTGATAATTGTGTTTGATCTATTCCACCAAGAAAGTTTGCTGCATGATATAAAGATCCATATAAATATATAGCAGGGTGATTTGCTAAGATGTAATTTGATGTATTAGTATCACTAAGAGCTGATATAGCTTTATAGTATGATAAGTAACCAGTATAGCTAGTATCAGGGGCAGGACCAAATCTAAAAGTTTCTGCTTCATTATCACTCTCTATTGTGTATGCTCTAGGTCTACCAGTACGAGAACCACCTTTAATTTCAAACAAGTTATGTGGTGTGATATATTCTAAAGGATACTTGGTTGATGATTGTAAAATATAAAATGATCTTACTGCTATAAATCCTGTAGGTACAGATTCTGTTTCACTATCTATTGTGATAGTATCAATCTGTTCCATTTGTCTAATTCTTAATTTAGCATTGAAGTCAGCTTCTGTTAATTTAATAAAGTCATCTTCTATCTCAGTTGTAAGATCTGATCTATTTAAGAAGTTTGCTATAGATGCTTTTAATTCTGTATATGTTGATAATGCCATTATAAACTGCCTTCTGCTGTTCTAAAATATCTAAACTCACTACTATTAAGTTTAGTTCTCATTATTTTTTTTTGTGTTTCTTTTGGTAATGCAAACCAGTTATTGCTACCATTATATTCTTTTGCCCAGATCTGTAGTACTAATGGTGGTACACTAGCTACTCTTTTCATTTCTTTAGCTTTAGACAAATATCCATTATCATGATTGTAAAGCTCTTTATTTCTTTTCAACAAAGGATTGACGTTTTGTTGATTGTTAATAGTTAGCTTACCATCTGATTCTTGAATATACTTAGTCTTTATTCCACCATCGTATTCTACAGATCGAACTTTTCCCATTACTCTGTCAATTCAGTTACGTATAAATTTACAGATCCTATAACTGCAACCTTTTCACCTTCAGATACTTTGAAGTATTCTGATGATTTAGATTCTAAGAATATCTTAGCATTAGTTGCTGTAGGATTTACTCCAAACTCAATATGACAATCTGCATCTGGTGCTACTCTAACGTATTCTACATTAGAACCAAATGCTGATGATTGAGCTGATGTTCCTGATGAATTAACTTTTTGTGTAGTAACAGGTCTCATCGCAATGTGTGACATGTTACTCCTTATCTTCTAATTACAAAAGTTACATCTAGTGCTTTTGCACCAGTAGAATTACCATCGGTAATCATTTCGATTGAACCATCTTCTTGAACTTCATTCAATGCTGTTGGTACAGAACCATCCATTGTACCTACGGCAGATCCTGAATGTGCAACTGTAAATCCAGCATTTGTTACAGCAGTTCCACCGATTTCAAAAGAAATTCCAGCGTTACCACCACTTATAGCTCCTTGAAGTACAGACATAATTTTAATTATTCTGCCTCCATCTGGTACTGCTACAAATGTTGAGCCTGCTGTTGATATGTCCGAAATTCGTCCAGTTATAAAATAGTCGTTTAATGTTCTCATTAATATTCCTTAATTGTTCCGATCTTAACCTTCTCTCAGATCTTCAATTGTTTAGAATCTGCTGGGGGAGCAGATTTATAGGTTACTCCCCCAAACAGTTATTATTATTATGAAGTAGTTAAGTCTGCAACCATACCTGATGCACCTTCATTTCTAGATTCTAGAGTTGCTTCTACTAAAAGCTGTCTTTTCTCTGAGTCACCAGTTTTTGAAAGTTCATGCATAGTAAAGTCTCTTAAAAACGCTATTGCCCAGTAGTTCATGTCTAGTACATAAGCATCTCTATCTCTAGAGAATCTGTTAGGTACTACTTGTAACTGACCAAAGTCTGAAGCATAAACGTCTACAGAAGTGTATAATGTAGCGTCTGCACCTGCATCAAATCTAGTACTGTTACCAGTAAAGCCTGATAATTTTTGCTTGTTGAATGGTCCTACCATAATCATGGAAGGATCACCACCAGCATTCCAAACTGATTTGATTACAGATTTAAGAGATGCTTCTGTGAAAGCTCTTTGAGTTCCATCAGTTCTTGCTGTATTACCAGCTGAACCTGAAGAACCAGATGCACCTAAGTCGTCATTAGTTGCGACCCAAGCACCTAGAGATCCAAGTTTTCTTGCAGTTGAAGCGTCACCAGTAACTTCTGCTTGATTACCAGTAATAGTTGCTTCCATGTCTCTTTTTAACTCTTTAGCTTTTTTAGCGATTTGGTATGCAATCTCAGATGCTCTACCTGCTTTGTCTACAGCTTCCTGAGTTCCTGTGATTACAACAGTTTTGTCCATAATCTGAGAACTGTTTGAAAGTCTAGAAGTTGCAGTAACTGCATCTAAAGTTGCTTCATCACCTTCAATAACAGCATTTGATGTTGATGCTGATGCTAATGAGTCAGTTTGCCATTCGTGAAGAACTGCAGTAGCTTTTGTTTTAGCTGCTGAGCTGATGAATGGCGTGTCTGTTGGCGATATCGAATAGATAACGTCAGAAAGATCTTCTCTTTCACCTACACTATCATACGTATCGAACGTGTTTGTTGGTTGTGCCATTGTTTATTTCCTTTGTTGAGATTTAAGATTAATAATGTCAAGAATCGCAGATTGGGCATCTTGTATGTTTCCACTCTTACGAACCTTGCCAATTTTACTTCTTATTTGCTCTCTACCTGAACTAACGTTACTACTTGCTACACCAGACTTTACTACTTTCGGAGCTTTGGCTATCTTCTTCTGAACAATAGGTCTTTTGTCTTTTAAAGATTGATAACCCATAGCATCCTTTGCAACCATTAAAAATCTATGGTCTGCAAGATTACCAATTTCTTGATCACTAAATCCATACGAACGTAATGAATTACGCATTGCATATTTAAATTGATCAGCTTTCTTGGGATCAGAGTACTCTGGTATTTTCTGAGCTGCTAACTCACGTTGTGTTGAAAGAAAATCTTCATACTGCTTAGCATAAGCATCTTTGGCTTTTTGTTTCATGTCCTCTATAGCTGTATTTTGTTGTCTTAACTGGAAATCCAGTTTGGCTGCAGCTTGTGGGTCATCTTCATAAAGCCTTTGAAGATCTTGACTTCCTTGTTGTGATTTGACTGTAGCATCTGCAGTCGCAATCAAATCGTTAAGTTCTGATAAACGAGTATCATAAGATTGACGCAAACTATTCTTTTGAGCTTCAAGATCTCTTTTCTCTAAACCTAAAGAATGAGTTTTTTGTCTATAATCTGAGTCTCTAGAATATCCAGCTTTCAGTTCATCAAGGCTAACCTCAATCTCTTGACCATTGACTTTTAATCGGTGGAGATTCGGTTCTTGTGATTCTGTTTGTGTTTCTTCTGTTACCTCAGTATTTTCAGTAGTCATCTCACTTGGAGTTGTTTCAGTCTCAACTTGACTCTCTGGAGCTTCCTGTGTCTCAGGCGACTCTGATGGTTCTGCTGTTTTTGTTTCAGTTTCTTGTTGATCTTTTGGATTCAATAATCCTGAAATCTTTTCAGCTGCACCTGTAATGTTTTGTGGCTCTGCCATATCGTTCCTTTCATGGTTGACGAATTTGAAGTTGCGTTAGCTTAACTTCTTTTATTTAATTGATCTATCTCGTCCTGAGATAGCTTTCCACTTGTCATGATACTTTGTAGATGACCTCTTATTTTATCTACAAGATTGTACGCTACCCAAAGGTATGTACGTTTATCACTCTCAGTGAATTTTGTATTAAAGATTTCTTGTTTATATATTTCAAGAAGATCTTCAAATGCTGTCTTTAGCAGGGGATCGTTCAGAAGCTGTTCTGCTCTCTTGCCCTGCCTGATTTGTGTTTCCTTGTCCATTGTTAAAGAATTGGTTTTGTCCTTTTACTATTTCTTTCATGATATCGCCAGTAGTTTTTACATTATGTTCTTGTAATTTACTTCTACGTTTCATATCTTCTTCATCAATTTTAGAACCATATTTAAGTTCCATTTCTTTGATTCTAAGTTCAAAATCTAATAGATATTGTCTCATCTTAGCTTCAATAGATTTGATGTCCGTATCTGCTTTTAACTGTGCTCTTTGGTTTTCACCTTGAACTTGTGCTAGTGTAACTTTTTCAAATTCAGTTGGTGGTTTAGGAGGCAGTTGTGGCATCTGTGATGCTCCCAGATCTGGATCCATAAAGAAAGGTTCTATACTATTTAGACCTGCATTTTCAACTAATTTTTTCAATGAGTTGTATATATTTCTAAGATTAACCATTGGACCATAAACATTCTGTTGAAGGTTTATTGCCTGCATTTGTCTTTCTAATATAGCATTAACAAGGATTAGTTGTTGTTCTTTTGAACCTGAACCTAATCCTACTTGGACAGTTACATTAATTCTGTCTTTCCATTCGTAAGGTCTCATAGGTATATACTTACCTCTGATTCTTACAATCTTTTCTTTTTGTTGATATTTACATACCAACTCAAACATTTTAAGTGCTAGATCTCTAACACCTGTTTCTGCAAATATTCTAGCAATCAACTCCATTCTCATTTGAGATTGAGTTAATACTTGGTTCATACCAGTTGCAGTTTTATTATTTAATGAATCTGCATTTAATCCTTGTGATGTTCTACTTACACCTGTTCTAGTTTCTTTTACAGAATCTAAATAAGCTAACATACCACTTGCTTGTTCTGTAATTGGTTGTGCTTGTATAGGCATCATTACATTTCCTGGTGGTTGTTTAGTTCTAACTATACCTCCAGGACGATTTGTAAGTAAGTCATCCATAGCTACTTGACCATCTTGTATTGCTACACGATTATTATTTGTTAGATACATATTATCTAACATTTGTCTCATAACTGTAGATTTAATTAATTGTATATCTTCTACTAGCTCTGCAATAGATCTACCATGAAATCTATGAGGCATGATAACTGGTGTCATAGATATAAATGGCATTGTATCCATTTCTTCTATACTTAATAATTTTTTTGCATCACCAGCTACACAAATTTTAAGAAGCTCTGCTTTACCATCACCATTGATATCCATTCTTACATAACATTCATGTAGTAATACATCTTGTGTAGATTCATCACCATCAGCTTCTCCATGTGAAAAGTCTATGTTTTGATGTCTAACAAACTTATCTTCTGTAAAATAATCAGGATCACCTGTTGGTAGTGAATCAACTAACTCTTGATCATAACCCATTTCAACTAATTCTGTTTTAGTTTTATTAGTTCTATGTGCAATGAAGTTAGCTGTATCTATAGACTTACATCTTCTTTCAATTAAAAATTCTTCAGGTGGTATTGGATCTATTCTTACTTGTCCATACTTTCTAGTTCTATGTATTACAACATCATGTAATTTAATTTTATCTAGTTCTTCACCTCTATCATCTACTATAGGTTCATCATACTCAGTATGTTCTTTTACTTCTACTTCTGAATCTGCAACAAGATCATTGAATTCATCATCTGTTAATCTTGTATATTCTTCTCTTTCTGTCTTTTGTGAATTATCCCAATAAACTTTTAAGATACCATTCTTTTGTATAAGTGCATCTTTGAATGCTGTATACAATGCTGTAAAACCATTGTTCTGTTTATAGAATACATAATTAAGATAGTCAGAACATTGTCTTGCCATTTCTTCATCTTCTGGTCCAACACCTTCACAGTTAAATACATTATCTCCAGAAGTAAATATCTTCATAAGAGATGGCATTAAACTTTCTACTGTATCCATAACATCATTAGATATTACTTGTGATCTACCTTCTTGTTCATTGCCAAGAGGCATTCCTAAATAATACTCTAATGATTTCTTTCGTCTAGCAACTAGCTCACCACCAATATATCCTGATGCATTGTGAATCTCTCTACTAACGATTGATAATATTTCTTGATTCGATTTTTTCATACTACATATTTTGTATCTACATTAATTGGTTTATCCCATTCTGTTGTATCTAATGGTTCAGATACACAACCATATCTAAAACTATCAGCTGCGTGTGAACACCAATCGTGTAGTGGTTTATTTTTAAACACTTGGTTTTTTTCATCCCATTGTTTTCTATACTGTCGTAATGCATCTAATCCTTGTTTACACTTTTCTCTATCAAACCAACAGTCTTTTAATGTATTACGTACAGATTCTATTCCATGATCTACTTCTAGTTTTGGTGCTACTTCAAAATCTAATCCTAGATCTGCTGCAACTTCTAATCTAGATTTACCAGTACCAAGTTCTCTAGCCATTATATCATGAGGTGCTATGTGAGATGAATAAGCGTAATCTTTTTCTTTTAGTACATCTACATAGTGTGCAAGTGATTCACCAGAATTTTCGTAGTAATCTATTAGATGTACTTCTTCTCCAATTCTTTGTGCAAACCATATTGCAGTTGAATCTCCTATCCCCAAATCCCACCACGTTTCTACACCTGCATTATCATCTACAGGCACGTAGCCGATTCTCCCATCTTTATCAGCTTTAGTTATCAGACGTCCGTAATAACTTCCTGAGACAGCAGCTGTAAATGAACATTCAAACTCTTGTTCATATTGTTCTGGTGTCATGATAGAACGTGCCTGCTCCAGTTCCTCCTCTGGAATAACTTTGGTGTCTGAAGATCTATATAGTTTCCCATACCAATCTTTATTACCACGCTGTGCATAATCATAAACTTCCCAGAATTGATTGTGCCCCATTGGTGTACCGATAAATAAAACCCAACCTAATTTATCAGCAACAGCTGGTCTAATAATCTCTGTCCATACTCTAGGAGACATGATTGCATATTCGTCCAGGACAACTCCATCAAATCCCATACCTCTTATGCTATCTGGATTATCAGCACCGAAAATTTGTATTCTTGAACCATTGAATAAATCTATTCTAAGTTCAGACTCATTCCTACTTCCACCCCACATCATTAGTGGTCTTGTATAAAATTTTAAATATTCCCAAGCAATAGATTTACCTTGTCTATATGTCGGAGCTATAAATGCACATAAAGCTCTAGGTTTATCTGCTGCTGTTTTTATTAATTCGTTTATAGATAAAACTGATTTACCAAATCTTCTATGACAAACAAGTACGCTAAATCTTTTTAAATTATCATGTACTTCTTTTTGATATTGTCTTGGTTTGTATGGAACCTCTACTATTCTAACTTTCTTTTTCCCATTGGACTTTGATTTGGATTGGTTCATCTGTTCCTATCTTAGATGTTGTGTTTGCAAGTTTTGGATGAATGTAAGGTGCTGCTTTTTCTGCTGCATACATTTTACGTTCAGGTGAACTTGCAGGATTGTTTAACACAGATAATAAATAATCTAAAGGAGAATGTTGGTATTTTGATGCCATATCCTCCATAGTTTTCCAAAGTGTTTTAGACTTTGAACCTAAAGGTCTACCTGCACCTTCTCTTTTTCCACCATGATTAGTTTCTTTTTTATCTTCTTCCATCATATTGTTGTCTATAAATACTTTTTTTGAAACTTTTTTCTTCAGGGAAAGTTAGTCCTTTTCTTTCACTAAGTTTTTGAAATCCTTTAACTGCTAATGCACCACCAGCAAGACCTAGTGATATTGGACTTGTTGCAACTTTAGCACCAAACTTGATGCCTTTAACAACACCTTTCTTTAAACTTATATTTTTTAATGAACTTTTAAGTTTATTTATTTTAGCTTTTGTAGGAGAATATTTAACCAGTTTTTTTCCTGGTCTTTTTCCATAGCTATAATTTCTAAACTTTTTATCGCTAGATCCTATAATATCTGGGTATTTCATTATTTTTTCTTCTTTTTCTTTTTCATTTTGGATTTAATGATTTTGTCTTGTAATTGTTTTGGTAAAGTTTTTTGCTTAGCTGTAAGCATAGCTTTACCTGCCATTCTTGCTTTCATTAGTATCCTTTCATTTTTTTGACTTTCATACCTTTTTTCTTAGCAGCTTTCTTAGCAGCCATCTTACCCTTTTTAGTGTATGGGTATTTTTTCTTTCCAACCATTGGCATAGTGTTTCTCCTTATTGTTTAGGTTTTTTTCGATTTATTACTGCACCTTTAAAGTTTTTTGTTTTGATTGCTTTTAAAAACTCTTTATCTGATTTATGTACAGTAATTTTATTTATTTTAGATTTAGATTCTGCTACAACATTAAATTTAGGTGCTATATCTAATTGAAATTTACCTTTAACTTTACTTTGTTTTCCTAATAAATATCCTGAACCTACACCTTGCCCTGCTTGTGTAGACATTTTATTTCTTGTTTTTTTTGAACCTATGTAAGCACCAGCAGCTCCACCAGCTACTGCACTTCCACCTGCAACTTTTAAAGCAGTTTTATTTTTACTTGCAAAGGTTTTAATTTTAGAACCTGCTGCCATAGCTTTAGTTTTCATACCAGTAGGTTTTTTTAAAGCTTTTAAATTTGATTTTACAAAATCAGGTATTTTTTTACCTGTTGTTTTTATTTTTGTAAACATTTTACCACCAGCTCTGTCTGCTTTAAATGTTTTTATAGCATCCATTGCACCTTTATAGTGTTTTTTTGCAAATGATTTAGCTATGAACATTCTAGTTTTCATCATCATCTTTGTAATAATCCTTGTTGTGCAGCCATTCTAGTATTAGGCATAGGTAAATTCATATTTGGTCTTTGCCCCATTCTAGCCATCATTGGATTATTGGCTTGTTGTAATAATCCTTGCTGCTGTTGTTTTGCCACTTCTGGCATTAGTTTTGCTTTAATAATTAAAGCTAACTTCTGAGATTCCTCAGGAGTCAATCTTATCATAGTATCTGCTAATTTTTCAAGACTTTTACTCATTTAACAATTCCACTTTCTTAATGCTTTGTTTATTCTACTATTTGGATCTCTAGCTGTTTTTGCAGAAGTAAGTCTACGTTTCATGCCTTTCATTCTAGCACAAAAACTAGCTCTACGTTTTGCAGCTTTAGATCCTTTTTTTAATTTTGATGGCTTAGTAGTTACTGCCATTTTGAGCTTAGATCCAGGATTAGCTCGTCTATATGACGCTATCCCCTTTCTATTCAAACCCCCACTTTTGGATTTGCCTTCTTTTCTTTGCCATGCAGGTGTCTTAGCCATTACTTTCTTTTCCTTCCAGATGCTGTTACTGACCATTTAACTCTTTTTGGTCCAGTTTTTTTACGAGCTTCTGATTTACTTATTCTACCAGCGACAGCTCTAGGTCGACACGCAGGATATGGTCTACCTTTGTCCTTTTTACCTGAACGTCCACACTTTTTACCAGTTTTGACGTCTCTCCAGTCCTCTGCGAACCACTTTCGTAGACCACCCCTGTAAGCCATTAGTATTTGCCACCACGCTTTTTATATGTTCGCACTAACCAAGCATTAGCATATGCACTTGGGTATACTTTGAACTTACGTTTAGCTTCGGCTTTGACCCTAGCGTATAACGCTGGGTTTTTTGGTTTTGGTGATGCCATTATAAGACCTCCTTATATCCCATAATTTTAGTTTTTTTTCTAAATTTAGGATCTTTAAGGTCTTTAATAAACTTTCTACGTTTTTTCAACACTTTTGGCATCAAGCCAGTAAAGTCTCTTATAACGCTATATGGTAATCCGAGTGGATATTTCATCTTCCCTGCCTATTGTATTTTTTATACGATCTTTTTTTGTGTTTATTTAACGATTTTGTGTGCCTTCGAGGTCTTTTTTTCGGTTTTTCTCGTGGTATAAAGTCCTTAAACTTCCTTTTAGCCATTAATCGTCATCAAATATGTCATAACCGATAGCTCCAGCGATCGCAGCAGACGTTTTAGGATTTTCTTTGGCTAATTTTTTGCCTTTTCTGTATCCTTTATGTAATTTCTGCTGTGCCCCTGTTATCGTTTGACTTGTTTTGGTAAAACCCTTCTTAGCTGCGAAGTCCGAAGCTATTTCTGTGCCTTTACCAGCTTTCTTTTTTGCCTTGTAGAGCATTCTTAGCATTTTCATTGCTGCTCCTCCAGCTGCAAAAGGTATTGCCATGTGTCCTCCTTAGTTGTTAGCTGTATAAAACCCCCCTATTTGCACTATCGACATGCTGTCGACATTGCATGGGGTGAAAACAAAACCCACTGTTTTCACTATTGTCAATCGCTGTTGCGATTGTCTCTTGTTTATTGTGACAATTTTCTGCTGTTGCCAGTAGCAACAGAAAATTGTTGTTTATATATGTTTGGTAATTGGCTAACTCTAGCTTGTCTATTGATTAGTTGATTACCGAATATGATTTAACCTGTTGATATTACTGACGAACATGATTGTCTAAATATCAATGGACATACAAATAAGT
>VTLG01014945.1_pt1 | contig 20810 bp, 31 predicted proteins | sample 4694571 | NCBI WGS metagenome assembly VTLG01 (sample SAMN12604809, study PRJNA352737) | marine metagenome | biome: ENVO:00000447; feature: ENVO:00000209|ENVO:00000569|ENVO:01000036; material: ENVO:00002151; isolation source: viral sequences binned using virsorter ... | reverse complement strand
ATCACAAAAATTTTTCAAAAAAAAAACGGGCTATATAATAACCCGTTTTAAATTAGTATTTAAAAGCGTTTTAAGAGTTATTCCAGTCTTTTTTAAGTTTTTCTGGTGGTATTACCTTAAATCTTTTTTTATCTCTATAAGAACGCATTCCTTCAAGTTCGCCAAAAGTTGATATTAAATCCTTAACGGATTGATTAATATCAAATTTTTCTAGGTTTTCTTTATCTAGATAGCAGATAGCAGAATGCAATTTATCAACAGCATCCGCAAGTTTTTCAATCCTGGTATCTGAAATTTTTATCACTCTATCCAAATAATTTTTATAATAAAAATGTCTATGGTAATTCTGTTTTTCAAATTCTTTTAAATATTCCATTGTTTTATATCCTTGTAAAAAATGCGGGACTATCTGAAAAAATAATCCCGCTAGTTAATAATTAAGCTACTAATAAATTTTTATATTTATCACTATTCAAAAATCTATGCACTTTGTCAGCTCTAATATCCAAAGTTAATGCTTGATGGTCAGAACCTGTCTTTCTAGTTTGGAACCCATCAACAGTATGTCTTGAACTATTGCCGTGAGTAGCAAAAGCAGTAAAGGCACTTTCTAAGGCGAAGACATTTTGTCCACGATTTTGAAATTCCAGATTAACTTGATCCAGTAATGAATGAGCTAAAGTTCGAGTATTCTTTTTTCTTTGAGCTAACTCACTAAATTTTGATTTTGTAAACAACTCAATAACTTGATAAGCTTTACTAGTGGAAACATTTAATTCAGTCTTAGATTGCATAAGTTCGACATTCTCTTGAAAATTTGAAATTATATTATCGGTTGAATTATCCATATAAAAATCTAGGTCGCTGTTTTTAGTATGTTTTAATTTACCTAAGCCAGTCTTACCAAAAAATACTAATCCATTATTACAAAATGAATCAAAAGTTTTAAACCAGATATTATTAGAAGCTATTCCACCTAAGCCAGTAGAAAAAGTTATATCTAAAAATAACCTTGTTTTGTGGTCATGGTCATTTACGGATACATCAGCATATATATCTTTGAATATATAATTTGCTTTATAATATCCGCCGTTATGAGCTGTAGATTGTTTAATTTCCACGCTATCTGAATTTATTAGATAATCAGAAAATTTATCAGATATCTGTTCATTAAACATTTTAATTTTTTCTACCATTGGGTAATAGTTATAATCTGGCGTTACTGTAGAACCTATTTTATCGGTAAATTCACCGAATGTTAAACTAGTTTCGTCAGTATCTTCAGCTAAAATATTCCAATCGTTTACAGATTTAATAATATCGCCGTTAGATAGTTGGCGAATTTCTGGCGTAAATATTGTTCTTTTTTTAGCATGCTTAGGCAAGCAATCGATTGTCTTACTTTCGATTATTTCACTAGGCGTTAAATCAGCATAACTAATTTTAGATACTGTTACATATTCCCGAGTTATACTTTCTTTAAAATACCAGCTAGAATTATCTTCGTACATATACATATAATTAGCTGGATTGTATCCAGATTGCTCTAGCATATTAAAAGCATAATCTATTTTATCTGAATTATTACATACAAATTTTTCGGAGTTATTAAGCTCAACAACATTATCCGAATTAGTGCTGTTAAGATTACCATTTTTTAAGTTATTAATATTTAACATGATTATTTTTCCTATCTGTTAAAGTTATGATAAACGAACCATTCATTTATCTTAAATACATAATGCTCATATTTTTACATTAATAGCAAGTATTATTTTAATTAAATAATGAATTAATTTTAATAAGGTTATAGGGGGGTATATATTTATATAAATAACTAAGGATATAGGCGTTAATAATTTGTTTTATAACTTAGATAAATAACAAATAATAAATGGGGGTATATCTTAACTTGTACACAACTATTAAACATTCCGCCACTTTTTCAGAAATCGTTATATAAAGCAATTAAAACAAAGTAAGTATTGAGTACTAACAAATAAAAAACGGCTTTCTACAGGCTTTATACAGCGTTTAAACCCTATAATATAATGACTTACTAGCGGGACAAACCAACCACCCGCCCCCTCTACGCCCTATGTATACAGAGATTACATAAAATTAGGAAATATTGATGTTAACTTGATCTGTATACAAATTTTATATTATTTATAGGAAATTATTGTTAATTAGTTTGACAATCGCCTGCACTCTTAATATAATTACATACATGAAAAGGCTATCGTATAGTAAAATTAAGTATATGAGGGAATGGCGTAAGAAACAACTGCGTATTAACCCTGTAAAATACAAGTTACAAGCTATGGTTCGTAGAGCTAAAGTTCGTGCTAAAAAGAAAGACATACCTTTTACACTAGATTGGGAACAATTAATACCACTAGCTAAAGATAAGTGTCCATACTTTACTGAAATAAAGTTAGATTGGGGTAATAAAGAAAAAGGTATTACGGAATCATCACCTACACTAGATAGAATTATACCAGAAAAAGGATATGTAATAGATAATGTAGAAATAATTAGTTCTAAAGCTAATAATATAAAATCTATTGGTATATCAGAAGACCTATACAGAGTAGCTGATAGGTTGTATGAGCATGAGAGGAAAAATAAAAATATAGAGTTGGGAGAATCTCTTCAGGATATGAGGTATCGCCTGCATGGGTACTAAGTATAATACTAAGTATATATCTTGTACTCTACTAAGTATATACTAGTTATATATATGTAGCCCCCCCAGGGGGGATAACGCAGTTATAACATAAAATTTCAGATCTGTCAATAAAATTCGGAAAATAATTACATGAATGATAAAGAATTAGATGCTATCATGGAAATAGCATGGGATTTAAATGATCCTCAAAGAGAAATGCTAGTGCGTGAATTGAAGCGTAGCAGGATACAGAAAAAACTTGACAAATCAGTAAATCCAAGTATGTATGTAAACCTGTTAGAGCAATTTTATTACGCCTTAATAGAGAACAGTGGGGAACATGTTGCAATAAAGCTACCACACAGTTCGGTGCACTATGTAACAGCAGTAATAAAAGAAGATAAAGAGTTTATAGAAGAGCTAGGTTATACGCCTAGTTTAGCGGAAGTAGAGAGGGCTATGTATTTAGAAGGTATGCTACCGTGGAATGAGTATGATGTACCTAATTGGTTTGCCAGAAAACATGCTTTTCGTAAAGACAAAAAATAATGTCCCTCTAAAGCGTCTTGTATCCTTTTTTCTGAGGAGATCGTGGTATAAGATACTGTCTTTACGAAGTATGTAGGCACAAGGGGGTATAGGTTTATCTTATACCCCCAACAGGATAAAAATGACGGAGTTATTAAAACTAGCAGCATGTATTGTAGGAGTGTTTTTCTTTTATAGCTCTTTGCATTATTTAATACAAGGAGATGTTGTTATGTTTGTAGCTATATCACCATTAACTATAGCATTTATTTGGTGGTATAATGAGAGGATATTAAATGGCTAGAAAAAAAGCTAAGTCGATACCGAGGACTACGAAAGGTAAAGGGGCAAACTATAGACCCACTAAGTCTGGGGCAGGTATGACAGCAAAAGGAGTTAGAGCATATCGTAAAGCGAATCCTGGCTCTAAATTAAAAACAGCCGTAACAGGAAAAGTAAAGAAAGGCAGTAAAGCTGCTAAAAGAAGGAAGTCTTATTGTGCAAGATCATTAGGACAACTCAAGAGAAGTTCAGCAAAAACAAGAAACAATCCGAACTCTCGTATTAGACAAGCAAGAAGAAGGTGGAAATGTTAAATGAAAATTGTAATAGGTATCGTTCAAATATTCGTAGGTATACTTTTTACTGTGGGTTTAGCACACACTATTCATTACATTGCTAATATATAAAGGAGATTACTATGGAAAGAATACATAAAACAAATTTAAAAACACTTAAATATCCTCTACTAGATATAAGAAAAGGTCTTCAAAAAAGATATAGAGGGATTGAATATAAAACTAGTAAAACAAAAACGAAAGTTAGCTATAGACCAGGTTCTTATAGAGGCGTAGAATATTTAATAAGTAGGTATAACTAATGGCAGCAAAGAAAAAAACAAAGAGAAAAACTAAAAAGAAAAAGGGAGCTACTCCTACTAATCCTGCATTATATGCAAGAGTCAAAGCCGAAGCCAAAAGAAAGTTTAAAGTATACCCTTCAGCTTATGCTAATGGGTGGTTAGTTCGTACATACAAAAAGCGTGGTGGCGGTTACAGATAGTTTAGTATGGCTAGGAAAAAGAAAAAGAAAGATCCTAAAGTAGGCACAGGTAAAAAGCCAAAGGGTTCTGGTAGAAGATTATATACAGATGAAAACCCTAAAGATACTGTAAGAATAAAGTTTGCTACCCCTGCAGATGCTAGAGCTACAGTTGCAAAAGTTAAAAGATCTAAAAAACCTTTTGCTAGAAAGATACAGATATTAACTGTAGGAGAACAAAGAGCAAAGGTAATGGGTAAAAATGCTGTAGTTGCTATATTTAAAAAAGGTAAAGACAGTATACGAAAAGCGAGGAAAAAATAATGGCTAAACCTACAGGAGGATTAACAGCTTGGTTTGGTAAAGGATCTAAAGGAGATTGGGTGGACATAGGTGCGCCTAAGAAAAAAGGTAAGTTTCAACCTTGTGGTAGAAAATCTGCTACTAAAAGTAAGCGTAAGTATCCTAAGTGTGTGCCTAGATCAAAAGCTAGAAGCATGTCAAAGGGACAAATTAAAAGTGCTGTAAAAAGAAAAAGAGCAAAAGCACAAGGAGTTGGGGGCAAGCCTACCAATGTTAGAACTATAGTCAAAAAGAAAAAGACTACAAAAAGGAGAAAAAAATGAAGAGAGCACCTTCAGGTAAAGCAGGTAAAGGTCTTAGAGCATTACCTAAATCTGTTAGAAATAAAATGGGCTACATGAAAAAAGGTGGCACAGTTACCAAAAAAGCTAAAGGCATGAAAAAAGGCGGAATGGTTAAAAAAGCTAAAGGCATGAAAAAAGGTGGAATGGTAAAAAAAGCTAAAGGCTATAGAAAAGGTGGAGTAGTACCTAAGAAAGCTAAAGGCATGAAACGAGGCGGAGTCAAGATGGCTAAAGGCATGAGAAAAGGCGGAGTCAGAATGGCTAAAGGAAAAAAGAGAGGCGGAAAAAAGACTAGAAAGGGTTAGTCTATGCGTAGCCTTATATCGAATATTCCATATTTTAAAGTATGGGTTAGAAAAGAGTTTACAGCCAATCACCAAGATTATCACGGTGAGTTTTTGCATGGGTTAGCCATAGCTGTAAATTGCATACCAGATAGATCATTATCTTTTCAGATTGTATTTACTGGTTGCGAAAATGAAATAGATGAGCCAAATGTTCATGGTGGTGCTATGTGGGCTAGAATGCCTATACAAGGTTTAGTAGCGGATATACCGCTAGATGAGTGGCCAGACAGAATGGAAAATCATTTGTGTCAACCTTGGGACTGTATGTCTAGAGAACATGAAGTAGTAGTTTTGGACAGAACATCATCATCACCTTGGTATGCCAAAATAGATGGTGAGTTTTATTTAGCTAAGTATATCTTTACTGTAGATTATACAGAAGATGACATAGCAGATAGCCCAGACCAACATAAACAAAGTCATTTATTATATTTGACTGAAGGTCAATGGAAAGGAAATATAGTAGCATTACCTAATAACAGAGTAAGAGTTACTAATCCTGCATTGTGGGTTACAGGAGAAGGAGCTCCTGATTTTAGCCCTAGCCAATGGCTTCACAGTAGTGAAGAACATGAAAGTTATACAGACCCAGACATAACTTTTAATAATTTGTATAAGGATTAGGATGGAAAGAAATTATAAAAAAGAATATAAAAATTATCATTCTAAGCCTAAACAAAAAAAAAGAAGAGCTTCTCGTAACACCGCTAGAAACAGAGCCTTAAAAAAAGGTATCGTTAAAAAAGGTGATAAAAAGGATATAGATCATAAGGATGGAAATCCTAAAAATAATAAAAAAAGCAATTTAAGAGTAACATCTCGTAAAGCTAATAGATCATTTCCTCGTACTAAACGAGCAGGTAAAAAACGGAGATAAACATGAAGAAACTACTAACAATAGCAATTATCGGTTTTGTCCTTACAGGATGTGCAGCATCACAAATATCTTTAACTGCATCTGCACCTAAAGGAAAAGATTTAGATATAACTATTAAAACTAAAGAACAAAAATCAGAGTAAGATATGCAGTTTAAAGGTAATCCAAAAAATAATGTTACTAGAGCTAAAAAAGGTAAAGTTATGTCACCAAAAGGCAAAAAGTGTGTATTTGGAATTGCTATCGTATCAGACAAAAAGAAATAGAGAGTACGAGGCTATTATGGAGTTAATTATGGCACAAGCTAAAACAACATTGGCTACCAAAAGCAAAATAGCTAAGGTAGATAAAAAAGCTAAAATTAAACCTAAAAAAGAAGCAGTAGAAATTTCTGCTAGAAATGATAAGATTGGTATGTTTATTGGTATTGGTCTAGTAGCACTTCTTATTTTAGCTAGTTTAGTAGGTTAATGATGCAAGGAGGGTTACTAGTAACATCGTCTGTAGCATTATCGTCTACAAACAGGACTACTGTATACACAGTGCCCTCCAACCATCGGTCTATAGTAAGACAAATTATAGCAGGAAATGTTGACGCATCTAATCCTGCAACATTAAAATTAGAATTTTATGATGCCTCATCTACAACGCATTTTGCATTGACTGGGGCAACAAGCATAGCAGCAAATGGGTATTTATGGTTAAATGATATTCTTATAGGGCTTGAAGCAGGGGATATTATAAGTGCTACAGCAGGAGCTGCTGATGATTTGACAGTAACAACTGTCGTAGAACAAATAGTAATAGGAGGATAACTTGACTCCCAAACAACAGATGTTTATAAAAGCATTATTTGGAGAAGCCCAAGGAAATTATAGAACAGCTATGGACATGGCTGAATATTCAAAAAACACTTCTGTGAGCGATGTATTAAAAGGATGCGAAGAAGATATTATAGCAGCATCTAAAAATTATTTAGCAGCAAATGCACCAAAAGCAGCGATGGCTATTGTGGGTGTTATAGACGAACCAGTAGAAATGGGAAACAGAGATAAATTAGCTGCAGCAAAAGATGTACTAGATAGAATAGGCGTAAGCAAAACAGATAAAGTTGAAGTAAAAGCTCCACAAGGAATTTTTCTATTACCTAGAAAAAATGATGACGAAGATGGAACAGAAGAAGGAACAAACGATATATAAGAGAAGACTTTCATCTACAATACCGTATGGATGGAAGTTAGTTGAAGGCTCTACAGATTTATTAGAAGAAGTACCGTTAGAATTAGCATATTTAGAAAAAGCAAAAGAGTATTTAAAAGGATCAAGTTACAGAGAAGTAGCAAAGTGGTTATCAGCTAAGACAGGTAGAAAGATATCACATGTAGCCCTTTACAAAATGGCAAAAAAGGAACTAAGTGACAAAAGAAGTGAAGCAGCTCGTATTAGATGGAGACAAGCCAAAGCCAAGGCAGCAGAGGAAACGCAAGAAGACCTCAGTGCAGAAGCAGAAGCTTACAAACGCAAAGAAAGCAACGCAAGTAGCTAAACGCAAACTAAAACACGCTGAAAAGAAATTAAGAGTTGTAGAAGAAGAAGTTCGTGAAGAACAACCTATAATTTTTAAGCCAAACTCTGGTCCTCAAACAGAGTTTTTGGCATCTAACGAAAGAGAAGTATTATATGGGGGTGCAGCAGGCGGAGGTAAATCTTATGCCTTGTTAGCAGATGTTTTAAGATATTGTGATAATCCAAATCACTCTGCATTAATAATTCGTAGAACTAATGACGAATTAAGAGAGTTGGTACAGAAAAGTCAAGATATGTACCCTAAAGTATTTAAAGGGGCACATTGGAGTGAAAGAAAGTCTTTATGGACTTTTCCCTCTGGGGCTAGAATTTGGATGACATATCTAGAACAAGACAAAGATGTTCTGCGATATCAAGGACAAGCATTTACATGGATTGGGGTTGATGAACTCACACAGTATCCTACTCCTTACGCATGGGACTATTTAAGATCAAGGCTTAGAACAACAGATCCTAAATTACCTATTTATATGAGAGCTACAAGCAATCCAGGTGGTCCTGGTCATGTATGGGTAAAGAAAATGTTTATTGATCCTTCTCCTTTCAATAGAGCATTTGATGCTACGGATATAGAGTCTGGAAAAATTTTAAAGTGGCCGAAAGGGCATGAGAAAGAAGGTAATCCTCTTTTTAGGCGTAGATTTATTCCTGCAAAGCTATCGGATAATCCTTATTTAGCTGAGTCAGGTGAGTATGAGGCAAACCTATTATCTTTACCAGAAGTGCAACGAAAACAACTTTTGGAAGGATCGTGGGACATAGCTGAAGGAGCTGCATTCAATGAATTTTCCAGAGATAAGCATGTTGTTCAACCCTATGACATTCCGAGGTCATGGAGAAAATTTCGGTCTTGTGATTATGGGTATAGTAGTTGGTCTGTTGTTTTGTGGATGGCTGCTAGACCTGATGGTAAGATTACGGTATATAGAGAACTTTATGCTCGTAAAAAAACTGCTGAAGAGCTCGCAGATATCATTCTCGATATTGAGCACAAAGCGGGGAACGAAAATATTGCATACGGAGTCCTTGACTCATCATGTTGGCAACAGCGTGGTCAAACAGGACCAAGTATTGCAGAAACAATGGTCCAACGAGGATGTAGATGGAGACCATCCGACAGGACCAAGGGAAGTCGCATAGCAGGTAAAAATGAACTGCACAGACTTTTACGAATTGACGAAGAGATGGGAGAAGCAGGTATAGAGTTTTTTGAGAACTGTACACAACTAATTGCAGAGCTACCTCAAATACCTTTAGACAAAAATAACCCAGAAGATGTCAATACAAAAATAGATTATGATCATGGCTATGACGCATTGCGTTATGGTATCATGTCAAGACCAGTGCCAAGGTCAGTGTTTGATTATAACCCAGAACATCAACCTAAAAGATGGCAACCATTCGATCAATCGTTTGGATATTAGAAGGACAAAAAATGGCTGAAGAAGATATTAAAGTAGAAGAAGGACTAGGATCAGCAGATACAATAGACGAAGAAGGAGGAACTCTTTCTTCTCATGTGCTGTACTCATATAAAAGGTCTGAAGACGCTAGATACGATCAAGAAAGAAGATGGCTAACATCATATAGAAATTATAGAGGTTTATATGGTAACGATCAATTTACTGAAAGTGAAAAAAGTCAAGTATTTATTAAAGTAACTAAGACTAAAGTAATGGCTGCTTATGGTCAAATAACAGATGTATTATTTGCAGGACAAAAGTTTCCTATAGGAATACAATCTACTAGAATACCTGAAGGCATAGATAAAGAATTACATTTTGATCCTTTATCTCCAGAAAGTCAAAACAAATCTCCTTATGGATATCCAGGCGATGGTAATGATTTGCCACCAGGAGCTACCAATAAAACTTTAAGAGAAAGACTAGAACAAGATTTACCTAATGTACAAGAAGGTCCAGGATTAACACATACTTCTATAACATATCATCCTGCAGATGAAGCAGCAAAAAGGATGGAAGAAACTATTTTAGATCAATTAGAAGAATCTTCCGCTTCTAAACATTTGCGTTCTGCAGCATTTGAAATGTCCTTATTTGGCACAGGAGTATTAAAAGGACCTTTTGCTGTAGATAGAGAAACACCTAATTGGGAAGAAGATGAAAACGGTAAAGTATCTTATAGCCCAAGAATTACTACTGTACCTAAACTAGAGTTTGTTTCTGTCTGGAATTTTTACCCTGATCCAGACGCTAAGAATATGGAACAAGCAGAATATGTAGTTCAAAGACACAAACTTTCACATTCTGATTTAAGGGGGCTTAAAAAGCGACCATTCTTTGATAGCGAAGCTATTGATGAGTGTATAGAGATGGGCACTAATTATGTCCGTAAATGGTGGGAGACACAAGTTGAAGATGAAGATTCAAAAAGTTATAGCGTGGATAGGTTCGAAATTTATGAGTATTGGGGAAATATTGACAGAGACATGGCAGAAGATGCAGGACTCGATATCCCTGACGAGTATGCCGACATGGATACTGTCCAAATTAACGCTTGGGTGGGAAATGGTAAAATCCTTAGATTGGCGATTAACCCTTTTGTGCCTAATCGTATTCCTTATTTTGCTGCTCCTTATGAGCTAAATCCATATAGTTTTTATGGAGTAGGTCTAGCAGAAAATATGTCTGATACACAACAGTTAATGAACGGCTTTATGCGTATGGCTGTAGATAACGCTGTGTTATCAGGAAACCTTATATTCGAGATAGACGAAACAAATCTTGTGCCAGGACAAGATCTTGAATTATATCCTGGCAAGATATTTAGAAGACAAGGTGGAGCACCTGGACAAGCATTATTTGCGACAAGTTACCCAAATGTATCTAATCAAAATATGCAAATGTTTGATAAAGCCAGAGTGCTCTCCGATGAAGCTACAGGTATACCATCCTTTTCTCATGGTCAGACAGGAGTAACAGGAGTAGGTAGAACTGCATCAGGTATTTCAATGCTAATGGGAGCAGCACAACTTTCTATTAAAACTGTAATTAAAAACATAGATGATTATTTACTACAACCTATGGGAGAAGCATTTTATGCGTTCAATCAACAGTTTAATTTTAATCCTGAAATAAAAGGAGATATTGAAGTAAAAGCTAGAGGTACAGAAAGTCTTATGCGTAATGAAGTAAGAAGTCAAAGATTATTACAACTTATGCAAATAGGTTCTAATCCTACACTAGCACCTTTTATTAAGTTCCCAGTTATACTGAGAGAGATTGCTCACGCATTTGATTTAGATTCTGAAAAGTTTGTAAATGATGAAAGAGAGGCTGTTAGACAAGCTGAGATATTAAAAGCAGCAGGAATGATGCCTTCTCAACCAGGTAACACAACACCACCACCTTCAGTACAAGGCGGAGGAACAACTTCAGCAGCTAGTCCTGCAGGAGTAGGTAATGGTAATGTAGCTCCTGGAGCAGCTCCTGAACCAGAGATGCCTGGTTTTGCAGGGCAGTCACCAGTATTTCCTGAAGGAGTACAATAATGAGAGCAGACATAGCAAAAAAATTATTACCTTGCGTAAATGATCCTAAACATAATGATGCTCTTATTCAATATGCTCAGGAAAGAATAGATACTCAAATGCAGAATCTATGCAGGGAAACAGACCATTGTAAAATACATGTATTACAAGGTTCTATACAAGAGCTTCAAAGATTTATGACTATTAGAGAAGAAGCAAATCAATCAGCTAAGGAGAGATAGATGAGAATGACTAGAGCAATAGCAGGAGGAGATGTTCCTTCTAAAGAAAACAAACCATTAGATATTAAAAATATATCTGGTGGTGGAGGCAGTAAAAATGCCTATATAGAACAATTAGAATCTAGGGAAAAAGTTTTAGAAGAAAATAAAAAACCTAATCCTTTAATTACGCCAGACAACGGAGGAAGCACTATGGCAAATTTAACAAAAAAACCTAATAATATGGTAAGAACACCCATCGCAGCAGTAAGAGGGGGAGGTACATATCTGAACATGAGAAAAGCTCAAGAAGGAAATATAGCAATGCCTATGGGAGGTATGCCACCACCACCTGCAATGGAAGATGAAAGTTCTGTTTCACCAGAAATGGCTAAAGAGGCAGAAAGTCTTGGTATAGAAGTAGCACCACCAGGAGCAACTGCGGCAGAAGTAGCAGATGATCAATTAGTGTTATTATCTGAAGGAGAACTAGTAGTACCTGCTAATGTAGTTAGATATCATGGTTTAGCTCAATACGAAAAAATGAGAAAAGCTGCTCTCAATGGTCTTGATGAAATGGATAAAGCAGGACAATTAGTAAGTCCTCAAGAAACTCCTGATCCAGAAGGGCTAGTAAGTCCAGACAAAGAAATGGCTTAATATGAGTGTAGCTAGAATAGTTAACACAGGAGCACGAATTTATGATGCTGTAAAAAAAGGTAAAATAAAAAGAACGCCTGTAAAAACTGAAAATCAAATAGCTGACGAAGCATATGAGTTAGGCGTGGAGTTTGCAAAAAGAGTATCTTCAGGTAAACCTATGACAAAAATGAGTGAGGGTGGAACAATTACTCGATTAAATGAAGGAGGTATGATATCTCCTTTTATGGACAACACAAATTTAATAAAAAGCATTAATGAAAATTTACAAAAAAAAGGTGTGCCTGCAGTAGATTTAAGAGTACAAGAACAATCTATATCTAATTTTTTAAAAGACGATGGTATGGCATCTAAAATGTACGCTATTACTAGTGGAGAGCTTTCTATAGATGAATTAAAACCATTACAACAAAACATGTTAAATAATTTAATTGCTGTTTCTCAATACGAGTCTTCTTTAGGTACTGCAGATAAAGATGATTATGGTGTTATAAAACATTCAAATGCTAACACAGTTGGTATGTTTGGTCTTCAAGAAGGCACAGTAAAAACTTTACATGACAATGGTACTTTAGATAGAAGCATAACATGGGATAAAATTTCTACAGATCCTGTATTAGCAAATTCTGTAGGGGCTTTAAATGTATTACAAATAGATGCTAGAGCTTTTAATAGAACGGGCTCTTATCCAACGCCTGCTCAATCCTTAACAATGAACAGATCAGGAATTGATGGTACATTAGTTGATAATAAATATGATATTGACTACGCAATGAAAAACTGGAGACCTGAAGAAATACAAAACTATAATGATACAATAACATTTTTAAATGAAATAGGGATAAATAAATAGTATGAACAAAACAAAAGGCATAATGGGATTACAAGATGGTGGAGCATTTACAGGACCAGACACTTCTGTACCATTTGAAAAAAATGTTTCAAAGGGTGATGTAGCTAGAGAAGAATACGAAAATCTACCTACAGAAATAAGAACTATAAAAGGTGCTGAAGATTTACCATCTGTAGCTGTGCCTGTAGAAGATGGTGTTATAAAAAGTATGGGCACTGGTATAGTAGAATCAGGTAAAGTTCCTATTGTACCACCTGCACCAAAAAATTATCTAACTCAAACAGTACCTACTGAGCCTGTGGAACTTCTTCCAAAAGGTGTGACAATCAGTAGAGTAACTGGTAAAGTAAAAGGGATTGAAGTACCTGCTGAGTTTGCAGCAGTAGGAGCAGCAGCTACAGCTTTTGCAGGATATAAATTACTTACAGGGACTAGTAAAGTAGCAACTACTTTAGGTTTAAAACCACCTTTACAAGGTCTTGGAGGAGGTCTTGGTCCAGGAGCAACTTCTGTATATGGAACTGGAGCAGGAGCAACTGCAGCACAAGTAATAGGTGGTGGAGCAGCAGTATTAAGTTTATATGATATGTATAAAAATGGTTTGTCCATAGAAAATGGATTAGGTTTAGCAGGAGGAACTGCTATGTTTATTTCTGGGGCTGCAGCTAAAGGGGCTACTTGGGCATCAGGTTCATTTGCTTCCTCTCAAGCTTTAGCAGTAGCAGGTCCTGTAATGCTAGGCGTAGCAGCACTAGCCATGATATTTGATGCACTTAAAAAACCTTCTAATAAAACAGGTATAGCCCATTCTAATCTTAGTGCAGATGAATATACAATAACGCAGGATGGTTTAGAGGGAGATAGATATTCTCAAAACAACAGAGATGGTGCATCCGCTTTAATAACTCCTATTTTAGATTATGTAAAAGTAATGGAAGATGAGTATGAACAACAATTAGGTGGTCAGGTATCCATTCAAATAGGTAATGAAAGAGGTTTAGAAGTTATTGTTGCATCAGAAGATGGTAGAATATTTATTGAAAAAGATTTTGGTAGATCAGAAACTGCTGTTGATGAAATGTATCAATGGTTCGATGATATAACTAATTTTGCAGCACAATCAAAAGTAGGAGATTTAGCATATGCTTCTGCTATTTTAAATAACGAATATGATTATATAACTGGTTATGCAATAGAAAGAAAAAATAAATATAAATATTATTCTATGCCAGGTGCTGATGACTATAATATATTGGGAGAACATTATATGATGGCTGATGGCTCTTCAGGACAACTTACTAGAGATGCTCATAATGAAAGATATAATACAGTAGACCAAGAAGTAAGATCAGTTATTACACAATGGAGAGAATATTTAGGCGATAATTTTGAGTGGGATAGAGGAAGCAGACCTTTGGATACATCTGTAAAAGTAAATCCTGATGGAAGTTTTAATTATCAAGGATCAACTTTTGATGATTTTACAGGTTTTGATGACTATACAGATGATGATAATATTCCAAACTTTAAAAAAGGAGGCTCTATAGAAAGTCTACCAAAATTTATGAGAGGCGTAAAAAAGAGTAAAATAGCTACTCTTAAAGAAGGCGGTACTCCTAATTCTGCATGGGGAGGCTCTTTAGGTAAAATATATGATTCACCTAAATCAGCAACTATAGCGGAAGAAGTACAAGGATTACTTAGCCCTCGTTCAATGGCTACCTACTAACCCCTAGAAATAGGCAACTGAGTAGCCCCATTATAGGAGACTAATATGTCAGAAACTAATGAAGAAGTCAAAGTTACCAAAGACGAAAAAACAGGTGACACAATAATGAAGAAACCAACTCGTTATGCAAGAACAGAACCTACAGCTCAAGAATTAGCTGCAGAGGAAGCTCTTAAAGCAAGAGAGGAAGTTCCTGAAACAGAAGAAGATTCTGTAGAACCTACAAGTGTTGAAGAACAATCATTTAAAAAAAGATATGGTGATTTACGCAGACATATGCAAAAAACTACAGAAGACAAAGATAAAGAAATAAAACTATTAAAAGAGCAACTTTCTGTCGCAACAAAAAAAGAAATTAAACTACCTAAAACAGACGAAGAAATAGATGCTTGGTCAAAAGAGTATCCTGATGTTGCAAAAATTGTTGAAACGATTGCTATGAAAAAAGCTTCAGAACAAAATGCAGATATAGAAAAGCGTTTAAATGATTTATCTGAAAAAGAAAGAATGACTGCAAGACAGAGAGCAGAAGTAGAATTATTAAAAATCCATCCTGACTTTGTTGATATTAGAGATAATCCAGAATTTCATGCTTGGGCAGAAGAACAGCCTGCATATATACAAGCAGCTTTATATGAAAATGAAGATGATCCTAAAGCAGCAGCTCGTGCTATAGATCTTTATAAAGCAGACATAGGAGAATCTAAAAAGAAAAAAACTTCTAAAAAAGATGCTGCTAAAGCTGTAACTACTAAAGGTTCAGCGACTACACCTAATAATAGTTTATCAGATGCAGATACCGTATTGGAATCAGATGTTGCAAAAATGTCAGCAATAGAGTATGAGCAAAACGAAGAAGCAATACGCAAAGCTATCCAATCAGGAAAGTTTGTGTATGATGTTAGTGGAGCAGCAAGAGCTTAACTGCTTGACAAATTACTATTTTTGTGTATGTATAGTGCAATACACACTCGTGTAGACCAGAATTTTATATTCTCTACTCTACAATTACCAAACGAAATTCAACTCAGGCTACCTGATGTTATGGCCCTTGGCAAAGATACCCATAGTACCCATCAGCCCTTACGATGTCGAGTTATCGTTTGTTGGCCCTTAATTATATTATAGGAGATACAAAATGGCCTTTAAAGTAGCGTCAGGTTATCAAAACCTACCTAACGGTAATTTCTCTCCAGTCATTTACAGTCAGAAGGTTCAGCAAGCATTTCGTAAGAGTTCTGTTTCTGAATCAATCACTAATAGTGACTACTTTGGAGAAATTGCAAACTTTGGTGACACAGTTCGTATCATCAAAGAGCCTGAAATAACAGTTAAAGAATACGCTAGAGGTACTCAAATCGTTCCACAAGATTTAGACGATGAGGATTTCACTTTAGTTGTTGACCAGGCAAATTACTTTGCTTTTAAAGTAGATGACATTGAGGAAGCTCATTCTCATATTAACTTTGAAAGCATGGCATCAGATCGTGCAGGCTATCGACTCCGTGATCAATATGACCAAGAAGTACTAGGATACTTAGCAGGATACAAACAGTCCTCATTAAGCACAGCAGCAGGAGCAGTAAACGATGTCGTTTCTGGAACTAAATCTGTTGGCACTGCAGGAACTGATGAATTGCTAACATCCATGAAGTTGAGAAAAGATTCTTTTGGAAACATCACAACTTCTTCAGCAGGGGATCATTCAATCCCACTAGCAATTAGGCTACCAGGTGCAACATCAGTTGCAACTGCTACAGCTACACCTTTACAGGTTGTTGCTAGAATGGCTAGACTTCTTGATCAACAACAAGTTGATAAAGACGGAAGATGGCTCGTAGTAGATCCAGTGTTCATGGAAATTCTTGCAGACGAAGACTCAAGATTACTTAACAATGATTACCGAAATAAAGGTGATCTAGAAAGTGGTCTAGCAGTTGGACAACTACATGGTTTCGATGTATATGTTTCAAGCAACCTACCTTCAGTTGGAACTGGTCCTGCAACCTCTGGTTCAGCAAACCAAAACTCTAACTATGGTGCGATTGTTGGTGGACATAGTTCAGCAGTTGCTACTGCTTCACAAATTAATAAAGTTGAATCTTACAGAGATCCTGATTCATTCGCTGATATCGTCAGAGGAATGCAAATGTATGGAAGAAAGATTCTTCGACCTGAAGCAATCGTAACAGCTAAATATAACGCAGCGTAAAGGAGATTAACTTATGGCAACTTTTGACTTAACAGCTAAATCCACTACAGGCGTTAGTGCTGATTCTAACACCAATTTTCCTGCTAGTGTAAATCCAGGTGCTTATGTTATAGAAAAAGAACTAGATGTTGCTAAATTAGTAGCTGACGGAACTTTTTCTAATGTTACTAGTGGTGATGTTTTTCAACTACTAGAAGTTCCTGCTAATACTATTGTAGTAACTGCAGGTGCTAATGTAACTACAGCGTTTACAGGTGGCTCTGCTGCTGCTGATATTGACTTCGGTGGCGGTGATGACATTGTAGACGGTGGTGACTTAACATCAACTGGATACCTTGCAGCAGGTTCTAATGGTCAAGCTAACATTATCAACACAGGTGCAGCAAACACATTTACTGCTCTGCAAACAAGTGCAGACACTATTGATGTGACTATTTCTGCTACTGATACTAACTGTGTTAGTGGAGTACTGAGAGTTTATGCAGTTTGTCTAGACATTTCTTCCCAACAAACAGGAAGAGATGAAGTAGACAGAGATTTATTAGCATAAATTACTACTTAGCGTAGGAGGGGCAGGTATGTACCGCCCTTCCTACAACAATAAAAGAGAAAATTATGGCATATACTTATATAGAAGTTTGTAATGAAACCCTCAGAAGATTAAATGAAGTTGAAATGACTTCATCTCAATTTTCTGGAGCTAAAGGTGTACAAGCTTTAGTAAAAGATGCTATAAACAATTCACAAAGAGATATTTATTCAAGAGACAGAGAGTGGCCTTTTGCCTATGCTACAACAAGTCAAACATTGACAGCAGGCACAAGAGAATACGCTTTAACAAATAATTTTTTAACAATAGATTTGGATACAGTTTTAATAGATAGAGACGATAGTTTAAATGTAGAAGAAAAACATTTAACACCTATATCATACACGGAGTATGTAGATCGTTATATAGAGAGAGATGAACAAAGAGATTCAGGAGATTTTGATACACCTGAATTTGTATATCTTACACCAGATTTTAAGCTAGGAGTTAGCCCAACACCAGATAAAGCTTATGTTGTAAAGTATACATATTTTAAAGTTCCAACAGAATTATCAACATCAGATGATGTGCCAGAAGTACCAGTGCAATATAAAAATATATTAATAGATGGTGCTATGTATCACATGTACATGATGAGAGATAACATAGAACAGTCAGATAGATCAGCTAGGGCATTCGAGGAGGGCATTGACCAAATGCGTTCAATATTAATAAATAGATATATTAGAATGCGTGATACGAGGGTCAGTGATGTAATTAATGACTGATAGGTTACAAACTGCAAAAATATTATCAAGAGGTGGTTTGTATACCAATGAAGACTTTTTAGCTTTAAGTGATACACTACCAGGAGCTGCTACATCATTAGTAAATTTTGAAGTAGGTCAGTTTGGTGGTTATAGAAGAATAAGTGGGTATAAATATTTAGATTCTTCTCATACAAGACCTACAGGAACAGGAGCAGCTTTAGGAATATTTATATATAATGGTTTTGTATATGCTGCTAGAAAAAAATCATCAGGAACAGATTATGATATTTTTAAATATCAATCAGGTTCAGGATGGTCTTCTACAAGTTTAACATCAGGACAATCTGCTACAGATGTAGTAAGAGTAAGAGGATTAAATCATTCTTTTACAGGAAATAAAACATTAATACTTACAGATGGTATTAATTTTCCTATGAAACTAGTAGATACTACATGGACTAAATTAAATGGTTCGTCAGATGTAGATAACGCAAAGTTTGCAGAAGTTTATAGAAACCATTTATTTTTTGCAGGCATGAGTCAAAAACCGCAGTTACTAATATTTACTGCACCAAATAGCGATAGCGATTTTACAGCAGCTAGTGGGGCAGGAGCTATAAATGTAGGTTTTGATATAATGGGTATTAAAAGATTTAGAGATGCTCTTTATATTTTTGGTAAAACAGATATAAGAAAATTAACAGGTAGCTCTACAGCAAACTTTAGTTTAGCAGAAGTATCAAGCAGTGTAGGATGCCTAGCAAGTGATAGCATAGTAGAAATAGGTGGTGATGTATTATTTTTAGCACCAGACGGTATAAGAACTATACAAGCTACAGAAAGAATAGGTGATATTGAGTTAGCAACTATTTCAAAACCAATTCAAAATGCTTTACAATTAATAGATATTGACTTTACATATGAACAATTAGTTTCTTTAGTAGTAAAAGAAAAATCACAGTTTAGATATTTATTTGGTAAAAGCACTTTAACAGCTCCTAATACATCAGGCTTTATAGGGGCACTTAGGACATCAGACCAAAGATCAGGTTGGGAATTTGGTGATTTAAGAGGGTTTCAAGCTAATTGTGCGGTTAGTGGTTATATAGGTGATGATGAATTTGTGCTTCATGGAGATTTTGATGGGCACATATATAGACAAGAACAGGGCGGAACATTTCAAGATAATAATGTTTTTGCTTCTTATAAAACACCTTTTTTAGATTTTGGTAATACTGAGTTGAGAAAATTATTTAATAAAGTATCTATATTTACAAGACCAGAAGGAGATAATACATTTTTAGTTACAGCAGACTATGATTGGGATGATGCTGATGTATTTAGTCCAAATGATTATAGTATAACTTCTACAGGTTCAAGAGCTGAATATAGAGATACAGCAACACAATATAATACAGCAGGTTTTGTATACGGAGGAGCAACAAAACCAGTTATAAGACAAACTATACAAGGCTCAGGTAGAGCCATGTTATTAAGATTTGTTACAACAGCTAGTGCAAACCCATTTAGTATATTTGGGTTTTCAATACAATACGAGGAGGCAGGGTTAAGGTAATGGCAGGATACGCAAGACAAAGTTCAAGTAGTATAGCAGATGGTGAGGTAATTACAGCCGCACCACTTAACAGTGAGTTTGACGCAATATTAGCAGCATTTGCATTTAGTGGAGGACATAATCACGATGGTTCTTCTACTGAAGGTGCATATGTAGGTTTAATAGCAGATGTAGACGCATTGAATAAAATAGCTGTTGACACATCTAATAATAGACATGGTTTCTTTGTAGAAGTATCTTCTTCTGCAGTAGAGCAAATAAGAATACAAGATGGTGTAATAGTTCCTGTAACAGATAATGATATTGATTTAGGAACTAGCTCACTAGAATTTAAAGATATTTATATTGATGGAACTGCTTACATAGATACTCTTGAAGTACACGAAGGCATTACATTATCTGCAGGTGTAGTATCTTTACCTGATGGATCAGCTTCTGCTCCAGTCATTACAAACACAGGAGATACAAACCAAGGTTTATTCTTCTCAGGCACAGATGAAATGTCATTTACTGCAGGAGGTACTGCTCAAGTTACTTTTGCTGATGGTGTAATAAAACCTGCTACTGATAACGATATTGATTTAGGTGCATCATCAAACGAGTTTAAAAATTTATTTATTGATGGCACAGCTAATATAGATACTCTTGCTGCTACAACAATGAGTGGTGATTTAGCTATGGGTAGTAATAAAGTTACTGGTCTTGCTGCACCTACTGCTGATGGCGATGCTGCAAGAAAAGTATATGTAGATGATTCTATTTCTGCTGCTTCAGGTCTTACACAATTAGCAGGTAATATAAATGTAAATGGATTTTTCTTCTTTGGCAGCTCTGGTGAAGATGTAAAAGTACAACCTGTAGGTAGTGCATCTTTGCTATCTACTCAAGATAACGATGGAGAGTTTGTTGCTCTTGTTCTTAGAAATGAAAGTGATGCTGCAGATACAACAGGCATAGCTTCTCTTAGATTTGATTTAGAAGATACAGGTGGTAACACAGTAGATGCTGCTAAGATAGCAGTTAAAAAAGAACAATCATTTACTGCAACAGCATCAACACAAGATGCTAAAAT